>Ga0222715_10002169_pt1 | contig 18160 bp, 10 predicted proteins | sample C33_9DmetaG_FD_165056 | JGI IMG/M metagenome (GOLD analysis project Ga0222715, IMG submission 165056) | Estuarine water microbial communities from San Francisco Bay, California, United States - C33_9D | ecosystem: Environmental > Aquatic > Marine > Unclassified | place: USA: California... | reverse complement strand
TAAAATCAAAAGTGGTTCAAAGGTAGCATTAGCGAACATCCTTATTAGTAACCTATGTTACATTATCTTTAGACTAGCTATGAGAAAGAACAGACCAAAGGTTGCTTTAGTTTGGTTAAAACGTGATTTGCGTTGGGAAGACCACGAGCCGATTTCAGCGGCTATTGATTCGGGCTATCCTGTAATTTTATGGTATAATTTCGAACCTATATTGCTCAGTGATAAACACTATAGCGCAAGACACTGGCACTTCATTTCAGAGAGTTTGAATGACTTTGATGGTTTTTTACAATCGGTGGATGCCCGTGTGTTACAGATGTATGGCTCAGTTTCAGATAACTTCACTCGGCTCAGCGAAACCTTTGAAATAACTAGTGTTTATAGTTATCGAGAAACGGGTTTAAAAATCACTTTCGATCGAGACAAAAGGTTCTCCAGGATACTAGCACAAGAAAATATCCCATGGCTAGAGTTCAACACGAATGGGGTAGAGCGTGGTCTCAAACATCGATTGGGTTGGAGAGATCGGTGGGAGGCTTTCATGGAATCTTCGATATCACATCCATTATGGTCAAAAAAATCTGTCGTTAGCAGCACGATGCTTTCTCAAGTAGAAAATAAAATAAACCTCTTAATACTACCTGAAGATCGGTCTATCGATCGGCAAAAGGGCGGAAGAAGCATGGGGTTGCGCTATTTAAACAGCTTTTTAAACGAGCGCTACAAAAATTACAATAAACATATTTCTAAGCCGTTAGATTCTCGAATTAGCTGTAGTAGACTATCTCCATATATCGCCTTTGGATGTTTATCTGTTAAAGAGGTGTTTCAAGCTACGGGAAGGGTGTATGGGGATGCCAAGCCGAAAAGATCGTTATCGTCATTTCGATCAAGGCTCCGCTGGCAGGCTCATTTTATTCAAAAATTTGAGATGGAAGATCGAATAGAGTTTGAGCCGGTAAACCGAGGATATCTCACCTTGAATAAAACAATTAATCCCAGTTTCTTAGAGGCTTGGGAAAAAGGGTTAACCGGGGTGTCACTTGTAGATGCGGCGATGCGATGCCTTAATGCAACAGGATATCTGAATTTTAGAATGCGTGCACTTCTAGTTTCTTTTGCTACTCACCATCTTTGGCTGCCCTGGCAAGTGATTAGTCCACATTTGGCGCGACAGTTTTTGGATTTTGAACCTGGAATTCATTATCCGCAACTACAAATGCAAGCAGGTGAAACAGGGATTAACCAGATTCGAATTTATAGCCCATTATCGAATAGTGTGAAGCACGATCCAGATGCAGTTTTCATTTTAAAGTGGGTCCCTGAACTAGCTAAGTTGCCTCAAGCTTTGGTTCATAATCCTGCAGCGCTTACTCCGATGGATGAGATCTTTTACGACTTCAGAAAGGGGGTCGATTATCCAAACCCTATCGTAGATTTAGATCGAGCGAGAAAAGAAGCTAGTGAAAAGCTTTACCGTCTTCAAAAAGAAATTGCAGTTGTTTCTGACGCTAAACGAGTGCTGAGTAAACACACTTTACCCAATCGGGACGCGTTCAGTTAACTCCTCAGAATTTGAGTTGATGATTTTGATCCCATAACCCCCAATAGGCTCCTACACTTCCTTCTGCACTTACCTTCCATGATTCATCAAAAGATGAAAAATAAAACATCGGTATATCCTCTTCTTTAGACCACGAAATTGCATCAATAAAGTACTTGAGTGCATTGTTGTACCCAGGAACTGCTGCTCCGAGCGATTCGCCCTGACTAGGCCATCCGGTTTCTGTAATAATAACCGGTTTGCCTGCCGCCGCTCGTTGAGCTTGCTGGTACATTTGTTTCATGTAGATGAGTGAATAATCAATACTACAACCCTCCCAGTAGGGGTAGCAATTGGCCAGTATGACGTCGCAGGCCTCTGCTATTTTTGGATAGTCGGTGAATTCATAATAGGCATCTACGTATCCAACCGGAATTCCTTTGATTTTCTGCTTTGCTTGATGAATGTAATCGATTAATTTTTCCTCTGATAGTTCCTCGCGATACATAACTTCGTTACCGACAGCGGCTATATCCACATACCCTGAGTTACATAGATCGATGAGTCCTTGCAATTCCTCCTCATTTTTCTCGAGATCTTCACCTAGCCAAGCTCCAACGAGGGTCTTGAAGCCATATTCTTTGGCTAATTTAGGTATGGTCTCGTTTTGTTCGGTACAAGAAAAGGTTCTAATCCACTGAGTGTAGGGTCTCAACAACTCAAGTTTACGGCGTATTTGTTCTTCTGAAATAGGATCTCCAGGCTTCTGCGAACCCTCATACGGGCTAAAGCAAATTCCATGCATTCCAGATTCTAAAAGATTACGGCTCGAGGTTTTAAGTTCTTCTTGATTTAGTCCCTCAACATTGACCCCTAGTAAAGATTGTATTTTGTCTCTTCTAATCGACATCGTTTATTCTCCTTTTTTAGCTATAAGTTCTTTTTTGATTTGTTCTGCTTTTTCCTCAGTAATGTCATAGTTTTTCATGATTAGGATGGCACCAATGACTCCTGCGATGGGTAAAAGCGTATAAAATATTCGCATTCCTGTAATAGACGATTCAGTTACATTTTCAGCGTCGAAGCCTACTACAGATAAAAAGAATCCTCCTAAAAGTGCAGCGATACCGAAGCCTAATTTTACCATCCACCAGTAAACAGCTCCTAGAACACCTTCTCTTCGCTTACCGGTATTTAGTTCATCAAGATCGCAAACGTCTGCGGTCATACTCATCATAATGGTGAATAAACTTCCAATTCCAAAAGAATGAAAGGGGAGAGCAAAGAGGAATAGATAAGGCTTACCGGGTACGAATAAGAACCAGAACAGAATGTAACCGACAATGGATATCAGTTGAGAGATAATAAACGCACGTTTCTTTCCCAGCTTCTTTGACATTTTAGTAACGATGGGTATGACTAGAAATGTTGTAATCAGCGCTCCTACAGAACCGTGCATTGCTGGCCAGGTACCCGCGCTTGCTGGGTCGCTGTTGAACAAATAATGCACAATAATCAAAAAGGTATAAGCGGCGATTACATTGAATGAATTAAAAATCAAAAAGGTGGCAGATGCAATCTGTCTGAATTGCCTGATTTTAAAGGCTTCAAAGGCGGATGAGAAAATGCCTCGCACACTTTTGATAATATTCATTGCCTTGATAGGTTGAAAATCGATTCTGTCTAGGGTAGATGTAGTCTTTATAAATAATGCAGGTATAGCTGCAAAAAGAGTACAAGGAATTGCCACCCATATCGAAAGCTCTCTTACACCTTGGTCGGCTCCTTCTGGAAACCAACTTGGGTCATACAAAACCACCCAGAACCATGGAGCTATAACCCAAGCCCATTGTCCTATAAATTGTGCGATAGCCATGATCTCTGTACGTTCATGAAAATCTTCACTAATCTCATAACCCATAGCTACATAGGGTACACTAAAAATGGTGAGCCCTAGGTAAAACACCAGTGACCAGGATAGAAAATAAATAAAGTTAAAAACCACGCCATCATCTTTGTAAAGCTGCCACATAAAAATGTAAGCTAATCCCATAATGAGAGCTCCGATGAGCACGTATAATCTTCGACGTCCCCATTTTGATCGGGTATTGTCTGAGATATACCCCATGATAGGGTCTGTGATTGCATCAAATATTCTAGGCACAAATTGGATGATACCCCATAGAAGGGCAGCGAATCCTAGATCCTGTACTAATACGATGATGAAAACACCCAAGGCTGCGGGGAACATCTGGTTGGCGAGCATTCCAAAGCCAAATGCGATTTTTTGTCCCATTGAAACGCTAGATGCTCCGTTTGAATTTTGATTACTCATATTGTTAATTGTTTTGGTTTCTATCTGAAAGACTTAAAGGCCTTTTTAACGACCTCATAAGCTTCTTTTTGCTCTCGGTCCAAAGTAACGATTCCCCAATACTCTTCATTTGCAGTAGCATCGTAAGGGACTCCACTACTTCCTGGAGTCCATCCGCCCACATCTTGGGTTTCAGGAGAACCTGCCTTCCACCATCCGTCGGTAAATGAAAATACGATCGCGCCTGTCGCCATTGTGTTTGGGGTTAATACTTGATCTAAAATCGTTTGAGTAGCATCTGCTTGTGCGGTCTCATTATAACCTAAAGCGTAGCCTTCATTTTCTATGGTCATGTAGCTGTCGGCACCAAGCTCTGAGAAATAAACCGGCTTAGAACTGACTTTAGAAAATTCTTCAAGTGCAGTACCAGGTTGATCCCATCGGTAGACATTGAGGCCCCATAGGTCAATTTGATCTAATCTTTGAATGAGGTCTTCACTCGGAACTTCTCCATGCGCCGTAGCTACAGGATGTTTGGTGTCTATTTGTTTGATTGCGGCAGCAGATTCGTTGAGAACTGTATACCAATAATCTACCGATCCGCCGAACCACTCGGGGTGATAGTTGTATTCGTTTCCAAGTTCCCATAGAAGAATTGCTGGGTGCGATTTGAAGGTTTCTATGTAATCAAGATAGGTTTCAGATTGTAGGTCATAAACGCCTCCTTGATTAAATCCGAAACTAATGATCACCCGTAGCCCCGCGTCGTATATTTCATCGAGTATTTCTCTTGACGCTATGGGTTCATAAACTCTTAGGGTATTTACTCCTGCTGCTTTGATTAGTTTCAGGTCTTTTTCGATTTGTCCAAAACTTCTAATCGTCTGACCCTTCTCAACAGGGTGGTAGCATACACCCTTTATAAAGAAGGGTCTATCGTTAATGGTGAGCAGATGATCTTTTACCCCGACTATATTTGATTGATCTCCAATGAGCGAGCAAGAACCAAAAGACAGCCCTGCGAATAACAAAAGAATTATGGCTTTGAAATTTCTAATCATTGTTCTCTTTATTTTAAAACAGGAAGATGAATATCCTTATTTAATAATGCAGATTCTCCGTTGTAAGACTTTGTTATAGGTTTACCATCACGACTAAGACCTTCAAATACACCTGAATCCACTAGATGCCATAAGGTGTATTTTGCTTTTCCGTCACGGGTGAACAGTCCAAAATGATTTTCAGAATCGTTGGGGTTAGCTGAGCTTTTCCAAGGTTCATCAAAGGCCTCAAAATAGAAACAGCTAATACCTTCAGTATCTGTCCATTCACGCATTCCCTGATGATACATGGATTGTTTTAATTCGTCAGCTGCCTTCGATCCATCTGGTCCGTAGAATCCATCTGATTTACTGGCCCAACCAGTCTCACCGATATGGATGGGCTTAACTACTCCGATAGATTTTAGATAATCGGACACTTGCTTGTACTGCATCTTGCTATAATTCACTGCAGACTTCATCAGAAGACTATTCACGTCATTAGTGTCCTTATAGGTTTTCACTGCTTCTATATTCCAGAAAGAAGGATTGTAATGAGTGTCATGGAACGGGTAGGTATGCATGGAAACGTAATCTACTGCTTTGGCAAGTTGCTTTAAATCCTCATTGTGGTATTCTGATCCACCACCTCCCCACGAGGCGAAATTGTCAGAACTGGTGATCCAGAGATCTTTGGGAAGATCTCCATTGGTTTTTAAGGTTTGTAAATAATTTACCCATCCAAGAATTACATTAGGTTTTACAAAATAAGAGGCTGCCCAATGAACCATAGCTTCGTTTCCTACCGCGATTACCTTTATGATATCGGGATAGGCGCGAGTGAGTTCTACTGCGCGTTCAATCTCTGCTTTGTTTGAGGCGTAGTCTTCTTTTTCATGGTTAGGACTGTTTGTCCATGCTCCTTCACAATCGATCCATGCTCCGAGCATTACGTACATCTCAAAATTGGAGTCTTCCTTTTTTAACTCAGCAATGGCCTTAACTACGTTGGTGGCGTGCGGAAGTTGTACGTTATAGGTGCGAACGATTCTAATTCCCATAGCGTGAAGAATTCTTAGATCTTCTTTTAGTTGGTTTAAGGTTGGCTGAAATTCTCTACCTTCTTTTCGGTAACCTCCATAGGATATCGCTTGGTAATTTGGATTGCCTAAAAGTTCTGAAGCAGTCTTGCTTTGCATAGTTGTTGATTTGGTTTCGCATGAGAATAGCATCAACCCCAACAGGAGAGTGAAGAGGGTTCTTAATAATCCAGTTATTCTACCAATTGTTGGTAAGGAACTAACTATTCTCATGATTTTAGATATTTATAATAAGTTGTTTGATATCACCGGAACGATTGAATATCGCATCACTGTATTTTTTATTGAGCGAATTACCTTCAATGATCTCTGTGCTGAAATCGTTTAATACTATTGTGATCTTAGCATCTCCATTCTTCGTATAGATGATAGGTACTTGACATACGGTGTATGCTAATGATCCTTTTGATAATTTGACCTTTTGTAGGGATTGATTTAAATCGTAGTACTCGAATACTTGATCGTTATTCAAAAACTCAGAATCAGGAATAATGGTAGGGTCAAAACTTAAAATTCCCTTGGATACGCGAACCCCTAGTTCTCCAAATCGACAAAGGATATCTTCTTTTACCTGCCCTGTCATTCCCGGTTGTTGCGCGCCTTTACCACCTGGGGTATGTGAGTAGGGATCTGTAGGGAAAGCTCCATAGAGTTCTGGAGATTTGTGCACTCCAATACCTGCATTAATTTCAAAATAATGATCAAATAATTGACCAACAATTACCTCAGATGCGGATTGGTCTATAGCCTTCTTGGTCACCTCATAAGCAGCAAGTCTTAGCTTTGATACCATATGCCAATAAATAGAACCAAGACCTTCGTAACCGAAAAAAGTACCAGATCTTCCTGTAAAGGCTTTATGGTTAAAAATTTGTTCGTAAATAGCTTCGATTTTTGGTTGCTCTTTTTCTACCAAATCTTGATAGTGATTTGGAAGGTTGTTCAAAGCATCTCTTAAGAATCGGATATTTTTAAAGTTTCCATTGAAATGGTATCCACCTTCACAATCTTTCAGTATTATATCTCTATTACCTTCTAACACGAGCTTGCTGAGAAGCTCAGACTCTGAAACCTCAATTGGGCTGATGTTATTCTTTTCTAGGAATCTAGGTAAAGTTTTGTTCGGATAAAGCACGTAGCTGTATTGATCCTCTCTAAAGAGTTTACTTGCCTTTAGTGCATCGAGCACGGCTAAACTTGCCTGGGTATCGAGATATCCTGAACTTAGAACAGCTACCTGGCCTTCTAACATCTCAGGTAAGTAGCTAGTGGCTACTCCTTTATCTTCAGTTACGGTCATTAAGTTATAGGCGTGATACAATTGGTCTTCCCGCTGGTTAGATTCTATAGAATATTCAAGGTGTTTTAGAGCAATCTCTATAAAGGTCAAAAACTCACTTGTTTTAAAGGTAGTTTTCTTTCCTGAGAAATCCTGATCATAGATGGTTTGCCTGTAGATACTAGCTGCTTCTCCTAATCCTGATAAAACCTGCATTCGCTGCTGGTCATTTATTGAACCTTTTAAAAGATGAGCTGAGTCTTCAAGCGTTTTATGAATTTGATCAAAACACTTCTTCAGTTCTACCGAGATTTGAACTTCAGAAACCGCCGATTGACTGATTAATTCTTTAAAGAAAGCTAAGAATCTTCTGAGGTAATAAAGTGTTACCATAGAAACTCCGTTCCCAACAAGGGCATTGTTCGCGTCGTTCCATTCGGGTCTTTGAGTATTCATCCAGATTCCACCTTCAGGAATGTAGTTGGATATTTTAGCTAAAACGGTTGCTAAAATCTTTTCAATAAAGTTTACTTGGTAAACCGACCCTTCTGGATTCGTAAGCAAGGCTCCATCGGCTCCGATTTGCTCCCTTCTCTTTTCAATATCAGACTCTCTTTTGTAGTCGTAATCGATAGTGTTTTTTGGGTCCTCTATAAGAGCTTCAAAAGGTTTTATGCGGTAAGGGATATTGGCGTATACAAAAGAATCTTCTTTGAAGTATTCATCGAACTTCTCAGGGTAGTATTGCTGAATGAATTCTAAGAATTTTAGAAGATAGATAATCTGGTGATCCCCCCAATAGCCAATATACGACCATGGGTTGTCTGGCTCGATGGTCTCCCATTCGAACCCGTCTTTGAATACGCGATAAGGGTTGTACCCATCAAATGATGAGGCGTTCAAAAACTTGAACATCATACCCTCGATAAAGGCTGGGTATGAATGAGCAAGAGCTTCCCAGTTTTGAAAGATGTCTCTCCAATTACCTTGATAATCTAGAATCTTAGATCCGTCATCTTCATTTCTGAGGTTGATGGAAAACTTGTTCCAAGGTCTACTCGGATCCCCGTGTCTTCTACTAAATTTTAGGGGAAGGTATTCGTTGCACAAGCGCTGAAAATCCTTGTGGTTATCTTGCTTTGATAACGTCTTAATAGCAAACACATCGAACTGTTCTGGCAAGTTGTTTAGTAAGGTTGTTTTTTTATTATAAACCTCACTGTTGGCCTGTTTGATATAACGAATAAAATCGGCCTTTTCTATCGTGTAGTTCTCATCGAAAATACCTCCACGCATGAGGTTAAACATGGTGTTGGCAAAGTGTCTTGTATTTCTCCTTTGATCTGCGGTTAATTGTAAGCCATCACTGGCTCCTACTAAAGAAATTAGTCGGTCTGACCCAAGTTCAATATCTTCAACTACTGACTTGCTAAAGGTCTCAGGGGACTTGAGTTTTTTCCTTAGCTCAATGATGTCGCTTACTGTTTTGCTAATATCAGCAACGATCATCCATTCCTTTTCAGTTCCAGATACTAATTCAAAGGATGTATTGATAAAATAAGCCCCTCGCTCCGCTTTAATATCGGTCTCTTGCTTGACGCCATGACCTTTTCTGAAATGGTCTAATTGCTTTGACGACAGGAGTACGGTTTTATTTTCTAATCCGAGTGAGAAAACTAGGTTCGCCTTCAGGGCTTCGCTAGGTTCTGCCTTGTCAGAAATAATAGCGCTCAAAGCATATATACCAATAGTGTCGGCCTCAAGTTCACACTTTTTGTAAGCGTCAACTAGGTTGCTGCTGCTGCTTTGTAGTCCTTCAGGAACACCATAAGGCAGAAGGTTTTGTATCCCGTCAAGTAGTTGAATGCTCTTGTTTAGTGAATTGGAATTTTTGATTTTAGAATTGCGAACGAAGCCGAATTGCTCACTCGACGACCACTTATAACTAAAAGTGATCCCAAGGTCAAGATTAATTTCTTCAAAGAGCACTTTATTACCATAGGTATTCTTGTAAATGTTTCGCTCTATTTTATATACCCCTTGATAATTCGATGAAAAGGGCTCCCATAAGAAAGTTTTTTCTTCTTGTTCTACGAGAATGATGGTTTTGCTACCCGTATGTTCATGAGCTTCGGTGATCTTGTCATCGGTGTAATAGGGGAAAAGGGCATGGTCGCTATTGATTCTTCCTGCAGATAACCCTCCAGTACTTGAAATGAACATCCAGTGATCGGAGTGACTCACGATACTCATAAAAAATGGACGCATCTCATCGGTGTTCGAGATCTTAAAATATCGCTCTCCGTTTATTTCAACTTCCTCTCCTGCGATTGAATTGTTATTGGTCTTTAGAGGCTGATTGCCTAAATAGATGTTCTTTTCCTCTGAATTATTTTTCATTACAACTTTCGTTATTTAAACTTCATTCTATCCTTTGCTTTGGACATGCTAGTTCTAAGGTTATGAAATTAGCATTAAATCTGAGTAATTCGAAAAAATCAAACTATACAATAACTCTACAGATTTTAAATTTAATATCTATACAGTATTGATTTTCAGAACATTGAAACAAATAGCTGCGTCTTTATTCCTCTACGTAACTTTTTGTATATCACAAAATGGTGTTTTCATTAAGGAAAGTGAAGAGCAAAAAAAAAGGGCCCCGTTTGGGACCCTTTTCTATGATCGATAGATTCGATTATAGATTCACTCGTAATGAAGCATTCCAAGTTCTTCCAAATCCGAACCATACAGAGTTGCGAACATCAACTCCATTCCAATTGGTTGCGCTACCATCAGCATGGATGTTGGTGTTTGATTCTGCAATATAAACCGTATCAAATAGGTTGTTGATGTTAATTCTGAAACTAGCGTTGTTGCCGAATAAATCGAAACGCGCTGTCGCTCCTAAATCAACTAAACCGTAAGATGGTAATTGAACTGCTCCTTTATTGTTCGGTGAAAGGAATGCTGAATTAGCAATGCTATAATCAGCATAAAGACCATCAACAAAACGGTAACCAAAATCAAATGAGAAGTCTCCAGCAGTATATTGAACTTCAGTGTAAGTAGTAAACTGAGCGGCATCCCCTACTTTAGCATCTTTGATGTAGATTGTTCCTTCACCAACTAGGTTGTTGTTATCATCGAACACTTCTGAAGTAAAATCTTTGGTGTATCTCCAGTTACCCGCAGAAAGCATTCCTTTGAAACGTAGCGCTGAAGATGCATAGTAAGTTGCTTCAACCTCTAAACCTTCATGTAGTACGTCGATATCCTTGAATTGAGCAGTTCCTGAAACACCACTTTCTAGGTTGAAACCTCTAGAGATGAAGCGGTTACCCCAAGTTGTTGAGTAAAGGTTTACGTTAGCTTTGAAATTTGAAGAAGTATAACCATAACCTAACTCAAAAGAAGTAATTTCTTCGTTTTGTAGATCTGGATTGATGTTATTAGCGAAACCTGGGAATACTGCATCAAATAAAGGCTGACGGCTAATGTAACCTGCATTGAAGAAGGCGTTGTTTTGAGCGTCAAAGTTGAAGTTAGCACCACCCTTTACATATCCTCCTGGAGAATCATTTTTAGATGATTCTGGGTTACCTACTTGATCGAAATAATCGATACGCTGGTATTGCTGGTTTGAAATACCTCCTTGAAGTACCGCAGTGAACATATCGTTATCATTGTATTCGATAAGACCGTTAAGACCAGCCCATTTCACTTTTCCGATGTTGTAGTAATCTATTTTAGGTCCACGAATTCCCGTATTTTGGAATGGATTAGCCTCCACTAAGGTCTCTATGATTTGACCCGCTGAGTTCTTGTTACCAGTTGAGTAGTAACCGTCAAGTCCCATTAGATCATTAAGTACTCTGTAGTGGTAACCTGTGTAACTTCTTAGATCGACCCCGATAGAGTAGTTGAATTTCCCTGATTGGATATCTAAAGACGAAATTGCTCCTACCCAGTCATGTGAGTTCATAGAAGCACGACGAATCATGATTTCGCGGCTAACTCCATCGCTACGGAAACCGTTAGAACCAATTTTAGCTCCGGTGTAACCTGAGATTGGTCCAGTATAAGGTTGTGCATTTCTTCTGTTAGTTGCAACTACTTCATCATAGTTGATAAACCCGTTAGGTAAACGAGTACCACGACCGTTTTCTACGTAATGCTCATAAAGATCTTTCTGGTAAGGGAACATATCGATTGCTGAGTTACGGAAGTTATTTCCACGTGCTCCAGTTCCTCCACCGCGACCAGCAGATGCATAAAGTGATGTGTTAAGCTGAACATTATCAGCGATGTCCCAATCCCAGTTAAGAGTAGCTAATGGCTTGTTGTAGAAGTTACGACGGATGTTGAATTCCTCTCCTTCTCTGATACCATTGTCTGAGTTCCAACGACGATCAATTCCTTCTTCTCCGAAGTATTGATAGTCACGAATAGAAACCCAAGAATCTCTTTGGTGGTGCCATTGACCTGCACCTAAAACTGATAGGTTAAGTGCGTGAGCAGAACCTTCTGGTGCATATCCTAATGCAGCGAAATAAGTCCATCCTTCACCTTGAGTACCATAAACGTAACCATCACCTTTCCAGTTTGAAAGTAGTACAGATGAAGCCCATCCATTTTCATTTTTACCAGTGTTGTAAGCAGCAGTAGTTTTGGTGTATCCGTCGTTACCTAAAACTTGAGTGAACGAACCACCCTGCATTTTATCAGCTGTTTTAGTAAAGATAGATACAGTACCACCAACAGAAGGTACCGCTAAACGAGAAGCACCTAGACCTCTTTGAATCTGAATACCAGAAGCAACATCAGTAAGACCTTGCCAGTTTGACCAGTAAACCCATCCGTTCTCCATATCGTTAACCGGCTGACCGTTGATAAGGAATGAAGTGTTTCTTTGATCGAAACCACGAAGGCTAATACGGCTATCTCCGTATCCTCCACCTTGTTTAGTTGCATAAACACCAGGTGTTGTGTTCATGATTTCAGGAAACTCGAGGTTACCTACTTTTAAAGAGATGTCTTTCGCAGAAACTGTAGTAACAGCTACTGGAGTAACACGCTCCTTAGCAACGTCAATAACTCTTGAAGAAACAACAACCTCTTCAAGTTGAGTAGTTAATAACGTATCTGCCTCTTTTTGTGTCTGTGCAACAGCAAATGAAGCCGAAATAATCGCTAGTAACGAAAATAATTTTTTCATTTTGAGAAAAGTTTAGATTTAAGTTCTTTCCGCGAAAATACTAAGTATTCTTACACGAACAGGTAAATTAAACTTTAAGATTTCTATAACATTTGAAAGATTTTAAGTTTTCCGATTTAGAAATCTCTCGGAAGTACAGTAAAATATAGTGTTAGGAAAGGTTCTAAGCCACTTCTGTTCTGTTTTAATTTCAACAAAAAAATTTCAACAAATTGGAAGTAAATTGTTTATAAGTTGCTGATTCTGACGTAGTCAACCTCCATGGTGGCTTCTTTGAACTCATCAGAAACAGGCCCACCTAATGTTCCTCCCATTGCCAAATTTAGGAGTAAGTAGTGAGGGTTATCGTACGGTCTCTTCTTGTCGTTAGGTACCGTATAGAACGGTTTATTGTCGAATAAAAGGATGATTTCATTCGGGGTCCATTCAAGAGAATAGACATGAAAGTCATCGTAAGAGTTCGGAATTTCTTTTGATTCCCCTTCATCAAAGTATTCTTTAGTTTCTGTATGTCCCCAATGCAGATGTCCTTTTAATACATTTTTTTCCCAGCCCGTTTGCTCCATAATATCAATTTCGCCACACATTGGCCAACCCTCATTTCCTTTAGTATCGCCAAAGTAATTACCTTCTTCATTAACATTGCTTCCCAATGTCCAGATCGCCGGCCAGGTTCCTTCTTCTCTAGGTAATTTTGCTCTTACGTCTACTCTTCCATATTTAAAGTCAAATTTTGAATTCAATCTTGCTGAGACGTAATCTTTCTTGTCTCCTTCAAAGGTGTAGGTTTGCTTTATTGCCTTAATTTTCAACGTGCCTTCAGATACAAAAGAAGTAGATTCATCATCTATGTAGTGTTGAAGCTCATTGTTGTGCCATCCATAACTATTTGGAGGTATAACTTGATGGTGCCATTTGTTGGAGTCAGGTCTTCCAGTATAATTGAATTCTTCAGACCAAATGATTTTACCTGAGTTATTGCTGCAACTAACAAATAGGAGAAATGTAGAAATGAGGAGTAACTTTTTCATAGAACTCGAATTTATAAAAAAGCCGCAACGTGAGTTGCGGCTTTATGTGAGATTTAAGTGAAAATCTTAGTTCTGATCAGAGATATTTGGATTAAAGAGAATCTCAGACTGAGGAATCTCGTAAGTCAAACGATCGTCATTGTGGTTGAACGAATCACCAGCGTAATCTAACCAGTTCGCACCACGAGTTTTAGTCATTCTACGACGCTTCATTAGGAAGTATGCTTTTCCTTCAGCAAACAACTCTAAACGCGTTTGTAGTACTACTTCGTCGATAAGGTCTTGACCACTAAGATTATCAATGTATGAACTGTCAGCTACACGCTCATCTAAAAGGGCTTTTAGACTTGCTTTAGCAGCAGACTCATTACCATTTTCAGCAGCAGCTTCAGCATGTAGCAAATACATTTCTGATACTCTCATGAAGTGAGCATCTGAATCTACGTTTAGCTGAGGTCCTGAGAATCCACGCGTTGGGCCCAACAGAAATAGAGTAGTTACCATCGAAGTCAGAAGCAGTACCATTTCGAGTACCTTTTTCAATAACAGTCGCACCAGGAAGTGGAATTCCAGATTCGTCTGTTACACTACCTGACACGGTTTGTTGTGCTACAGCTACTTGAACTGTGAGCAAACACACCAGTAGAAAATTGATGTAGTTTCTCATAACATTTGGTTTTACAAAATATTGTTTGCGTTTGAGTTAGCTTACAAGTTTAAAACCTTCCATTGAATTATTCTACAAAAATCTGTGAGTATACAGATGTTAATTAACGAATATTTATCATAACCAATAAATAATTGATAATTTAATAATTAGATGTTTAAGATTAGAACTAATTTTATGATTCTGTTAAGAAACTATAGATTTCTTTACCAAAGTATTTTAAACTAAAAAAGCCGATTTCAGAATTGAAATCGGCTTTTTACTTGTTTTGCGGTCTGGACGGGACTCGAACCCGCGACCCCCTGCGTGACAGGCAGGTATTCTAACCAACTGAACTACCAGACCAAAACATTTTCGCTCTAAAAGCGGGGGCAAATATAATCTTTTTTACACCTTGTCCAAAAAGGATCAAAAAAAAAGCGATTAAAAATCGCTCTCTTTTTCGAATGCTGTGTGAAGTGGCTTATAAAGCAGCGTCAATAGCCTCAGCGTAAACATTTTTAGGAGCAACTCCTACCTGACGATTTACGATTTCTCCACCTTTGAAAACCAATACGGTCGGGATATTTCTAACGCCGTATTTCGCTGCAAACTGTTGGTGGTTGTCTACATCAACCTTACCTACAACTGCTTTTCCTTCGTATTCGGTAGCGAGTTCATCAATGATTGGTCCTACCATACGACAAGGGCCGCACCATGCCGCCCAAAAGTCAACAACTACTGGCTTATCTGAATTGAGTACTACCTCTTCAAAAGTTGCGTCTGTTATTTCTAGTGCCATAATCTTGAATTAAAATACAAATTTAGGGATTTAAAATGAGTTCAATTAGTATAGTTGATAGGGTATTTTTTGATCGTCGAGGAAGTGCAGCAACTCTTTGGTGATCGCTACTTTTTCCTTTCTGCTCTTTAAAGTGAGTTGAAAATCTTTGTCGTGGAGCGTAATGTTTACCGGTTTATTGCCTTTATGCTCTTTAATTCTTTGTTTTAATAATTCTATGAATTCGTTATTTACTTCTTCTACCTTTAGATGAAGGTTGATTTTTTTAGATAGATTTTCCATTACATCTTGAAGTAGTCGTACTTCATTGAATTGTAGCCTCGGTTCTCCTTTCGTACTACCATCGCCAATGGGGTAGCCTTCTTTTACTAATAAACGGATGTATAAGAAGTTCGGCTCTTTAAAGAAGTGTTCGAACTTTAAAAATTCCTCTGAAAAAACTCTGAATTGATAAGACCCGCTATAATCTTCTAAGGTAAAGGTTCCCCAACGTTTGCCATTTTTAGAAATTCTTGCTTCTGCCGATGTTACAACACCACCTACAGTTATTTCGCGTCCGATAAAGGGGGCGAGGTCGGTATTAAGATTTGCTAATTCGTTTTTAGTAAAATGTTGTAGCGTTTTTTTGAAATCATCAAGCGGATGCCCAGTTAAATAAAGCCCAACAACCTCCTTCTCCTTTCTAAGGAGCTCCATGGTTGGCCACGGCTCGCAAGGTGGAATCTCTGGTTCGCTAATTTGAGCAACGGGATCATCTGCGAATAGGCTCACTTGGGAAGCATTTTCGTTTTCTTTGAAACGGGTGGCTGACTTTATAATCTTTTCTAAATAGTTGATTCCGTCATTAGATTCTTGAAAGTATTGACTTCGCAGCGCACCGAAAGAATCAAACGCACCAGCGATAGCAAGATTTTCAAAGGTTCTTTTATTCGCAGCTCGCAAGTCTATTCGTTTAGCTAATTCGAATACTGAACGATAGGGTCCAGATTCTTTTCTTTCATCTACAATCGTATCCACTGCACTCTTTCCTACGCCTTTAATAGCACCCATTCCGAAACGAATCGCGTTTTGTGCATTTACCCCAAACTTGTAGAAAGACTCATTTACATCAGGCCCCAGAACCTCGATACCCATGCGTTTGGCCTCTTCCATAAACAGAGTTACCTGCTCTAAGTGGTTCATATTGTTAGATAGCACGGCAGCCATATATTCGGAAGGGTAGTGAGCCTTCAGATAGGCGGTTTGATAAGCGATGTATGCATAACAAGTAGAATGACTCTTGTTAAATGCGTAACTCGCGAATGCCTCCCAATCTTTATAGATCTTTTCCAAAACCTCTTTAGGGTGTCCTTTAGAAGTCCCTCCATTAATAAACTTTGGACGTAGTTCGTCAATAAGATCTTTCTTCTTCTTACCCATCGCCTTTCTGAGAACGTCGGCTTCACCTTTGGTAAACCCCCCTAATTTCTGTGACAAAAGCATTACCTGCTCTTGATAAACCGTAATTCCATAGGTGTTTTCCAGGTACTCTTTCATTTCTGGAAGGTCATAGGTGATGGGTTCTTTACCGTGTTTTCTGGCGATAAAGCTCGGGATATATTCAAGCGGGCCTGGGCGATAAAGAGCATTCATGGCGATTAAATCGTCAAAGGAGCTTGGTTTTAGCTCCTTTAGATACTTCTGCATTCCGCGAGATTCGTACTGGAAAATGCCAATCGTTTCTCCTCGTTGAAAAAGCTCGTAGGTTTTTTCGTCTTCGAGCGAAAATTCGTCGGGATTTAGTTGAATTCCGGTTCTTGCCTTTATGATCTTTAAAGTATCCTTAATTAAAGTCAGAGTTTTTAATCCTAAGAAGTCCATCTTCAACAGACCAGCACTCTCAACCACAGAGTTGTCGAATTGGGTTACCCACATCTCTGCATCTTTAGCCGTAGCTACAGGAACAAAGTCGGTAATATCTCCTGGAGTGATAATTACACCACAAGCGTGAATTCCTGTATTTCGAACGGTTCCTTCTAATCTTTTTGCAACCTGAAGCGTGTTTCCAAGATCGTCCTTACTCTGAGAAATTTGTTGTAGTTCAGCTATCTTTTGTGCTTCTTCACTGCGAAAGTTCTGTTGAAGCGACTTTGAATCAAGTCCTAAAACCTTTGCCAGTTTGGTCATATCAGGCAGAAGCTTAGCGAGTCGATCTGCTTCGTTAAGCGGCAAGTCGAGAACCCTAGCGGTATCTCGAATCGATGACTTGCCAGCCATGGTACCGTAGGTTATAATCTGAGCTACTTGATTAGATCCGTATTTTCCAATGACATAATCGATAACCTTTTGCCGCCCCTCATCATCAAAGTCAATATCAATATCGGGCATAGACACTCGGTCTGGATTTAAAAAACGCTCAAAAAGGAGATCATATTTAATGGGATCAATATTGGTAATACCTAGACAGTATGCCACTGCCGAACCTGCTGCCGACCCTCTTCCAGGGCCCACCGAGACATTCATTTCTCTCGCTTTTCGAATAAAGTCTTCTACAATTAAAAAGTAGCCTGGATAGCCTGATTGCTCAATAGTATTCAATTCGAATAGCAAGCGATCTTCGATTTCTGGAGTCACCTCTCCGTATCGCTCTTTTGCTCCTTCGAAAGTTAGATGTTTGAGGTAAGCGTTTTCTCCTCTTTTGCCTCCGTCAACCTGGTCTTCTGGAGATTCAAATTCTTGCGGAATGTCGAATTCAGGAAGTAATACATCTCGATATAAGAGGTAGTTTTCTACTTTCTCTAGTATGCGAGTGGTATTTTCAATAGCCTCTGGTAGATCAGCGAATAGTTTTTTCATCTCCTCGCTGCCTTTGAAATAGTACTCGTTATTAGGAAGGCCGTATCGATAACCTCTTCCTCTACCGATCGGAGTCTCTTTTAGTTCCCCTTCTTTTACGCAGAGGAGTATGTCTTGTAGTTCCTGATCTTCTCTAGATCGATAAAAGTTATTGTTAGTCGCAACTAAATGGATTCCATGCTTCTTGGCCAGTGCTACGATTTGATGATTAACTCTATTTTCTTCTTCTTGATCGTGACGTTCGAGTTGTAAGTAAAAGTCATCGTCAAAATTTTCCTTAAACCATTCTAAAGCCTCTTCAGCTTGTCGTTCACCTATATTCAAGGCCTTGGCAGACACCTCACCTCTAGTA
>Ga0222715_10002164_pt1 | contig 18170 bp, 15 predicted proteins | sample C33_9DmetaG_FD_165056 | JGI IMG/M metagenome (GOLD analysis project Ga0222715, IMG submission 165056) | Estuarine water microbial communities from San Francisco Bay, California, United States - C33_9D | ecosystem: Environmental > Aquatic > Marine > Unclassified | place: USA: California... | reverse complement strand
CCGTGTAACCTCTATGAATCAAATCGAAGTCCCTCGCAAGAACTTTTTGCAGCATCAGCCAAACTTTCTGCACTAATCGACCTTCTGTCACTTCATAGAAGGGGAAGCGGGCTGATAGTCGCCGCGAGACACTAATAGTCGCCCCAAGCCCCAGAGCTGAGGTGCTATTGGATGACTGAAGAAACATCCACCTTGATAACACCAATCATAAGAGAACTAGAGAACGTCCAGAGCCGACCTTAGTCAACTACAGTATCAGTCAGGTATCAACTGCTGTGTGTGTAGTTGTGTTACTGAGGTGTTTGCTCAGGACAACCAAGGTAGACCACCTCACCTTTGAGTCTGTTGGTCCCTTGGTTCCCACCTATAGAACCAGAGAGAACCGAAGACATGCTGAGAGCATTCGTGAGACAACTAAAGATCATCTATCTGACCTGTGCTGCCTATGAGCACCATAGGCTTGCTAATCGTGCTGCTGATCAACTGCGGATGCACTCGACCAAGACACTCAAAGACATCGGCATCACTCGTGGCACTGTTAGTGCTGCTGCCCACCATAAGTGTCCGTGGTGTAGTGATCAGGTGTGGCAAGAGTGGATCAAGTGATCTGGTGTTGACTGAGGTTGACTGGTGTTGACTGAGGACTGTCCCAATCTGTGTTGAAAAGTCCAAGCCCACAGCCTGACAAATTTCCCGTGGCTAATGTCAAACCAATGTCATCTCGTGTTCATTACATAGGCCCCCACCCAGTGGGACCATACATCCCACGCACCACAGATACTATAGATTGCAAGGGGTTAGCTGTTAGGGTCAATCGTTTCGGTAGGTTCCCTAGGCAAAAAAGACCCCCCGCACCCTCAGAAACAAAAGCAACTTCAAAATACAGGGCTAAAGTTCTTGTTGTTGTTGTTGTTGTCGGCCTCTTTGAAGCAGGCTCACCTATAGAGAAAAGGAACCCAAGATGGGCCTCGAAACTGGAACTTACATAGACAGCCTCGTGACTACGAACCCAGCGTCAACTGACGGTCTCTCGCAAGCTGATGACCACATCCGCCTACTCAAGAGTACCCTAAAGAGCACTTTCCCCAGCATCACTGGCGCTGTGAGTGCCACACAGGCTGAACTGAATGTCCTCGATGGCATCACCAGTTCCACCTCTGAACTTAACGTCCTCGATGGTATCACAGCAACCACAGCTGAACTTAACTTCACTGGTGGGGTAACTAGCAACATCCAGACACAGTTGAATGCGGTGTTGGCTGCTGTAACCTCTGCCGTGCCTTCTGGTGTCATCTCCCTGTGGTCTGGTGCATCTAATGCAATCCCAACAGGCTATGTGTTATGCGATGGTACTAATAGCACCCCAGACCTTCGCAATAGGTTTGTCATAGGTGCTGGCAGTACTTATGCAGTCGGTGCCAATGGCGGTTCTGCGGATGCTATTGTGGTAGACCACACGCATGGTCTAACGGCTGCCTCGACTGACACTCACGCTATGACCGGAGAATTCACCGCCTCTAAGCCCCAATTTGCGACTGGAGTGTTTACTGTCGAGGGCAATCAGGGTGGTGGCGCAGATGGTGGCCAATCCACAGCAGGCCTTTACACTTTAAGTGACAGCCATAATCACGGGCTTACAGGGTCTACTGATAGCACAGGTTCCAGCGCCACCAATGCTAACCTGCCTCCGTACTATGCGCTTTGCTACATAATGAAAACGTAAGGAACTCAGGCCATGCCTAACCTACCAATCCGTGGACTAGGGTCCGTGGGCGTGGTCACTGATGTTGACCCCTACAACCTCCCCATCAACGCCTTCACTAGAGCCAAGAACGTAAGGTTTAACGAAGGTTCCGTACAGCGTGGTCCCATCATGCGTGGTGTGGCTGACATCTCCTTTGACCCTGTGTTTGCCTACGGTATCACTTCGCTCTCAGGATTTGACACAGTGTTGGTCGTAGATGATGTGTTTGATGTCCGTGAGTTCTCTAATGGAACCTTTACTACTAGGAAGACCACATCCGGCGTAGCGTCTTCTATCCCCGCAGTAACAGCGACAACCCTGTCTGACGTTCAGTATCTCAGCAGGGACGATCAGACACCCATATCGCGCACACCCTCCCAGACTAACTTTACTGATTTACCTAACTGGCCCACAGGGATGCGTACAACCGCTCTAAGGTCTTTTGGTGACTTCTTGTTGGCTCTGGGCACCGTGGAAACCAACGTGGCATACCCGAACCGTGTGAGGTTCTCAGACCCCGTACTGGCCAACCAAGTGCCTACTACATGGGATGAGACTGATCTTACCAACAGTGCTGGCTTTAACGACCTCGTGCAGATGAAGACCCCTATAGTTGATGGTGCTACTCTAGGCCCTAACTTCCTTGTGTATTCACAGGACCAAGTTTGGATGATGGAGTTCGTAGGCGGTACGTTTATCTTTAACTTCCGCAAGGTCTTTGATGACGCCGGAGTAATCAACCAGAACTGTATAGTTGAGGTAGAGGGTCGCCACTATGTCTTTGACCGCGATGACATCTATGTGACTGACGGCAACTCCCGCAACTCTATTTGCGATGGCCGCGTCAGAGACTACATCTTCAGTGGTATCGACAACAGTAGGCATGATGTCTGCTTTGTGATGCACAATTCTACTCTTGAAGAGATATACTTCTGTTACCACAGCGGTGACGATATGGCCGTATATACGGATGGTACATCCTGTAACCGTGCAGCAGTCTACAACTACAAAGAGGACGTTTGGTCATTCCAAGATTTACCAAATGTAATCACAGGCACTGAAGCTAACGTAAATTCTGTGTTCTCCTATGCTGATGCAACCCAGTCCTATGAGACTATTGGTGGCTCTTACCATGCGCAGGAGAGCCCCTACGCTAGGCACCCAATCGTCATATCAACAGTAGGCGCTGGTGTAACTCAAAGTAAGCTCTACGGTATAGACCTAGCTGACAATGGCTCTCTAGCCTTTGGTGTAGACACTACGCACTCTCAGCCCTTCCTACTTGAGCGCCAAGGCATAGACCTAGACGAACAGGGCATACCCCTGTCTGGCTACAAAGTAATCAACAAGATTTACCCTCAGATAAGCACAGGCAATCCTGATGGCCTCTTCAAGTTTACTTTTGGTGCAGCTGACACTCCAGCGGCCACCCCTAGCTATGGCTCTGAAGTAACTTTCGACAGCAACACTGGCTACAAGTTGGATACACGGATGTCTGGCAGATACTTGAGCTTCAAAGTGACTAGCGACAACCTCAAGGACTTCAACTTCTCAGGTATGGACACAGACATCATTGTCACTGGTCGGAGGTAACTATGGCTCTATCAGACAAGCTAAACCTCATCGTTAATCGGTATGTGAGGCGGCAGTTACCTACACTCAGGAATGATGACGTAGGACGTTTTCTACAAGAAGAACTAAGAGAGTTAGAGGCATCTATACAGTCTCTAGCAGACGCATCTGTCCAAGTGACAGACCGTGAGCCCGAAGGTTTACGGAAGGGGATGGTACGCTATGCGGTGTCCCCTTGGAACCCTCTGGGCAACGGAACTCAAGGACTGGTTGTTTACAACGGTACTGCTTGGGTCGCTGTCTGAATCACATTAAGAAGGATACACATTATGTGGGGCGCAATAATCGGCGGTGCCATGGGCCTTATGGGCGCAAACAAGCAAGCCAAAGCACAAGACGCAGCAACAGCAGCCCAAATGGCTGGCTTTAACCAATACAAACCTTATGTGGACGCCAACCTATCTGGTGCCTCTGGTGCCCTAGATGGTGTACTTAAAACTGGTGCATACACTGGTCCCACATATGCTGGCCCTAACCAGTTCCAGACGGGCACTGCCACCAACATGGGCAACATAGGCGGCAACCTCCAGAACGCTGGTTACGGCATGATGAACAACACGTCTGGCTTTGGCTCCAATGCCAACGCTCTGTTCAATCAGTACCAAGGCATGGCCAACTCTGCACAAGGTGATCGTCTTGCTACAGCTATGGACTACGCCAGTGCCAACGCAAACCCGTTGGTTGACGCTGCGATGCGTGATGACCGCCGCAACCTCCAAGAGAACACCCTGACAGGCATCGACCTTGCAGCAAGTGGCTCAGGTAACATGAACTCCAGCCGGGCTGGTGTAGCCGAAGCAGTAGCCCAGCGCGCCTTTGATGACCGTCAAGCTGATGTCGCCTTAGACGTACAAGACAGGCTCATTGACCGCAGCCTTGCCCAACAGTCACAGCAGTTCTCTGACCAAGGTGCTGCGTTGCAAGGTGCAGGCATGGCCAACGAAGGCATCCAGAATGCTTACACTCAGGGTCTCAATACGCTGGGGCAGGGTGCCAACTTCGGTATGAACGCAGGCAACTCCCTGCAAGGCTATAACCAAGCGGCACTCAACGATGCACAGGCTGCTTTTGAGCGCCAGCGTGACTTTGAGATGCAGCAGCGCCAAGGCTTCCAGTCTGGTATTCTAGGCAAGGCTCCTAACTCAAGCCAATCTGTACAAGCCAACAAGGTTGACCCATTCCAAGCTACCATAGGCGGTGCGATGAGTGGCTTTGGGTTCCAAGATCAGTATGGAAGTCAAATACCTTCTTTTAATCAAATGGGTGACTCCATGAGAGGGTTCGCGCGTAACCTTGGGTTTAGCACTCGTCCTTCATACGGGGGAGGAGGTAAATAATGTCACGATTTCCACAGTCTCTCTTAGAAGACCCAAACGTAGTTGAAGTTGCTGCCAGCATGGGCATGACCCCAGAGCAGTACCTACAGTCAATCCTAGATAAACCACAGTCGCCAATTCTTGAGAACTTAGAGTCTGGCCCACGCATGGACACTGGTCCAACTGTTGCTAATACTCCAGCTCCAGTCCTCACGCCCCGTGTTCCCGGCGAGGGTGTCATTGCAGCACCTGTTGCTAACCCAGCAGATGCCCCAACATCCTACGCTGACATGAGCCCACAGGATTTTCAGCGGATGGCACAGAACCCCACTGATGTACCAGCAGGCGCTGAGTTCCCCGGACTTGGTGCTGACTTCTCAGGCATTGAGCGTTTCGACAGTGCAATGGAACAGCGCACACAGGCAGCCAGAGAAGGCATTGACCAAGGTGTGTTGCAACAGCAAGCAGCATCTGGTGACGCAAGAGCCCTTGCAGAGCTAGAGCGCCGTAAGAACACAGTACAGAATGCTGGTGTTTTGCCTACAGCTGCTAACGAGCCAATTCCTATGGAGCAGGCCGCAGCTGAACGTGCCAATGCTGCACTAGCTGCAACAGAAGGCAACCGACCTGTCCTCATCAACACTACCACGCCAACCCCTACTGCTACTACAAATACACAGACTAATGCTGCGCCAGTCTTAGGCACCAAAAGCTCAACTGCCACTCGTGCCCCAGCCCTCTCAAGAGGCGCAGGTAAGATGACAGCCAATGCCCGTGGTTCCGCTCTAGGAATTACTCCACGCGGTGAGAGCCTCATCCGCATTGGTGGTGCTATGTACTCTGGTGCTCTCCAAGGCGATGGTCTGGGTGCAGCTACTCGTGAGTATGGTTCTATACAGGATGCCAACCGCAAGGCTGAAGTTGATGCTTACAATAAGGCAGAAGCAACACGCATTGCAGAGCTGAGGGCTAAAAGAACTGGTAGCAAAGCCGATAGCAAAGCCGCAGCTAAGAATGCAGCATCACTTCAGTCTGTAAATGACGCTATGTATGGTATGCAACGTGGCCTTGATGCCATTGCTGAAAGCCGTGCGTCTGGTGGCAACCTGACTGGCATCGGTGGTATATTCAAAGGCATCTTCGACAACTTTACTGGTGATCCTGATGCTAACCGCAGAATGATCCTAAGTAGGTTGCGTGTTGATGATGCTCTACTTCGTGTTGCCGAAACCAAAGGTGCAATCTCAAACGCAGAGATGAAGTTGTTTCTGTCACCAGCTCCAACCAACTTACAAGATGAGCAAGTATGGGAAGACTGGATCAATGAGCGGATGGCTGCACTACAAAGAGTTCAGAACCGCCTAAGCGGTGGCGAAGAGTTGCCAGCCGGACAAAGGTCCAATGAGTTCAACACATCTTCTGGAACCTACACACCAAGTGCTGATGTCCAAGCAGTTTTAGACAAGTACAATTAGTAAGAGAGGTAGTTAGCCATGGCTGACATCGAACAGTTAAGCCGTGCGCTACTGGCCGCAGATAAGGCTGGTGACACACAATCAGCTCAGTTGTTGGCTAACGAAATCCGAAAGCTACAAGGCTCTCAACAACAGACAGCACCTACACAGGCAGATGCAGAGGTAGACACCTCGCTCTCCGGTGCAGTCAGTTATGGTGTAGACCAAGCTGGTGCCATGGTCGGCAAAGGTATCCAGTCAGCTGGTGAGCTTACAGGCTTAGAGTCCGTTGAGAACTACGGTCAAGAGATGGCCCAGCGCAATGAAGCTGAGATGGCTGCATCCAACTACCAGCGTCCAGAAGGTGCAGATGGCATCATTAGCAACCTCCGCGAAGGCGACTTTTCCAACGCTGGTAAATCCCTTGCCTATGGTGTTGCTGAAGCAGCCCCACAGGTCGCTGGTGGTGCAGCCGCATCTATCGGCGCTGGGCTTGCAGCAACCTCTGCCCCAATCATCGGTACAGGCCTTGCTGTCGCTGGTACTGCCTATGGCGTGACTAACGCCCTTGGTGCCAACCGTGCCGAGAAGGAAGAACAGGGCCTTGATCCTACTGCCACAGCCACAGACCTTGCGTCTGCTGTAGCCTCTGGACTTGTGGAACTTACACCTCTCAAGGGCGGTGGTGCTACACTGAAGTTCCTACGAGAAGGCGTACAAGAAGGCGTACAAGAGGGCTTGGTAATCGGTGGTACTGCTGTCCAAGGTGGCGAGTATGTGCCGCAGGAAGTTATTGAGCGCATGGGCGATGCTGCCCTTATTGGCGGCACTGCATCCAAAGGTATCAGCTCTGTTGTAAACACAGTGACTAAGACAGGCGAGATTGTCTTTAAGCCAAAAGAAGACCTAGACCCTGAGACAACCCAAGCTGCATCTGATGTGTCTACATTGTTGCAGCGTGTTGCTGATGAGAATGGCTACAACCTCAATGACATTGACTCCAGCTCCAAGAAAGGTGCCAACCAAACTCTTGAAGGTGCTCGTGATGTCTTGCTGAAAGACTTAGAAGCTCAGGTAATCTCTTTGACAGAGAAGGGCCAGATCAAGGCGCTAAGTCCAGAGGACAAGGCTTTCTTTAAGCAGGCAATACGTCAATCCAAAGGCAAAGTTGGCACTACAGTAACCAAAGAAAACTTCGACTTCATGCAAGATCGCTTTGGTAACACGAGAGAAGGGCAGGCACTCCTTAACACCTTCCGCCGCTCCAACGTCCTCACCGAGGTATATGCGGGTGGCCTCAAAGGCGGTGTGTCTAAGTTCACCGATATGTTCAACCCACTGCCCTCTATTGGCAGAGCTTACAATCCAGCTGGTATGGTAGCAGGTAACATCAACACTGGTGCAGCCTTAGCAACTGGTGGCTCCTCATTAGCCGCACAGATACCCCTCGTGGTTGGTGGTCGTGCCATCGATGCAGTCACTGGACGCAGGTCCAAGGTCAACCGTTTTGTCAAAAAGAACCGCAAAGGCGATGGTCTTGCTGATCCTACAGCTCCAGCAGCTCGTGATTTAGTCCAAGAAGCTAAAGATCGTAGAGCTGCGGAAGCTGCACTGCGTAATCAACCAGACCCAGAAGTCGAAAGACAGAAGGCTGAGAAGGCACAGCAGAAAGCTGATGGTGAACGCCGTAAGTTTGAAGAGGGCCAGAAGAAGCAGTTTTTCGATGAGGAAGAGGCAAAGCGGAATGCACAGCAGTATGCTAATGGCGAACCTCCACTTCCCAACTCACCTCGCGGTACAGTTCATTCTGCCATCATTGAGACTTATGGACCACAGGGACGCACGGTAGCTGAACTTGATGCTGACATTATGAAGGCACTTGATGATGTGTTGGCTAACCCAAACACTACTGCGGAACGTAAACGTGCAATCCGTGCTTACAAGCAATCACTGGCTACAGGCAAAAGCATCATGGACGGAAGTCCTCTAAACGATGTGACCTCTCTCATTCGCTCTAAGAACCTCAACTTTGAGTCTAAGAAGCCAAAGAAGGGCCAAAAGCCTATTGAACCACAGCTCCCAATAGAACGGCAGCTTGGCAAAAACAGCAACCAAGCCTATCTGGCAACTCTTCGTGACAAGATGGACAACGATAAGGCCATTCTATCTGAAGATCGTGCCACTTTAGGTGATGCCTTCGACAGTATGGCGTTGAACTTAGGCAAAGACCCAGTTGCTTCTCTGGAAGCTATCGTTAGTCGAGCCACAAGCAATCTAATGAAGCCTAAACTTGCAGAAACCTACCTTACTCCCTACATGGAGAGGGTAAAGCAGCAGCAGAAAGCTAAAGATGTCCCACCTGTCCCCCCAGCTCCAAGCCCTAGTGGACCAGATGGACCCACAGTTGCGGGAACTGTTAGCCCAAGTGGACCAGTCGATAGTGGACAACCCACGCAACCCGCCTTGGCTCAACAACCTGAACCCCCAAAAGTGGCCCCACTTGATGCCGAGCCTACAAAGCCCAAAAAGGTAAAGAAGCCCACAGCAAAGTCCGTTAAAAAGGCTATGCCAGAGGCTAAAGCAATCATTGAGATTGGCCGTAAAGGCAGTAAGTACGAGAATGGCATTCAAGACGTGGATCAGGCTCTTGAGGTGGCAAGGCTTCTTGGCATAACAGCTAGAATGATGAACTCTGGTTCTGCCCTACAGAAAGAGACCCGGACAGGCAGGGGAACAGCCGCTCTACATAGATGGGGCCCGTCCATGAAAGGCTTTGGTAGCTCTGTGTTCTTCGTTAAGCCCGGTGGCTCTATCGGGGGCAATAAGATCACTTCTACTACTAGCCTAATGAACATCCTCCATGAGATGGGACACTCTCTGACTCAAGGTAACATGGACGGTAAGGGTGAGTTCGGAATGGGTATGGTTAAAAACCCATTTTCTGGTGATTGGGATCAAGTAGGTAAGAACAGTTATAACACTTCTGTTATGAAACCTATTCTTGAAGGTCTTGGTAAAGATCATCCTGCTGTGAAGGAGATACACGCTTTCCAAGAGGCAGGAAAGGCATTTACAGAGTCCAATCCCTCTGAGACAACTCCTGCAAGAGACATAGCTCGAATACTGGAAGACCTAAACAACGCTAAGAGTCCCAAGGAAACTGCGTTTTATAAAGCCAGTATGAACCGCTACAGACGCTATACAAATAATACATCAGAGCTGTCTGTTGACCCAATGTGGCTCTACCTTATGAACCCACGTCTCGCTAAAGAGCTTATGCCTATCAATACCAAGCTAATACGCGATGAGTTCAAGAAGGCAAACAACGGTAAAATCCAGTTCTACAGTCACCCATTCGCAACTCTTGTTGCTGTGGTATCCGCTATGGGACTGCTTGCCGCTGGATCAGAGGAAGACGAAGAGCCCATGATGGCTCCCGGTATTCTTTCCGCATAACTAAGGTGCCCCTTCGGGGGCATCTGTCACTCAAGGAAGCAAATCGTGAATAAGACAGCATTTGACTTGGTGCCCTTCTTACAGGGCATCGAAGCTATAAAGGCGTCTAGCCTCAGCAGTTCTGACAAAGACAAGGTACTCGCAGAGATGGCAGCGGCACTCCCAGCCCCTGTGTTCTGTAAGTCCTGCCCAACGACCCTCAAGATCATTGGAACATTAGTAGGAGTAGAAGATGCCAGTGCCCAAAGTACCAAGAAAGAAGGCACCAAAGAAAGAGTTGACCCACCCGAACAGGGCGACTCCAAAAGAAAACAACTACTTCACAAACCTAATGAAAACCGAAGAGGGAAGGGCGCTAAGAAAGCAGTGGTCAACAAAAAAGCGTAAGAACGGAGGCAGGCCACAGGGAACACCTGATGGCTATACCCTCGAAATGATCACGCCGATCAGGAAACAGGCAAAAGCAGATGCTGAAAGGATCGTAGCAATCATGGCCAAAGAGAATGACATTGATGACGTGTATGCCATTGAGGCACTCAAGGCAGCAGTAGAAATCATGCGTGAACCGGGACAAAACCGGGACCGCCTAACAGCAGCACGAATGGTCTTGGACTTCACCAAGACTAAGCCTGCCGCAAAGAGCGAAGTCACTATCGGTAAAGCCGAAGCATTCTTGGAGTCGCTCTTAGTAGTAACTCCAGAGGATGAGCAAGCCGAAGATGGACAAGAGACTTAAAGTAGTACGCCGCAAACTATACGATGACTTTGACTTTTACAGTAAGTCAGCCCTCAAGATCAGAACCAAGGACGGTGACATCAAGTCACTCAACTTGAAGCCAGCCCAGCGCATTCTCCAGAAGGCCGTAGAGGACCAGATGGAGGCTGAAGGCAAGGTACGCATTATCATCTTGAAGGCCCGACAGCAGGGTCTATCGACCTACGTTGGCGGCTATCTTTACTTTAACGTGTCTCAGCGCAAAGCCTGTAAGGCTATGGTTGTCACACACCACTCCGACAGTACCCGTGCCCTCTTCGACATGACCAAGAGATACCACGAGAACTGCCCTGAGTTACTCAAGCCTCACACCAAGTATAGCTCTCGCCGGGAACTTACGTTTGATGTCCTAGACAGCTCGTTTGTTGTTGCGACAGCTGGTGGTGAAAGCATTGGGCGCGGTGAGACCCTGACCCATGTCCACGCCTCTGAGCTTGCCTTCTGGCAGAAGTCTACCGCTCTGGAAAACTGGAACGGTATGACACAGGCTGTACCCAACAAGAAGGGCACTGCCATCTTTGTCGAAAGCACGGCTAATGGTGTCAGTGGTATCTTCTATGACCTCTGGAAAGGTGCCGTAGAAGGAGCCAATGGCTATGTGCCAGTGTTTATACCTTGGTACATTGATCCAGAGTATCGTGAGCCAGTGCCGGAGAACTTCGAGAGAACTCCAGAGGAAGAAGAGCTGTGTGAGAAGTATGGCCTTGACGATGAGCAGCTCATGTTCAGACGCCGCAAGGTCGCACAGAACGGCATCGACCTCTTCCGTCAAGAATATCCAGCCGAGCCAGAAGAAGCCTTCCTGACAACTGGGCGCCCTGTGTTTAACCCAGAGGGTCTACAGGAAAGCCTAGCTACCTGCGAAGAGCCTAAGCAAAGGCTTGCGCTGGAAGGTGACGATTGGCTTGAGAATGTCAGAGGAGAACTGACGCTCTATCGCACACTTGACCCCGGTGAACAGTACACAATCGGTGCTGATGTCGCCATGGGTGTCAGAGGCGGTGACTTCTCAGTCGCTCAAGTATTAGACAGCAAGAAACGACAGGTTGCGACCTATCGTGCCCAAGTTCATCCAGATTACTTCGCTGAGGTTCTCTACAAGCTAGGTGAGTTCTTTAACTTTGCCTACATCATCGTAGAGAACAACAGCCACGGTATCTTAACGTGTACCCGTCTTGGGAAAGACATGGCCTACCCCCACTTCTACACAGAGGTGCAGGTAGACAAGTTGACAGACAAAGAGACCATTAAGTTGGGCTTTACTACCACTGCCAAGACAAAACCCCTGATTATCGATGAACTCAGGGCCTCAGTTCGTGAGGGTAAGATCGAACTAAACGATAAGGTCACTATCCGAGAGATGCTTACTTACATCGTCACCCAAAGCGGTGGCATGGAAGCTGAAGCCGGGTGTTTCGATGACTGCGTAATGTCTTTGGCCCTAGCAAACCACATACATGAGGGTGCTTGGGAGCCAATAGAGGCAGTCGATGATTATTACATTGAGATGGTTTAGACATGAAATCACAAGAAGAATACAAAGCCCTTGATGACGAAAAGATCGTCTCAATCGTAGACACTAACCTACGCCGATCCATTGGCTACTACGACAGTGAGCTATCAAAAGAGCGCCGCAAGGTAATGGATTACTACAGCGCCGCACTCCCACGCCCAGCGCACGATGGTAACAGCAAGTATGTAAGCCAAGATGTGTATGATGCCGTAGAGAGCATGAAGGCTGCACTTCTGGAGACCTTTAGCACAGGCAACAAGACCCTACGCTTTACCCCGCAGGGTGCTGAAGATGTACCAATGGCTGAAGTATGCACTGAGTACACAGACTATGTGCTTCACCGCCAGAACAACCTCTTTGAGGTAATGCAGACAGTCATACACGATGGCCTCATTGCCCGTGCAGGCATCTGTAAGGTCTACTGGGCCAAGCAGTCTGAGAGCCACATCGAGGCCGTTGAAGACCTGACTGAAGATGAGCTTGATGCTCTTCTGTCCCAAGACAACGTAGAGATCGAAGAGATCGTTGAGGATGAGTATGGTATCTCCAGCGGTGAGCTGCGTGTTTACCGTGATACATCCCAAGTCAAAGTAGAGGCTATTGCTCCCGAAGAGTTCCTCATTGAACCCCAAGCAAAGTCTCTCGATACTGTCAGCTTCTGTGCGCACCGCACCAAGAAGTCTATCTCTGACCTCATTGAGATGGGCTACGATGAAGACTTGGTGGCAGACATTGCTGACAATGAAGACACTGACTTCGACAACGATCCAGAGATACTATCGCGCTTTGATGACATTGGTGCTGACCGTGGTTTTAACGCCAAGGGCTACCAGCGCCAGACACGTCAGGTAACTGTAGTCGAGGCTTACATTGAGCTTGATGTAGAGGGCACAGGAACAGCCGATCTGTACCGTGTAGTCAAAGCATCAAACGTACTCCTAGAGAAAGAGATGGTCACTCGCCGGCCATTCGTGGCCTTTGTACCGCTGCCGATCCCACATGCTTTCCATGGTAACAACTTTGCTGACAAGCTCGTAGGTATCCAGAACGCTCGTACAGTTCTGACACGCTCCATCCTCGACCACGCAATGGTCACAAACAACCCACGCTACACTGTAGTCAAAGGTGGCCTTACGAACCCTCGTGAGCTTATCGACAACCGTGTTGGTGGTATCGTCAACGTCACACGCCCTGATGCTATATCTCCAATGCAACAGGCCTCTCTGAACCCGTTTGTCTTTCAGACCATTCAGATGCTGGACGAAGACAAAGAGGATACTTCTGGTGTGTCTCGTCTATCGCAGGGACTCAACAAGGACGCTATCAGCAAGCAGAACTCTGCTGCTATGGTTGAGCAATTGGCCACTATGAGCCAGCAGCGCCAGAAGATCATTGCCCGTAACTTTGCCAACAACTTCTTGAAGCCCCTGTTTACTCTTGTCTACCAGCTAGTCGTAGAGAACGAGAGCGAAGAGAAGATCGTTGAGTTGGCAGGTCGCTATGTGCAGATCAACCCAGCACAGTGGACTGACAAGCGTGATGTGCAAGTCGAGTTCCACCTTGGCTATGGCGACCAAGAGACCATGGTGCAGAAGTATCTGGCCTTTCACACCCTCTTCTCACAAGACCCAACACTGGGTCAGATGTATGGCCCCGACAAGAAGTTTAAGATGTTGGCTGCTGTACTTGAGAAGTCTGGTATCAAGAATGTTGCTGACTTCCTTACAGACCCAGCACAGATACCTCCACCGCAGCCTGATCCAGCACAGCAGATGCAAATGCAGATGGCTCAGAAGCAGCTAGAAATTCAGGAACGTCAGACAGCCGTGTCAGAGATGAAGGCACAGTTTGACGCTGAAATTGCGAAGATGAAGCTCCAAATGCAGCAGATGCAGGCGCAAGCAGACTTCGCACTCAAATCGGACAAGATGGACCTCCAAGAGAGCCAGCAAGAGCACAAAGAATACGTCAACCTCCAAGAACTTGAGATTGCGCGTAGTGCTGAAGATGTCCGAGCAATCGCAAGCCCTAACGGGTAATTCAACAGGATAGTATATGCCTACACAAGAAGAGCAACTTGTGGTGGCTGGAGATGAAGCGGAGGCGCTACTTGGTGCCTCTGCATTCACTTCTGTCATCAATGAACTTGTCGAGCAGACCTTCCAAACCTTTGTCAACACATCGCCAGAGGACCGGGAGAAACGTGAGCAAACCTACAGCCACTATCGCGCATTAGTAGACGTGGTGAACACACTTAAACAGCGAGTGGAAGTGCGTAACAGCATCCACGAAGCAGCAAATGGCGACAACAGCCAAGAGGACCAGTAGCACCATGAATAACGTGCAAGATACTAACTCTGAGCCCCGCGTATTCGATCTAGATGACGCGGCTGATGCAATCTTAGGACGGTGGGATGACGGTGAAGACCTATCAGAACCCGAAGACGAAGATGCGACATCCGAAGACATCGATGAGACAGATGTTGACGAGGATGATACTGAAGAAACCGAAGTCGAAGATGAAGACGATGAGGAACTAGAAGACCCTGACGCTGATGAGGCTGAAGATGAGGAAGACGATGAGGAAGAGGAAGACGATGAGCCACAGCTCGTGTCTGACGAAAGCCTTGTGGAAATCTCCGTCAACGGTGAGCAGCAGCAGGTATCTGTAAAAGAACTCAAGCGTCTATTCGGACAAGAGGCATCTTTAACCAAAAAGTCTCAAGATTTAGCAACTCAGCGGAAAGCAGCAGAACAACAGTTTGCTCAAGCGCAGTTGTCATACCAAAAACTCTTAGAACGTGCAGAAGAACGGTACAAACCGTACACCGACATCGACATGCTGGTGGCCTCTAGGCAAATGGACCCAGAGACCTTCGCCCAGTTTCGACAAGATGCACGTCAAGCAGAAGATGACCTCAAGTTCCTTAAAGAGGAAAGCGGTAGTCTTATGTCCGAGATGCAGCAGCAGAACCAAGCCGCAGTACAAGCAGCAGCTCAAGAGTGCATAAAGGTACTCGAAGAGAACCTGCCTGAGTGGGGTGATGAGCTTTATAGTGACATCCGTCAGTATGCTGTGCAATCGGGCTTGCCTCAAGAACAGGTGGATCAATACACCGACCCTAGTGTCATCATGTTGATCAACAAAGCACGTCTTTATGATCAGTCGAAGCAGGCTGCTAAAACCAAGAAAGCAGCAGCTAAAGTGACTAAATCAAAAGGCAGCAAGACAAAGGTCTTGAGTTCTAAGAAGTCCCCACCAACCAAAACTGATGTGAGAACACAGAAGCGCCAAGCTGCGCAACAAAAGCTGCGTTCAAACCCACGTTACGGTGGCGACATAGATGACATTGCCGAAGCCTTAATGGCCCGTTGGGAAGACTAACCACAATCTTGCCTAACAAATTGTAAGGATACAAAAATGGCTACTTATACTACATACGATCAGGTCGGGAAGAAAGAGTCTGTTGCAGACATCATCTCTGACATTACACCTTTCGATACGCCTGCTTTCACCATGTTCAAGAACGAGAAAGTTACAGCTCGTACATTCTCATGGCTTGAAGACAGTCTTGCCTCAGCGGGTTCAAACGCTGCGGTAGAGGGCGCAGACGCAACTATGGCAACTCTGATTGATGCTGTAGAGCGCACTAACAACACCCAAATCTTGACCAAAGGCTTCCAAGTATCTGCAACAGCAGACGCTATCGGCACCTATGGCCGTGCCAAGGAAACAGCTCACCAGCTGGCCAAAGCACTCAAGGAAATCAAGCGCGATGCAGAATACGCCATGGTTGGTGTAAACCAAGCTGCTGTTGCTGGTTCTGGTGGTGTTGCACGTCAAATGGCTTCTGTGATCAACCAGATCACTACAGGCATTGACGCTGGTGCAAATGCTACTGATGCTTTGACTGAAGCAAAGCTGCTTGAAGCTGGTGAAACAGCATACAACAATGGCTCAGACGTTGACACTTTGATGATCAAGCCGGGTGACGCACAGATCGTTGCTGGCTTCTCAGCATCTGCTGGTCGTAACCGCGAGATTGCTCAAGGTAAGACATTGGTCAATGCTATTGACCTATATGTGTCTCCATATGGCGAATACCGTGTTGTTCTCAACCGTCACCTCAAGACAGACACAGCGCTGCTGATTGACCCATCCATGTTCAAGACATGCACATTGCGTCCATTCACACGCACACTCCTTGCCAAAAATGGCGACTCAGATCGCCACCACATCGTAGGCGAGATGTCCGTCAAGCACATGAACTTTGGCGACTCTGTGAAGATCACAGGCTTGTCATAAGCACACTTTAGACTTCGGTCTTTAGTTAAGGCCCACTCTTAGACACATAGGTTTTGCTCTCCTTACTGTGTGTCTTTGGGTGGGCCTTTTTACATTTGTGGACGTGAAGGAGACCAAAGGGGCTCCCAGTGACCACAAAGTTAATCCAATCGAATACTGACTTCATCCACGAAAGTGATGCCTTAGTCAGGAAGCATACACAGAATATCACACAAGCATTCCTAGACGATCTCAAAGACGCTCGTAACGAAAGTACATCGAAGCCTATGGGAGAGTTCCACAAGGTTGCATCTATCCCAACAGTTGTCGCTGAGAAGTGGCTGCGTGAAGGGTTCAACATGTGGGAAGCCACAGGACAAGAGATTATCAAACGCCTTCAGTCTGAGGACTTAGGCATGTTCATGGCAACCGAGAAAAGGGTCTAACAGATGGCTTATAAAACTACAGGCAAGTTCAAGCCCTGCAAGGGATGCACGACACCAATGACATGCAGTAAATTCGGCTGTCAGAAGCAAGGGGACTAGAATGAACAAAGGTCAAATCAGGAGCCACTTTAAGGCTCTACTAAACCGCAGCGACTGTAGTGATGCTTTGGCCGATACCTTCATCGATCAGGCCCTCACTCGCATCCAGCGTGTACTGCGCATCCCCAGCATGGAGAAGCAGCAGTCCTACTCAATTACTTCTGGGGCACCACTCACACAGGTAGTTATACCCTCCAATTTGCTAGAGATCATTGACCTCCAGTATGATGGTGTTTCCCTTCTGCGAGTACCTTTGCATGAGATGGCCGCAGCTCAGAAGACTGGAGCTACTGGCAGTCCTGTGTACTTCAGCCGTGAGCGTGAGGTCATTAAGGTCTCCCCTAATCCATCCTCTGGCATCATCTACCTCAACTACTACGGCGAGTTCGATGCGCTTACGTCTGACGTTAGTACAAATGTAATAACTAACATTGCATCAGACCTCCTGACCTACACGGCTCTTAGCTATGCCTCTGACTACTTCCTTGATGAGCGTGGCCCACTGTTTGACACCAAGTCAGGCCAGTTTCTCCTTGAGCTACAAGACCAAGCGAACTCCGCTGAGACCTCTGGCATGGCCCAAGTCATGCGTCCCACTTCTACCTACACAGATTGAGGTAACTAATGGCATCATCATCTTTCTACAGCGGCACTGGTGTAACTCCTGACAACACAGATGTTGATCCAGTAGCACCTAGCAACATAACTGCGGTTGAAGACAGCAAGAACGCAGCGGCCCTCTCTGAAGCTGCTGCTGCTGCCTCTGCTGCTGCCTCTGCAAACTCAGCATCATCTGGCGCAGCCTCTGCATCAACAGCCACCACAAAGGCTTCTGAGAGCGCAGTTAGTGCCACAGCAAGCTCCACCTCTGCCGCTGCCTCACAGGCATCCAGAGTTGCATCTGAGGCCGCTAAGGCCGCCGCAGAAACAGCCAAGACCGCAGCAGAGACTGCCCGTGACGCAGCCAGTGCATCTGAGGTAGCTTCTGGAGCCGCAGAGGTTGCTGCGGAAACAGCAGAGACCAATGCTGCCGCCAGCGCAGCCGCTGCTTTATCCTCCCAGAATGCTGCGGCCACTAGCGCCGCCACATCCTCCACCAAAGCAGCTGAGAGCGCCACTAGCGCTTCTGCATCGGAAGCGTCTAACGTGGCCTCTGGTGTTGCTAAGGTTGCTGCTGAGACCGCAGAGACCAATGCTGCTGCAAGTTCGTCTGCTGCATCTACAAGCGCGTCCAATGCTTTAACTAGCGAGACCAATGCCGCAGCCTCAGAAGGCGTGGCAATAACTCAAGCTGGCATCTCTACGACTAAAGCGGCAGAGAGTGCTGCTAGTGCCGCTGCTGCTCTAGCCAGTGAAAACGCTGCGGCAACCAGCGAGGCCAATAGCGCAACCAGTGAGTCAAATGCCTCTAACAGCGCAACAGCAAGTGAAACCTCTCGTATAGCCAGCG
>Ga0222715_10002163_pt1 | contig 18177 bp, 19 predicted proteins | sample C33_9DmetaG_FD_165056 | JGI IMG/M metagenome (GOLD analysis project Ga0222715, IMG submission 165056) | Estuarine water microbial communities from San Francisco Bay, California, United States - C33_9D | ecosystem: Environmental > Aquatic > Marine > Unclassified | place: USA: California... | reverse complement strand
ATCAATTCCTGAGTCATTGAAATTTCCTGCAATTAAGTTTCTAGGATGGAAGCGTTCCTTGATGAATATACATATCTATTTCATCCCGTCTGGTCGTATTGGTATTGGAGGAATATCGCAGGATTTCTAGATAACCGACGCCAATCAATTTTATCTTGGTTGGCTTTGAGCAAATTAATTGCGGCTGGGTTTATAGATAATGAATGCCAATTAATTTTGTCTTGGTTAGCCTGAAGCAAATGAATTGCGGCTGGGTTTATAGATAACGCCCCCCATATAATTTTGTCTGGGTTAGCCTGAAGCAAATGAATTGCGGCTGGGTTTTCAGATAAACGACTCCAATTAATTTTGCCTGGGTTAGCCTCAAGCAAATGAATTGCGGCTGGATTGCCAGATAACCATTCCCAATCAATTTTGTCTGGGTTAGCCTCGAGCAAATGAATGGCGGCTGGATTGCCAGATAAAAACAACCAATTAATTTTGTTTGGGTTAGCCTCGAGCAAATGAATTGCGGCTGGGTTTTCAGTTAAGAATGGCCAATAAATTCTGCCTGGGTTGGCTTCGAGCAAATGAATGGCGTTAGGATTTTGAGATAGTAATTGCCAATCAATTTTGTCTTGGTTGGCCTCGAGCAAATGAATTGCCGCAGGATTTTTGGATAAAATTTTCCAGTCAATTTTGTCAGGGTAGGATTCAAGTAAATCAATAGCACTAGGGTTGTGAGATAAATAATCCCAATCTAAATTTTCTTTATTTATCCAATCTAGAAGACCGGTATGTTCCATACCTCCACGCATTCTGCGACTACCTTTGTGTTTTTTGCGACTACCTTTGTGTTTTTTACGACTACCTTTGTGTTTTTTGCGACTACCTTTGTGTTTTTTGCGAGTACCCTTGTGTTTATTTTTCATTAAATGGTATTTGATTACCCTCCCACTGGCCTTTTTAGCAGTTCTGGTTCTTTCTTTAATTGTCAATTATATTATATATAATGAAAAAAAATTAAACAAATCCTAAATACAATAAATAAAAAATTATAAAACAAAACATTTTTTATTTATTCGTCTTCGCTGTCAGAATCAAAACCATCAATTCCCCAGTCCTTGAATTTTCCTGCAATTAAGTTTCTAGGATGGAATCGGTCCTTGATGAACATAAATATATATTTCATCCCGTCTGGTCGTATTGGTATTGAAGGAATATCGCAGGATTTTCAGATAACCCTTCCCAATCAATTTTGTCTTGGTTGGCTTCGAGCAAATTAATTGCGGCTGGGTTTTTAGAAAACTCTCCCCAATCAATATTTTCTGGGTTAGCTTGAAGCAAATGAATTGCGGCTGGGTTTGAAGATAAACTAAACCAATCAATTTTGTCTGGGTTAGACTCGAGCAAATGAATTGCTGATGGGTTTCTAGATAACTCTTCCCACATAATTTGTCCTGGATCCTCTCTGAGCTTGGCTTCGATCAAATTAATAGCCGCTGGGTTTGAAGATAACGCCCACCAAATAATATTTTCTGGGTTATCTTGAAGCAAATGAATGGCTGCTGGATTCTCAGATAAAGTGTACCAATCAATTATTCCTGGATCCTCTCTGAGCTTGTCTTCGATCAAATTAATGGCGGCAGGATTTTTGGATAAATACCCCCAGTCAATTTTTCCTGGTTCCTCTCTGAGCTTGTCTTCGATCAAATGAATAGCTGAAGGATTTTGGGATAAATGCTTCCAGTCAATATTGTCAGGGTAGGCTTGAAGTAAATCAATGGCACCAGGGTTTTTAGATAACTGCGACCAATTTAAATCTTTTTTATTTATCCAATTTAGAAGACCGGTATGTTCCATGCCTCCGCGCATTTTGCGTGTGCCTTTGTGTTTTTTGCGTGTGCCTTTGTGTTTTTTGCGTGTACCTTTGTGTTTTTTGCGACTACCTTTGTGTTTATTTTTCATTAAATGAGATTTGATTATCCTCCCACTGGTATTTTTAGCAGTTCTGGTTTTTTTTTTAATTGTCATTATATTATATATTTTCAAAAAAATCTAACAAATCCTAAATAAAACGAATCAATTATATTTAATCATAGTCTTCGCTGTCAGAATCAAAGCCATCGATTCCCCAGTCCTTGAATTTTCCTGCAATTAAGTTTCTAGGATGGAAGCGTTCCTTGATGAGGTCTTCCTTGAAGAGCATACATCTCTCTCTCATCATTTCGTAGTCGTATTGAAAGATAGATGGGTTATAGGATAACCAATCCCATTCTATTTTATCCATATTCTCTTGAAGTAAATGAATGGCAGATTCATTCCTTGCCAAATATGCCCACACAATTTTTTCTTTATTTGCCTCTAGTAAATGTAACGCAGCATTGTTTGCGGATAAAGCAGACCACTCTATATTTTGTGGATTTTGTTCTAACAAATGAATGGCCGAATTGTTAAAAGATAACATATGCCAATCTATTTCATCTATGTTTGTCTCAAGCATATGAATCGCCGCTTGATTAAAAGATAGAAGGTCCCAATGTTTATTGGGATTTTTTTCGAGCAAATGAATTGCTGACGGATTATAAGAAAGCGCCGCCCAATTTATCTTGTCAATGTTAGCCTCGATTAAATGAATTGCGCCAGAGTTAAAAGATAAAGAAGGCCAATGAATTTTATCTATATTTTGTTCAAGCAAGTGAATCGCTGCTGGGTTCCTAGATAAAAACGCCCAATCTTCCAAATTAATTTTATCGAGATTGCTTTCAAGTAAACGGATTGCGTCAACATTGATATTCCTGCACAAATAAGACCAAACTATTTTGTTTTGATTATCTTGTAGCAAATTTACCGCTTTTGGGTTTTCAGATAATGCTGACCAAGATAACTGTTCAACATCTATCCAATTTAATAATTTCCACATAATTAATTACGCATGTTGTATTTATATTCATTTATTTACAAAATTTCTTATCATAAACAAAAAAAGTTTATAATATTTGTTTTACATATTATTTGATGGATTATTTCGCGTACTTTCCTAAATCATAATAATCCTCTGGATGCTCCAACTTATCCCAATATAGTGATTCCTTTATAAAGGAGTCATCTTCATGAACAAGACTATATGTTTGATGCTTGGGATAAAATGTAACATCGTCCTTTTTTTGTTCAAATTGTTTGTTATATTCTTTTTCTCTCTTTATTTTTCGATTTAACTTGGAACATTCATTAATTAAATGTCCGTGTTTTTTACAATAAACACAAATATTATTAGCACAAGAATGACAATCTTTGTGTCTGTTATTTTTCCAAGTGTTTTTTAACATTGAGGAATGATTAGATGTGTGGTCTTGCATAATTATATATTATATGTAGTAAGAAGATATAAATAATGGTTTGTGAATTATATTCAAGCTTAAATGTGACTTATCATATTAAAAGTGAGTTTTTTTGTTTCAATTTTATTTATTAAATTAACACATACACAAAATAAATAATTTATTCGTCTTCGCTATCAGAATCAAATCCATCGATTCCCCAGTCCTTGAATTTTCCAGCGATTAAGTTTCTGGGATGGAAGCGATCCTTGATAAGGTCTTCCTTGAATGCCCCACATCTATCTCTCATCGCTTCGTAGTCGTATTGGAATATTTCTTTGCATTTAGATAATAAATACCAATAAATTTTGTCTTGATTGGCTTCCATCAAATGAAACGCGGTTGGATTTTTAGATAATGAATGCCAATTTATTTTGTCTGGGTTAGCCTGAAGCAAATGTATCGCTCCTTGATTTTCAGATAACCAACCCCAATTAATTTTGCCTGGGTTGTCCTCAAGCAAATGAATTGCGGCTGGATTGCTAGATAACCAACGCCAATTAATTTTGTCTGGGTTAGCCTCAAGCAAATGAATCGCTCCTTGATTTTGAGATAACCAATACCAATCAATTTTGACTGGGTTCGCTTCGAGCAAATGAATGGCAGCAGGGTTTAAAGATAACAGATGCCAATAAATTTTGTCTTGGTTTGCTTCGAGCAAATGAATTGCTGCTGTGTTTTGAGATAAGAATGCCCAATCAATTCTGCCTGGGTTTGCCTCAAGCAAATGAATTGCGGCTGGATTGCCAGATAACCATTCCCAGTCAATTTTTTGGGGGTTAGCCTTGAGCAAATGAATTGCTGCAGGGTTTTGAGATAGCCATCTCCAATTAATTTTATCTTGGTTGGCTTCGAGCAAATGAATTGCAGCAGGGTTAGCAGATAACCCATCCCAATCTAAATTTTCTATTTTTATCCAGGGTAATAATGTAGTCGCCATAATTATATATTAAGATTTAAATGTTTAATGATACAACAAATTAAAAAGAAAAAGTATATTCAATTTTATTTATTAATTTAACACATACACATACACAAAATATATAATTTATTCGTCTTCGCTGTCAGAATCAAATCCATCGATTCCCCAGTCCTTGAATTTTCCAGCAATTAAGTTTCTGGGATGGAAGCGATCCTTTACGAGGTCTTCCTTGAATACCCCACATCTCTCTCTCAACGCTTCGTAGTCGTATTGGAATATAGCAGGATTTTTAGATAAAAATCTAAAATCAATTTTGTCTTGATTGGCTTCCATCAAATGAAACGCGGATGGATTTTTAGATAATGAATACCAATCAATTTTGTCTTGGTTGTCTTCGAGCAAATGAATGGCGGCAGGATTTTTGGTTAAATAATCCCAGACAATTTTGTCTTGGTTGGCTTCGAGCAAATGAATCGCTGCAGGGTTTTGAGATAACCAATGCCAATCAATTCTGTCAGGGTTGGACTCAAGCAAACTCATAGCGTTCGGGTTTTGAGATAACCCGAACCAATTAATTTTGCGTTGGTTAGTTTTGAGTAATTCAATCGCTGAAGGGTTAAAGGATAACGAATGCCAATTAATTTTGTCTTGGTTTGATTCAAGCAAAGCCATTGCGTTCGGGTTTTCAGATAACCATTCCCAGTCAATTTTTTGGGGGTTAGCCTCGAGCAAATGAATTGCTGCAGGGTTTTGAGATAGCCATCTCCAATTAATTTTGTCTGGGTTGGCCTCGAGCAAATGAATCGCAGCTGGGTTCCCAGATAAGGTTATCCAATTAATTTTATCTTGGTTGGCCTCGAGCAAATGAATTGCCGCAGGGTTAGCAGATAACCCATTCCAATCTAAATTTTCTATTTTTATCCAGGGTAATAATGTAGTCGCCATAATTAAATATTAATGTTAATTGATTATTGATTATTGATACAACAAATAAAAAGAAAAAGTATTTCAATTTTATTTATTTATTAATTTAACATATACACGTATACACAAAATATATAATTTATTCGTCTTCGCTATCACTATCAAAGCCATCGATTCCCCAGTCCTTGAATTTTCCAGCGATTAAGTTTCTAGGATGGAAGCGATCCTTTACGAGGTCTTCCTTGAAGACCCCACATCTCTCTCTCATCGCTTCGTAGTCGTATTGGAATATCGATGTGTTTGAAGATAACCAAGCCCAATTAATTTTATATTGGTTTTCTTTGAGCAAATGAATTGCTGCAGGGTTAGCAGATAAACAAGTCCAATTAATTTTGTCTTGGTTGTCTTCGAGCAAATGAATTGCGGCAGGATTGTCAGATAAGAATGCCCAATCAATTTTGTCTCGCTTGGCTTCAAGCAAACGAATAGATGCTTGGTTATCAGATAACAAATTCCAGTAAATTTTGTCTTGATTAGCTTCGAGCAAATGAATTGCGGCTGGGTTTCTAGATAACCCGGGCCAATAAATTTTGTCTGGATTTGATTCGAGCAAGTGAATTGCTGCTGGATTTTCAGATAATAAGTGCCAATCAATTTTGTCTGGATTTGATTCGATCAAATGAATTGCGTTTGAATTATAAGATAACCCATGCCAATCAATTTTGTCTGGATTTGATTCGAGCAAATGAATTGCTGCTGGGTTTTCAGATAATAAGTGCCAATTAATTTTGGATTGGTTTGATTCGAGCAAATCAATTGCTGCAGGGTTTCTAGATAACCCGAACCAATTAATTTTGTCTGGGTTAGCCTCGAGCAAATCAATTGCGGCTGGGTTTGAAGATAAACGATACCAATTTAATTTTTCTATTTTTATCCAGGGTAATAATGTAGTCGCCATAATTAAATATGAATGTGAATTGATTATTGATTATTGATACAACAAATAAAAAGAAAAAGCATTTCAATTTTTTTTTAAATTAACACATACACCCAAAATATATATAAATTATTCGTCTTCGCTGTCATCTTCAAAGCCATCAATTCCCCAGTCCTTGAATTTTCCAGCAATTAAGTTTCTAGGATGGAAGCGATCCTTGATGAGGTCTTCCTTGAATACCCCACATCTCTCTCTCAACGCGTCGTAGTCGTATTGGAATATAGCGTGGTTTAAATACAACCAAGGCCAATTAATTTTATCTTGGTTAGCCTCGAGCAAATGAATTGCTGCTGGGTTTTTAGATAAAAACAACCAATCAATTTTGTCTGGGTTAGCCTCGAGCAAATGAATGGCGGCTGGATTTTTGGATAAGAATGCCCAATCAATTCTGCCCTGGTTTTTTTCAAGCAAATGAATTGCGGCTGGATTGCCAGATAACCAATGCCAATTAATTTTGTCTGGGTTAGCCTCAAGCAAATGAATTGCTGCTGGGTTTTCATTTAGGCATCACCATTTAATTTTGTCTGGGTTAGCCTCGAGCAAATGAATTGCGGCTGGGTTTTTGGATAAGAATGCCCAATCAATTCTGCCTGGGTTGTCCTCAAGCAAATGAATTGCTGCTGGATTGCCACATAACCAATACCAATTAAAATTGTCTGGGTTGGCCTCGAGCAAATCAATTGCAGCTGGGTTTTCATTTAGGCATCTCCAATTAATTTTATCTTGGTTGGCCTCGAGCAAATCAATTGCTGCAGGGTTAGCAGATAACCCATTCCAATCTAAATTTTCTATTTTTATCCATGGTAATAATGTAGTCGCCATAATTAAATATGAATGTTAATCGATTATTGATAAAAGAAAAAAAAAGAAAAAGTATCTCAAATTTTATTATAATGCATATTAAATATAAGTGTAAATTTAAACGAGTCAGTAGTGAGATAGGTAATGTAGGAGGTGTGATTCAATAGCGTTGGTTTAGGCGATTTGCATTGTTGGTAAATGAAAAATGAGTGAATATAAGCAATTGTGTGAAAAAAATATTCAATAATATATATAATTAAGGATGAAAACAAAAAAACGTGTTAAAAGGAAAAAATCAAAAAAACACAGTCTCAAAAAAAAAACATACAAAAAACAGTTAGGAGGTTCTCTTACACAAGAACAATCATTATATCTTAATCAAGAACAAGATGTGTTAAATAATGAATTCCAAAGCCGAATAATGCTATCTCCCAATGTGGCGAACGTAGCTAGAGCAAGATCCGCAATTCCCCGTGAATATAAGGCAACTTTAGTATATAAAGATGGTGAAATCACAAACAGACCGGCATTTTACGTTGACATGATGTATCCTGTAGTGTGGCCACTATTACGGAAAAATGTAGAAAATTTCACAAGCCATGTAACAGCTGAATTAAATGAATGCGATTGCGTAATAAACGCATTGCAAATGCTAGGATTATTAGACATAGTGAGTGCCAATGTTCTTCGGTTAGCTTTTGGTGTTAAGGGTGTTGATGTACAAAGATGTTCGGGAGGTATGTCTGATGCTAGCATTATATTATTATTGGGTTATCTAAATATTGTTAGAGGATTAACATCATCATTTTACTTATATGACAAATATATAATAGGTTCAGGCCGTATTGGATTAGTTGGTTGGGGTGACGCAGTAAAAGAAATTCTGCCAGGCACAGCAACTTTTGCAGGTTATCAAAAGTTAGATAATAATATAAATCATGTTTTTCTCATATACAATGATAACGGCAAATTAATGTTAATAGACCCTCAACTACCCTCAGTAGGGGCAAGCAAGGGGCATTTTATAGCTAATAGAGGTGTTTGTTCTTTAGAAGAACCGGAATGTGCTGAATATTTATCGTCTATAGCCGATAAAAATGCGTCGTTTTATTTATACGCAATCTCGAAAGTACCAGTAACACATATTGAGTGGATAAAAGAACTAGGTTTTAATCCTGATCCGAATGCTTCCGGTAGAGGCATTTCTAAGCATATAGCCGATCATATATCTAGACGCGAACAACAACAACAACAACAACTACTGGAAAAACAACGACAAGAGCAACCATCAGAATCAATGGAAGGAATAACCCAACCAAATGATGATGATGACCTATAATAGATAAATATATTTATAATAATATTTATGTGTTTGTAAAAGTAATAATTATTCTGTGTGGCATTAAATATAACAATGTATATTAGCACGGATAACCTTGAAAAAATTAATTACCATTACACCGAGCAAAATGATTTAAGGTTTTTTGTTAATTAGTAACCATTACAACTTTGGTGCGATATAGGAGTAAAATAGAAGACAAAAAATTTACAATTACAAAGAAAATAAAAATTTATATATTAATGTTAATCGTTTAATGAAAATAGTAATAAATGAAGTGAAGTGATAGTTTATTTAGGAGTGATTTTAGCGAGTTTGTAGTGAGTAATAAATATTTTGTTGAATGTGAAATCAGCGGAGTCGATGTCAAAGTCTTTGCACTTAACGGAGTCGTGGTTAGTGTGTGTGACGGGCAACAACGAATCGTTAGTGTAGGAAAAATTTTTGTAGGAAGTAGCGATGAAATCGGCGAGCGTAGCGAGTAAAAGATGAAAGTCCATATTATAAAAAAGTGGTTTGAGTGTGTGATAGTAAAAAGTAATCATTTTTATTTGGTATGCTGGTTGAATAGATAAATGAAAGTTGAAAAATGTGATGTGAGTGATAGTCATATGTGATGTAGTGTGTGTTGTGGTAGGTGTTGTAGGATATATGTGACCGGTATGTAGGATATATGTGACCGGTATGTAGCAAGTGTGGTGGCGTGTGTGGTGGCAAGTGTGGTGGCAAGTGTGTGACCGGTATGTAGGATATATGTGACCGGTATGTAGCAAGTGTGTGACCGGTATGTAGCAAGTGTGGTGGCAAGTGTGGTGGCAGGTGGGATGGCAAGTGTGGTGGCAGGTGGGATGGCAGGTGGGATGGCGTGTGTGGTGACAGGTGGGATGGCGTGTGTGGTGACAGGTGTAGTGGTGTGGCATGTGTGGTGGCAGGTGTAGTGTTGTGTATATATTTAATGTGTATCTAAAAAAAGGAGTAAATAAAAAAAAATTGAAATACTTTTAAAGGTAAAGTAAGAATGCATCAAGCAAAAAGCATCAAGTATTAAACTTTCAAAATCAAAATCAAAATGTCAGCAATGTCAATGGAGTTGGGTAGTGTGATGATAAGTGATCGTCTCTCAAAAGAGATGGTAAATGTAGCGAAGGATTTGGCGTTAAGAGCAGTAGCGCAGTGTGCGTCGCATTACAATTTCGACGGCGATGAAGCGATTCGTCTGCTAGGTTTGAGTAATGTGAAAGCATCAGAAGTTCGCAGTGTAGAAGTTCGTAGAGAGAAGGTAAGTAATGGTTCGTGTCCGTTGCCATACAGCGGTGAGTTAGTGGAATCCAATTGCCATGCGCTGCGCAAGGCGGATTTCCTGTTTACTCAATGCAAATCAGAGCGTAAAGATGGTAGTATGTTCTGTGCGAAATGCGAGAAGATGTCAGAGAAAACAGATGGTGTTCCCCCTTACGGAACGATAGAGATGCGTAGAGCGTGCGACATATTGGAATACGTAGCTCCAAACGGTGAAAAGCCCAAAGCGTTCGTCAAGATAATGCGTTACTACAAAACAACTAGAGAGGAAGTAGAGAGAGAAGCGTCTCGGTTGAATGTAGTAATAGATGAGCGTCATTTTGAAGATGCCGCACCGGTCCCGAGACGTGGTCGTCCTCCTCTCAATAAAGAGAAGGCGGTGAAAGGTCCTCAAGGTCGTCCGAAGAAATCGAAGAAGGTTTTGGAGGTAGAACAACCAGAAGATCTCTTTCATGAACTTCGTAAAGATAACGTAAAAGAAGACGTGTTAGAAAAATTGGTGTCAGATGAAATTTCTGTAACGGAACTTGATAGTGCTGTGCGCTGGTTGGAGGATAAAGTGTCTTCTCCTGTCCCAAAAGTAGATGACGAAAAAGCAATTGTCGAAAAATGCGACCCAGAAAATGGCGCCAAGGAATCAGAAAATGCCGCCAAGGCAGCTGAAAAGGCCGAAAGAAGGGCAGCCAAACACGCAGAAAATGAAGCAAAGCGCGCAGCAAAAGCAGCCAAACACGCAGAAAATGAAGCAAAGCGCGCAGTTAAAGCAGCAAAACGCGCAGCAAAGGAGGAAGTGAAGGAGACAGCAAAGGAGGAAGTGAAGGAGACAGCAAAGGATGAAGTGAAGGAGACAGCAAAGGAGACAGCAACGGAGACAGCAAAGGAGACAGCAAAGGAGACAGCAAAGGATGAAGTGAAGGAGACAGCAAAGGAGGAAGAAGAGGAGGAAGTAAAGAAAGAAGAGGTTGTCGTGAGAATTACATATGAAGGAAAAAAATATCTTAAGTCGAAAGCATCTGGAGTGATTTATGACCTGGAAAAGTATGTAAACACCCAAGTCCAAGTTGTGGTGGGTCAATGGGACGAAAAAAATGACAAGATAAAATTTAGTGCTTGTGAAGAATCCGAGGAGGAAGAAGAAGAATATGATGAGAGTGATGATGAAGAGGTGGACGACGAAGAGGTGGATGACGAAGAGGTGGACGACGAAGAGGTGGACGACGAGTAGATAATAAATAGTATAATATGTATATAGTATTAATTAGTATAGTGTATTTAGTAATTTAAATAAAAAATTTAGTACATAAACGAGTATATTTTTTTCATTAAAGTATATGATAGTATCTAGTAGGTGTTACAGAGTGCGGTGTTGTTGTCTGCTGCTGCTGCTGTGTAGTAGTAAGGTGTTAAGTGGGGTGTTGTTGTCTGCTGCTGCTGTGTAGTAGTGTGTCATTCAGTGTGTATGGTGTAGTGTGTCATTCAGTGTGTATGGTGTAGTGTGTCATTCAGTGTGTATGGTGTCTAGTGCGAATATTTACTAAAATGGAAAAACTCTGGTGTTGTTTATTACAAACTTAACTCCAGGTTTAAAAAAAACGTGTTGTTTCAAAGTAGGTTTAACGGTGGAAGAGAGATGTAGTTTTTTCTTTATGTAGTTCCACATAATTAATAATAATATATAAATAAAGTTGAATGAAAAAAGTGTATTTAATTTTTTTAACAATAAAATATAACAATGGGTAATAAATCAAGCAAAAGTATAGTAAATGAAGAACAGCAAAGAGATGCGAAGAAACGTTTATATGAGCGTATAAATAAATATAATTATTCAGAAAATGGAGATCATTTTGAGTATGTAAAATGGTGTCGTGAGAGATATAAATTTGAATGCGGAATGTTATGTGGGGTAAAAGAAAAAAGTAGAAAAAGGTTATAGTGTAATAATATTAGAGAGAAATTTTTTCAATTAATAATATTTTTGATAACTTAAAGAAATAAATATATATTTAATAACTTAAAGAAATATATATTTAAGAACACATATTTTTATTCGATATATTCTCTCACGACATCACGCTTAATATCTTGCTTATTAACAACATATTTGTCAGCAGATATATTTTCAGTAAAATTATTCATATCAAAACGGTGAACATAAACCTGCTTAGTCTGCCCTATACGATGACACCTAGCGATAGCCTGATCTTCAACCGCAGGGTTCCAGTTAGGACTGATGAAATAAATTTCACTGTAATTTTGCTGCAAATTAAGTCCTTCACAACCGGTCTGTATTTGTAAAACAACCGCATTATTTCTCTCGTTAAGAATTTTAAAACGATTATTCTTAGATGTTCGTCCATCAAATGTAACAATTTTAGACATACCGCCAGCCGTCAACCGTGAAGCAATTTCGTCGATTTCTTCTTTATAATGACAGAATATAAGCTTACCGTTACCATTATCTTTGCGGTCAAGTATCTTTTTGACCACATAGTCGAGTTTGCTACTATGGTTAAATGCCTCTTTAAAGTCGTGATTACCAATCAATCCTTTTTGCTGTGCTTTAATAATAGTCTTAGCTAATAGCTTAGGATAAATACACGATTGTCGAGCCCTCAATAGCGAAAGCAACGCACTCTCACCGAAAATAGATGTTTTATTTTTTGCCCCTCCGATGAACCCGTGAAATTCTTTAGACAACTCCATTTCTCTCTGATTTGTCCAATCAACAATATTTTTAATATGATGAATGTCAGGGATTTGAATGCCAACTAGTTTCTTAGTTCTCTTAAGAATAAAACACTTATTAAGTGTGGGTAAATTGTTGATGTCAGTATAGAAACTGGCTGGTAGTCTAATCATAGCACATAAATTGTAAAAATCATTTTTGGAATTTTGCATAGGTGTTCCAGAAACAAGCCATCTAATTTGAGTATTAAGTAGCCGTGCGCTTTTGTATCTGGTAGTATTTTTGTTACGCAAATGATGTGCTTCGTCGAAAATAATGCGTCCCCATTCGACGTTATGAAGCAAAGTTAAATGTTTGTTTTTAATTTGAGACTTCAAAAGAGTGATGCCTCCATAACTCGTAATAACAATTGTCGCGTTATGTAGTTTTTCAATAGTGATATTTTTTTTATACTTGCCGTGATAGATGACCGCTCGGTGACCAGTAGTTCGGTATATTTGGTCATACCATTGGTCTATTAGGAGCGGCGGAAGAACAATAAGAGTTCTATCAAGAATGTTAGAAAGCATTGTCCCTATCATCATAATGGTCTTACCTAACCCCATTTCATCGGCGATAAATCCACCGCGGACCCCACATACAGGTTCCGCACCTAGTTCATTGTTAAGTATCCAACGAACGCCGTCGATTTGATATGGTTTATGGTCCATATTTGTATGATTAAGGTATCTGTGAAACACACCAATACGGGTTTCAATCGTTGTATTCATGTTTACATCAGCTAGTTAATAGTATTAGTTTCATAAAATATATAAAAATTGCAATCAATTTTAATGGCAGGTGTAGTGGCAGGTTGGTAGGCAGGTTGGTAGGCAGGTGTTGTGGCAGTTACGGAAGACCTAGTACAGCGTGGATGGTTAACAAAAATAAAATATATTTTTGGTGGATATATTTTTACACCTAAAATAAAAAAAAATGAAATACTTTTTTGTTGTAATGTATAAGGCATCAAGCAATAAAGCAATAAAGTATCAAACTTTCATCAATTAACTTATAATATTTTCAAGAATGTCTTTCAACAACAAACTTGCCCCTAAGAAACCCTTTTGCAAAGTGTGTTATGACGCAGGCAAACCAGAGGACGAGTATTCATCACACTTTGTTAGGTCGTTACCTGATATGAGTGGTAAAACACGTGTTCTGTGTCCTATCCTGGCTTCCACTGAGTGTCCATATTGCCATAAACTGGGTCATACAACCAAGTTCTGTCCGGCCATAAAGGATAGAGCCAAAGACCACAAGAGGAGCGAATGGGAATACAATCAATCTTTGAAAGCATCTAAATCTAAAAGAACTATTAAAATGGACACCAGCAAATTTGCCACGCTATTCGAGTCTGAGAGCAGCGACGATGAGAAAGCACCGCCTGCCGCTAAGGTCACGCCTACTGCTAAGGCCGCGCCTACTGCTAAGGCCGCGCCTACTGTATCTTGGGCTGTGCCTACTGTATCTTGGGCCGACATCGCAAAAAAACCGGTCGCTAACGACGATAAGCCTGTTCCCAAAAAACTGAGCTACGCTGACCTTGACCAAATTATTTGGAATGGAACCCCAGATGAAAGCAACGCCGCTGTAGATTTGCTCGTAGGGGACCAAGAATGGCGTAATTTGACCGCCCCAACTGAAAGCAAGCCAATAGCGCAACGTCCTTACACCCGTCAGGACAACACCGTACCAGCTATGATGAAGATGCGTCCAGAAGATAGATCAGAAAGCGTGAAGATGCCGCGTGTGAGGAAGAACTGGGCTGAATGGTCTGAATCTGATGATGATGATGATGATGATTATGACAACATATCCGAAATTACCGACGAAGAAACAGCATATCTTAGAACAGTTGCGCAGTCTGAAAAATGGGGCTGGTAAAAGTATAACATTCACAGAACGCCGCGGGCTACAATGTAGCGCAACAAGAAGTAAGTATTAAATATAACTGTATGTAAGTATTAAATATAACTGTATGTAAGTAATCAATTTAAATAAAATATATTAAGAACTTTAGGTGGCAATTGTCACCATTTTTTTATGTTATTGAGACAAACCTGATGTGAAGTAGTCGCGTTTTCTCTCTTTATATATATTTTGTTTTTTCTAAACCTAAAATATATTCATAGTCTCCCTTTACAAGCAAAATATATTGGGTTTCTATTTATGGGCACACTAGCCACCAACATTGACTTCTAACCTTGACTTCTAACCCGGACACCAACTGGTCACAAACATTGAATTCTAACCTTGACTTCTAACCCGGACACCAACTGGTCAACAACCAGCCGCAAACCGGTGACAAACTAGTCACAAACATTGACATCTAACATTGACTTCTAACCCGGACACCAACTGCTCATCAACCAGTCGCAAACCGGTGACAACCCAGCCACAAACATTGACACCTAACCCGGACACCTAACCCGGACACCTGCCTGTTGCTGACTGCTGCTGTTAACCTGCTGACTGCTGCTGCTCCTCATATAACACCCGTTGTGAAGTATGTTATACACAAATTACGACCGATTTTAGGGCAAATGGACGGGAACCACGATGACAGAGTGTGTTACGGCGGCGGTGCCACACTGTCACGAAATTATAGTTCAAGACGTGCTACACTGTCACGAAATTATAGTTCAAGACGTGCTACACTGCCACGAAATTATAGTTCAAGTCGTGCTACAAAAAAATAAAAAATTGAGATGCTTTTTTGTTGGACTGTTTAACTCATCAAGCAATAAAGCAATCAAGTATCAAACTTTTAATCAATCAACTTCAAAATGGAATCTTGTAACATATGCTGAGAGGACTTCAACAAGAGCGATAACAAAGAGGTATCGTGTCAATGGTGTCAGTTTACCGCGTGTCGTTCTTGCTGTCAAACCTACATATTGGACCAAGAGAAGACAGTGTGTATGAACAAGAATAAAAACCCAGACGGCAGACCAATTTGTCAGAAAATCTGGACTAGAAAATTTGTAACGGAGAATTTCCCTAAGAGCTGGGTCAATAAGGAGTGGGAAGCTATGAACGCCAAACTTCAGGTAGAGAGTGAATTGGCTTTGCTTCCAGCTACTATGAGTGTTCTCGAAAATCGTAAGGAGATCGAGACTATGAAAGAAGATGTTAGGCGCGTTGACCTTCAAATCTTAGAACTACAAAGACATAAATGGGCGATTAAACAACAAATCGCAGCTGGAGGCAGTGTCTCTAATGCTAAGGCTTATACTGTCAGTCGCAAGTGCCCAGACCAAGAATGTCATGGTTTTCTCTCAAGCGAATGGCAATGTGGTTTGTGTGAGAAATGGACCTGTCCCGACTGTCACGTGATCAAAGGCGCAAGTTCCGATACTCAACATACTTGTAACCCCGATGTGAGAGCTACAGCACAGTTACTAGATAATGACACAAGACCTTGTCCTAGATGCTCTTCTCTAATCCACAAGATTGATGGTTGTGACCATATGTGGTGTACGCAATGTCACGTTTCCTTCAGTTGGGATAAGGGAACGATTGAAACCAGCAGACATAACCCACATTACTATGAGTGGCAAAGACAGCAGGGTGATGTTCCTAGAAACTTTGGCGACTTTGAGTGTGGACGCAACCTAAGTGATAACCTAGAAGTAAGAAGTTTCATTAGTAAACTTCTTGGTGCTAAAAATTACTTTAGAAATTTCACTGATGAGGATTTTGAGAAAATGCAAGTTTTGAGGAGACAAATCCTTAAAGTTATCAGTATGACTTCATATCTTCATAGACATGGGAGCAGCCGTTTTAGAACAAACCCTGTGCCAGATAATTTAGAAAATAGAGTCCTTTACTTGAATAAACGCATCACTGACAAACAGTTCGCTTCTAGGGTACGCGCCACTTACAAAGCACACGAGAAGAAAAAGGACATTAGTGATGTCATCCAACTTCAAGTTCAAGGTGTAACGGATATTATCTACCGTATCACCGATTTCTTAAAATCTACTAAAAAGAAAGAAAACCCACATCAATACAATAAAATGGGTCACCATTCAGCGCAACGTGTCTTTGATATGTTTTCCGAGGTACAACAACTTACAGATTATTCCAACGAAATCCTCAAGCAACACGCGGTCACACACGGATGTAAAACCTGGCGAATTCAATATGATAATGAAATGGATAGTGCAATTGGATAGTTCTTTGTGTAGATTGTTTTGTAAATTAATTAAATATAAGTTTTCACCTTTTATATGCTTACTTGAATACTGCGCGCGAATAAAAATTTAATTAAAATAAAAAACTGAGATACTTTTCTTTTTTTTATTGTATCAATAATCAATTAACATTAATATTTAATATGGCGACTAAATTACTAGATTGGATAGATATAGAAAAATTAAATTGGCGTACGTTATCTGCGAACCCCAAAGCGATTAATTTGCTCGAAGCGAACCCAGACAAAATTAATTGGCATTGGTTATCTGAAAATCCCGCAGCGTTTCATTTACTCGAAGCGAACCCAAACAAAATTAATTGGCATTGTTTATCTGTGAACCCAGCGGCGATTGGTTTTCTTGAAGCGAACCCTGACAAAATTGATTGGGTCATGTTATCAAAAAACACTGCCGCTATGCATTTGCTTGAAGCGAACCCTGACAAAATTGATTGGTACACGTTATCTGAGAACCCAGCGGCCATTCATTTGCTGGAAGCCAATCAAGACAAAATTAATTGGTTAAGCTTCTCTGAGAACCCAGCGGCGATTGGTTTTCTTGAAACGAACCCTGAGAGAATTAATTGGCGCTTTTTATCTAAAAATCCAAACGCGCTTCATTTGCTCGAAGCCAACCAAGACAAAATTGATTGGGAATGGTTATCTGAAAACCCATCAGCAATTCATTTGCTGGAAGCCAACCAAGACAAAATTTATTGGTACATGTTATCAAAAAACACAGCCGCTATGCGTTTGCACGAAGCTAATCAAGACAAGATTAATTGGAGTTTATTATCTAGAACCCCAGACATATTTAAATACGACTACCAAGCGATACAAGAGAGATGTTTGCTCTTCAAGGAAGACCTCATCAAGGACCGTTTTCATCCTAGAAACTTAATTGCTGGAAAATTCAAGGACTGGAAAACCGACGGATTTGATTCTGACAGCGAAGACGAATAAAAATTTACTTGTGTAATAAAGAGTATAATTGATAATGTGTAATAAAATGAATAGAGTATAACAAATGGTAAAAATTCAAAATGAAGCATTGGAATTATTCAGTAAAAAATATAGATTACGATGACGCATTCGCAAAATGACGAGGGAATAAAAGATACACTTATAGATTTACATAATTATTCAGCGATTGCGTTTATACATTAAATAAATTTTTATTCTCTCTATAAAAATCACAATATTGAAGAAAATATTCCTCCTCTTCTTGTGAGAGAGGTTGTTTAAAAACTAAGAATTCAATAGCAATACAATCATCATATTTTTTAATGCTAAATGAAGTGTCTATATTGGTTATTCTCTCAATAACATCACGCCATATGTCAGACATAGTATTGTTATAAGCGCAGCGATTGTTATAAGCGTAGCGATTGTTATAAATAGAACTCATTTGGTGTGACATTTTAATTTTGATTGCGAAAAGGTTTCAAAATTAAAAAGCATCTCAATTTTAATATATATATATATATTATGATTGAAAAGAAAGAGAAAAAGGGGTCAGTAACAATATATTATGTAAAAAAAGATTATGATGACGCACAATTACATAAAATAATGAATAGAAAACTAAAACGGAACGATATAGATGTAATAAT
>Ga0222715_10002160_pt1 | contig 18179 bp, 24 predicted proteins | sample C33_9DmetaG_FD_165056 | JGI IMG/M metagenome (GOLD analysis project Ga0222715, IMG submission 165056) | Estuarine water microbial communities from San Francisco Bay, California, United States - C33_9D | ecosystem: Environmental > Aquatic > Marine > Unclassified | place: USA: California... | reverse complement strand
TAAAAAAGTCGTCTGGTAAATCTGCAAATATTTTTTCTGCTTTAGGATCGTTTGTTTCTGGTGCTACTTGATCTGGCGAATATCTACCTACGTTGGAATCATAATAAATTCTAAAATACTTGCCGTTGCCATAAAACACTTTTAAGTATTGACTGGCATCCTGGTCATCACCAACTGCTCTATAATTGTGTCCGTCTTTTGTGGTGCCTTTATCCCCATCAACCCAGATAGAATGCTTTTTATCTTCTTCTGGTAATCCTGCTAATTTACGCATTTTTGACATAGACTCATCTTCAACACTTTCGTATTCACCGTGGTCTTTCCAATCTGCATTATCTACTAAATCTTCTATGTAACCATGTATGACTTCGTCTCTGTCATCGTCCATATGTAAGTTATGATCCATTGCCCATTCAGTCATTTCTCGATCAAGCTCTTCGTGTGAACAGCCAATTGCTTTACAAAGACCTTCTTCACCATCTTTTTGGTATGCATCCATTAGTTCGTTATATGCTTCTTCTTCACGACTTTGTTCAGCACCTGCATCAAAACTTTCTTGTGGTTCACTTTGTGCATCGTCATCGTACTGTTTACATAAGTCTTCGTATTCGTCAGCATGTTGTGGGTGAGCAGAACAAAACTCTTCTTTAGACATGTCTTTCAAATCCATAATGATGTCTTTCATTTTGCCTTCTTCAACTGCTTCTTCACTATTAAATAATTCAGGTGCTTTTGGATCTTGGTCTAATGATGCATGACCTATTACGTCTTTAACTGTTTGTTGATGTTTAATTATTGTTTGGACATCATTATCTGATATTTCGCCATCTGAAGTTGAAGGATATGTCCAATCATCATTGACATACTCACCGGAATCTTCAACTGATGTGCCTAAATCTTCCATTGCATTACCGGCATCGGTTTGTGGTTCATCGCCCATACCCATCTGGTATAGAGTATTAAAGATGTCTGACATTTCACTTCTAATTTCTTCTTTGCTCATAGAAGCAAGTGGTAATTTAACAAATTCCATAGCCAAATCGTTTTCGTACTCGGAGTCATCTTCGATAACCTCTTTTACTTCTAAGCCAGCTCTTTTTCTTAAATCGTTTAATTCATCTACTTCATCTTCTGGTAAATTATCAGCACCTCTGAATGCTTCTGCTGGTTTATATAAACCTATCTCTTCCATTTCCTGCTGAATCTTTTCTCTCCAAGCAGTATCTCCACCAAATGGTGCTTCAAATGTGTCTGCTCCAGTTTCTTTATGTTGTTGTAATAAACCTTCGTACCACTGTATTGCATCTTCCTCATCCTCTACATTAATTTCATCTGGATGGTTGTTATCAATACTTCCTTGGTGATACCCAATCATATCTTGAAGTTTCTCTTCTGTATTCTCATACTCATATTTTTCTGCAATACCATAGTCTGATCTAATGTCATTTAGTTCCACACTTTCTAATGCACCAGATTCAGGATCAAAGTCTCTTTCGTCGCCTGCTTTTAATTCCATATTCTTAAGAGCATTTTTAACTACATCAAGTACAAATCCTCGGTCATCTTTATCAATGTCCATGAATCCTTTGTCTCTCATAGAATCTATAATTTCACTTAATTTTTTACTTACTTCTAATCCATTTTCATCAGGTAGAATTCTTTCATTTATTTCTGATAGAATACTAGATGGTGACTTCATTAATGCCTTTAGAAATTCTTCTTTCTTTACTTCGGGATCATTAACATCTTGCCCACTAGGAAATCTATTTGCAATACTCATAACAGAAGAACTTTTACTAACTGGAGAGAATTTTATCTCTTCAGGCTTTAAAGGAGTATCAAACTCTACAGGTGCATCTTCTTGAACCCCAAGTCCTGCTAATTTCATTAATGTATTTAAATCTTCGTTCATTTTATCACCTACTATTTTTTTATAAATTAAATCAAATACTGATTCATTATATTCTTTATATTGTTTATTAAAAATTTCTCTTGCAGATTCCTTATCAGGAGAATCTATTAGAGCTTTTCTAAAAGCACTTGCACTTGCTACGTCTTCACCTGATGACATAACATTTGGTGCTTGAACAATATAACCTCTTTGACTCATTGGTCTAGGGTCGTCCTTATATGTATTTATCATCTGATAATACTTTGGTTCAACTTCTCCAGTGTCCTTATTGGGTCGTAACTTCATATCTAGACCTGATTTAGTATCTATATTATTAAATGTAAATCTTGGATCATCTTCCATATCCTTTTCACCTACCGCGAAAAATATATGTGTTTTGTCAGCATCAAAATACTTTGCATAGTCGTCCCAAACATAGGGTCTATTTGCTAGTAATACTTTGTTAGGATCTATTCCTTGAGCAGTCGCAATAAGTTGTTTTTCTTTAAATGAAAAGGGAGATTTGTTTTCTTCTACTTTATTTGAAGTTCCGAAATAAACGTCTACTCCTGGGTATTCTGCCTTAAGTCTATCGTATACTTCTGCATGATGAGATAGCATAGGCTGAAATCGTCCTGGATATATAATTACCTTTTTCATATGTACTATTTATCAATAAGTACGCCAAAAACCAATCTCTCCCATCTCAATATGCTGTGGCTGATTAATAGCATAAGCGATCATATCTGCACATTCTTCTGATGTCAACATTACATTTGTGTCCCATCTGGCTTCTGTCATTTCTGTTTTAATAAATCCAGGATTAACATTTATCATTCTACATTTTCTTCCATCACTCTTAAACATCAATATAAATGCTTGGTGACTTAATGCGGCCTTGTGTGCTGAGTAGCCTGATTGGTTACCGCTCATACCAGGGTATTTACTAATACTAGAAATATTCACTATAGTCTTAGTCTTATCTCTTCTCCAATAAGCCCACAATCTATTTAAAATATCCATCTGTTTCATACCACAGTAAGCATTGTTTATAAAGACATCGCAATCTATGGTTTGTTCTACAACTTCTATTACTCCTTCTGGAGTTGATATATCAAATCCGTTTGATCTACTCATACCTATAACTTCGTGCCCTTGTTCTGATAGGACATCATGCAATCCTTTTCCTAAGCCTCTACTATGCCCAGTTAGTGCTATCTTCATAACTTACTCCTACTATATGCCATCTTGTTTCCTCACTGAAATTTATTGCTGAGTGATATCTTGTTGTATTACAAAGGTATATATTTCCTTTTTTTAAATTGTAAAATTCTGCATTTAAGAGATCTGCTCTGTTCTTATCAAAAAATCCTAAATAACAATCATCATTTGTTTTTACTGGTACATGTATTCTAGCATTTAGAATTTCTTCTATACCTATACCATCACTGTGTATACTGTAATTAGATCTTGGATCTAATTTCATTAACCTCCATCTATAGAAGTTTTTATATTTTTTTATAAGTTTTTCTATAGATGTTCCTATTAAATCTTTATTAATTTCTCTATAAAAATGTTCTTTAAGATCTAGATCTTTAATTTTGCCTGCACTAGATATCCAATCATTATCGCCGTCTAAGGATGTAAGACTTATTTGATCTTTATCCCATAGATCATTAAATCTAAGAAGATTGTTTATATCATTCCAGAGATCATCTGCATTGATGTTTTCTTCTAATATTTTTACAGGTGAGGACATAAGTATACTTATGTTTTAGATTTTGTTTTGTTCTTCTTTTTAGGTTTCTTTAACAGATGTTGTTGTGAGCCTTCTGGTGCTGACCATAGTTTATCTAATTGTACCATTGCACCATATTCGTTTATTTTAACTACTAGATTATTATTGCCTTTGTGTATTCTATGATATGTATTTTTAGGAATATATACAGTATCGCCTTCTTTAAGAGTTTTAGGTAATTGGTTATCCATTTGTAACTTCCAACCCGTACCTTCTACAATTTCAACATATCTATCTTTGCGATCTCTGTGCCATACAAGTTCTTCTGATTCTACAGACTCTGAAAACTCTCTAAGGATTGTGTTTGGGGATAGTTGCTTTTGAGTGTAAGGGTTTGTCATTACTGATAGTATCCTCTTTTTTCTAATTGTGCGCCTACTTTTTGAGCAATAGCATTCCAGGCTTCTGCGTTTCGGTTCATGTGAATACCCAGTTCTCTAACTTTCATATTAGGATGTTGTTTCTCAAGCCATTCAAATAAAGCGGCAATAATTTTAGACACTACGCCTTTATAATTACCAGCATACGCATCACCGACATTTACATATCCCATTGGTGGTTCTTCATACCCAACGTATTGTACGCCAAGAGAAAGATAGAAATCTTTTCCGTTTCCTCCGTGAAGTTCGTATTCATCAGCAGTGGTATACTGCATATACATATCTTCGTCATCAATGGCTTTTAGTGGTACATTTGGATATACTGATTTCCAGGCTTTAATAACAACAGAATTTATTTCATCGTAGTATTCTACGATTTCATCGTCATCTTCTTTGAGAATATTTTTATATATTTCGTAAAGTTTCATGGTGATTGACTACCACCATTTGCCACCTTTTACCAAGCCGTAACGTGGAAGTCTACATGCCCAGTAACCGGCTTTTTGTTTATCATTTTTCTTTTCGCAATTATGTCTTGCGGCAAATGATTTTGCTCTTGCTTTATTGCCTGATTTAGTTTTTAAGCCAGGGTCACCAAATGAAATCTTTTTAACATTTCCTTTAGGTGTTTTAACATAAACATAGTATTTTTTGCTACCGCCTCTTTTAGGCTTGTTGAGTTCTACATCTTTACCTTGATACTCTGCTTCACTAGCCATTACTTTATGTTTTTTAGGATAACTTGGTGATGTTCTCTTCATGTGATTCTTTCTAAGTCTCATTAAATCTTTACCTAACTTAGTAGAAATATCTGCTTCTTCACCGTCTTGTGATTTGAACTTCTTAGTGTTCTTGTCAAACTTAAATTCTTTGCCTCTTTGATCTTTAACAACATCTGCTACACCAACATCCTTATATACTCTTTCTTTAAGTTTAACGTCATATAAACTTTTTGCAAGAAGAGCAATCATGTCTGCTGTTTCGGAATCTTTGCTTTCAAGCTCAGCAAATAATTCTTGTGGTGTCATTTCAGTCCAACGATTTTCATCACCTAATGCCTTTGCTAACATTTTACTAATTGGTGCGTCTTCAGAATCACCTTCTTTAACTTTATTCTTTTCGTCTTTTGCTTTACGTTTTCTTTCGTCTGATGCTTTCCAAATTCTATCTGCTAAGTCTTTTTCTGTGCTTTTACTATATGGAACTGCTGGTGCTTTACCATCTTTACCGCCCATGGATTCGTTTTCAACACTTTCAGGAAATGCTATTTGTTTTGCCTTACCGGCTAATTCTGAAGCCTTTGCTCTACCTAGTTGTGGGTAGTCTGTTTTAATTTGTTGGACTATCATTCTAGGATCATCCATGTTAGGCATCATCTTTGCGGCTTGTTGTATTATAGCATCGTCGCCTGGGTAGTTTGCTTTGGCTTGTTGTCTTTGAGCATTGCGTTCATCATGATCTTGTATTTCTTTCCAACTTACATCGTCACCATCGTATGTTAAAATACCATCGTCACAACCGTAGTTGCCAAACCCATAACAGTCTTCATCATCTTCTACATTAGGACATTCTGGGCATTGGCCATCTTTAACATACATTGCTTCAACACTACTGCTTTGTTCTAATGCATCTTGTAAATCGTTGTATGCTTGACGTCTTTCTTCAGCATCATAGTAAGCATCTGGCTCACCAATCATTCCTTCTTCTGCTTCTTCAATTGATTCTTTTGGGTAGTTATGACTGTCTATATAAACACCTATGGAACCTTCAGGGTATGTTTCGTCATTTAAATCATTACTAAATTCTACTTCATCTTCACTGGCATCAAAATATCCAACTACTTTACCGTCCTTAGGAGTAATGTTGAACTTTTGTGCTATTACTTGTAATTCTTGTTCGCTATGATTTGTATTAGCATCTTCAATACCATCAAAATCCATATAACCAATTTCTTTACCGTTTTTGTCAAAATATATTAGGTCACTTGCGTAAACAAAATCATCATCATCTTCATTCAGATACGGAACATCCAACCAAACACGGCCTACACCTTTAAGTTCAACACTTTCGCCTATGTCGGTGCCAAGCATTTCTTCACTTTCCCAATCTAACTCAGGAAGTGAACCTGCTTCACGTAATTTTTTGGCTGTTTTAAATGTATCAAAGTAGGCTTCGCTTTGATATCTGAATATGCTATCACATAATGGAACTTGTTTTTTAACATGCTCTGCTAATGCTTTTAGTGAATCATTAGAATTATTCATATTATTTTCTACTATCTCAAATTGGTCGTCTGACGTTCCTGAATATCTACTAGCACTTCTACCACCATGTTGTACAGCGGCTTTGGTCTTTGCACTTGCTTGTGACATAGCAGTAACTCTATAGGTTTTACCTGTAGGCTTATGCTTGACATTATAATGTTGGAACGATTCGGATATAAAGTTTGATAGTTTCATAGAACTATTTATCAGTTTTTAGATATCTAGTTCTTTTTTTGTCCAAACAATTTCTATGCCACGCCTTGCTAGTTCGTTACTGCATTTTTGTTTGATTTTAGGCTTTTGCCCGTCATTTAGGTATTTGATTAGTTCATCTTTGGATATTTGTTTGATATAGGAATGTGTTGTTACTTTTCCTTTACCTTTTACAAAAGATGTATGTGATGGTGAAAATTTTGTTGGCATGTGTGTCTCCTAATTATTATGTGACTATTTATTTAAAAACATGTTTTTACTTGTATAACCAATCAATATAATTAAAATAATCTTTTCGTTCACTGCACCAGAATTTTGCCCTGTATATAGGGTGTTCGATTTTTTTGAGTGCGTATTCTACTAGACGTTCTCGAGCCTCGACATCAGTCTTTCTGCTCTGTTTGTTACTTGTCTGTACCATTTTGAATCTCTGCCTTCTATTGCGGCTTTAGTCCAATCACCTGAATCTAAGGCTTTTTTAAAGTTTTTAAATCCTGATAATCTAGTTCTGCCCATGTTGAACATCATGTTTACGAGAATTTCCTTTACCTCTCCAGGGAAGTCGTCCCATTGCTCGTAAAGTACTTGACACTCGGAAATTGCTGTATCTAAATCTTTCTCAAAACAATCTTTAACACGGTCTTCGTCAACTGGAAATCCAAGTTCCTTACCATATTCAGGATCTGATTTTAATACTAAATGCCCAACACCAAATGTTGGTAATCCTAGATGATCGTGGTATACTTCGTATACAACACCTTCATCTATTTTTAATTGTTCAAAGACTGCTTCTCTATCTAATTTATTTTTTCCGAATCCAAACATTAAATTAGTCCTCTTTTTTCCAGATAGTCCAACCACCGTAGGCAATCATACCCCAACCAATTAAAGTTGTTGGTATTAGTAACATTGCTATGCCACCACCTATAAGGACTGCTCCGTCCCAACTTGTTCTTTCTTTTAATCTTGCTTTAATAAAATCCATAATAATCTCCATTTACAATTTTATTTATAAACTATTTCTTTTTACCAACTGTATTACTGACGTTCTTTGCTTTACCTTTGCGGTTTTTATTTGGATCGTTACGTCTCTTCTTTGATACTGCTTTACCTATTGCGGATTTACCACCTTTGGCTCTTAAACTTGCGGCTTTGCTTTTGCTTAAACACTTGGGTTTGCCCTCGCCTTTCTTAGCATCTCCACACTTGCCTATGCGTTCGCCTTTTGTATTGTAACGGTCCCAACCGCCACCACCGGCTCCGCCCTTCTTGCCTTTGCCAAACCAGGCTCTTAAATTTTCTTCTATTGCTATGGGTGTAAATTCTTGCATTACATCTTCAATAGAACCTTCACCATGGTCAACCATTTTACCTTGTGGGTCTAATAATACCCAAGCATTGTCGTCTGCGTTGTAGCCTTCTTCTCTGGCGTTTATAACATAACCGTTGCTAAGTTCAATAGGTGTATCACCGTACTCCCATGAACTGATAACATCTAATACTTCTTGATGTGGTAGTTGAGGATATATGACTCCACCAAAGTTACCCGTTGTTACTTCTTCATTCTTGACACAGTTAGGCACAGTCTTGCCAAACATCTTTTTAGTGCCTTTTTTGGTATAACCCTTCCAGCAACGGGTTCCTTCTGTAATTTCCCTGATTAACATTATTTATTCTTGGAGTTACCCCAATTCTTAGCACCTACTTTACGGCACTTGACTAAGGCTCCACTTGCGTATGCACTAGGCCATACTTTGTATCTAGATTTTACTTTGTGATAACAAGCATCTTTCTTTTTATTAGATTCATCTTCATCTAATATATTAGGATCTGTATAAATTGCTTTAATTTTTTCAATATCAATCTGAGGTAACAACTTTAGTAATATTTCTTGAGATGCTTGTGCAACTTCAGTACGGTAAAACATCCTTGTTTTCATACTATCTATACCGGCGCTGTTAATTGCATTTCCACCACCCCACCATTTTGCTACTCTTTTTAGATTACCGTCTGATACAACATCTTTAACTAGACTTATAGGCGACAGTACATCGGGGATTAAAGAAGAAAATGGGCCTTTACCTAGTGGTATTCTTCTTTTCGCTATTCTAGGAAACTTGGCTATTAGTTGATCTCGCCATTGCTTTATTACCTTCATGCCTTCGTCATGTAAAAATTGTTTTACTTTTTTATTATGACCGCTTTTTATATGTCTATGGCGAATTTTTTCACCTGCCGCCTTGTCGAATTTATCTTGTGTGATAGTTTCAATTTCTTCACCGACCAATTTTCCTCTGTAAGGATGTTTTTGTTCGGGTCCTCTGGTAGGTTTTACAAGTGCAGGTATTTTATCTTTTGCTTTTACTTGTACATTTACTACTTCTGAGATCTTCATTATCCCTAATTTATAATTCCTTTATATAATACTGTAACTTTGGCTGTACCGGCTGTGGCACCACCTGTAGTAACATATGCTCTAATAACTGTACTGGAATCAGTGTAAGTATGATTTGTTTCCTGAGTTCCCTGTGTTGTAGTATCAAACCCACTGTATAACCTTCCATTGTCCGCAGTATCACCTACTGATATTTCTGTTGTACTGTTTGCATTAGGCCAATTGGTAGTCGCTTCTACTGTTGTTCTTAAAACTTTAGTATTTGCTTCCGGTGTACCTACAGCAACAACAGAATCATTATATTGTACTGTTATTGTTTTAGTATTTATTTTATTTATGAGTGCTACGTCGTATTGTGATTTGTTAACGGCATGAGAATTTTCTGTTCCATCTGCAATTACAATATTTTCTAAACCGTCATCTTTATCTTTTATCGATATCACATCACTATTAGAACTGTCTATCTTAGCACCTTGTTTACCAAGTTCTAAAGTAGTACTAACACCTGCTATACCATAGTTTTTTACTGAGTCTACCATCTAAAACTCCTATAAAGAAATATTACCTAAGTCGTTGTTACTATTTTGAGAAGTATTAATTGAACCGTAATCTGTAACACTTACACTATCACTTGCTAATACAATACTTATTGTTGCGGTTCCGGCAGTTGCATTACCAGTTGTTATGTCATATTGTAGTACCCCTTCTGAAGTATATTCATATTGGAACTGTGAATGATATTGAGCAACTTTACTTACATCGACGTCACCGGATCTAATAAATCTAGAACCGTTAGCACTATCACCTATTTCTATATACGATGTAGTATTAACAGCATTGGTCCATGCACTTGGTATATCAACGGTAACTGAAAGTACTCTTGAACCTTCTGATATTGTGGCTAGGTTTCCAGAAGCACCATCATAATCTACATCTAAAGTTATATGTTGGACAAGGCCTTCAGTCGCCGCATCTAATTGTCCTTTTGTGATCGCTTGATCTGAAACTGTTGCATTAGCGATAGCAATTTTTTGTAGGGCATCGCCTGATGTGTAGAACCCAATTGCATTGGCATTACCGGCAATATAAGAACCTTGTTTACCTAGTTCTACATTTGCACTTACGCCTGCTAAATTATATTTTTTTACTGTGGCCATTTGTTTTTCCCCAAATATATTTGTAATTACATATGTATTTATCTGTTGTTGACAAAAATTTAATAACAATGTATAATAATATATGTTTGAGTATAGAGTAATCCGTAATAATACTAGTAATAAATTGACATTTACTATTAAAACTGTTGAATTCGACGAAAATAATAATCCTGTAAATATTTTAGATGATTCTGGTCATATAGAAGCAGGCAATTCTCAAGAACTTATGGTATTGTTAATAGAATTTATGAGCTCACTAACGAAACCAATAATAGATCGATCCCTTTTTAAGGCCGATAACCAGCCTGCATACAAAAAGGCAATGGAGATATTTAAGAATGTTTGACAACAATATTAACCGTATAGGATTCTGCTGTAAATATTTAGATCAGGATCAGACTCAGCCTAAGAAACTATTGGAAGATACACAGCGACCCTACAACACTAGATCTACTACTATTGCATGGCTTAAACGTCAAACAGTGGATGTTGCAGAGCAACGGTTGTGGGACCTAATGGAACACAATATACAAAGTTTTTACAACCTTGTGCAATATACAGGCAGTCTAATACCTCAACGTAGAATGGTACGACTAGGCAGTGATTGTTTGCCAGCCTTTACAGAGGAAAATTGGTCTTACTTTTGGCAAAAGCCTGATGTACAAGCATACTGTGAAAAAGAATTTGCTAAGGTTGGCGAACTTGCTAGACAATTAGATGTTAAACTAAGTTTCCATCCTGGACAATTTTGTGTACTTGCTAGTGATAATCCTGATGTTGTTAGACGTAGTATTGAAGAGTTTGAATACCATGTTGATATGGCACGTTGGATGGGCTACGGTAAAGAGTTTCAGGACTTCAAGTGCAATGTACATATTTCTGGTAGACAAGGATATCAAGGTATTATTAATGTGCTTCCTAAACTTACACCCGAGGCTAGAAACATTATTACTATCGAGAATGATGAAATGTGCCATGGACTAGATCAATCTTTACATTTAGAAAAACATCTTGCTCTTGTACTAGACATACACCATCATTGGATACGTGATGAAGAATACATACAACCAGACGATGACAGAGTAAAACGTGTTATAGATTCGTGGCGTGGTGTAAGGCCTACTTTGCATTATAGTTACAGTCGTGATGAGTGGTTACCAGAAGGGTATACACACGATGAGAAACATGACATAAATATACTACTAGAAGACGGTAGTAAAAAGCAAAAGTTACGAGCACATTCTGACTTTTATCCTAATACAACTGTAAATGAATGGGCATTGAGTTTTTGGGACGACTTCGATATACAATGCGAAGCAAAAGCAAAGAACCTAGCCAGCCTACAACTATATGAACAATCCAAACAAAATAAAAGAATGCTTACTTGATATAAAATTTAAAGGCAAACGTGTCTGTCTGGTTACCAATTATAGAACTGGTAGTACATTTTTTATAAGAGAAACATTTAAAGTTAATAAAATACCCCCAACACCAAACTGGGAACATTTTAATTCAACTAAATCATTTAACGAAAGTTTTAATTTACTACGAAAAGGACCTTCATTTATTTTTAAACTTATGCCGGATCAAATAGATCATAGTGTATCAGGTATTAAACAAATTGCAAATAGATGTGATGAAATGGTTTATCTTTATAGAAGAGATTTTGTTGCCCAAGCAAGTAGTTGGGTAGCATGGAATTTAACCGGAGACCATGAGCACCACTGGGGCGAAGATAGAATGTATGAGGTAGAGCCCACACAGGAAATTGCCGACAAATATACAAACCAGTTGTTAGAAAACTATCAGTCTATGAAATATATCTATAATCAGTATCCTGGAAAAGTATTTTGTTTAGAGGATTTCCCAAATCAATACCCATATAATAGAAATTATAAATGGATGTCCAAAGTCAGTATTCCAAAATACAATGTCCAAAAAGAAGTATTCAATATTCAATAATGGAATCTAAATTAGATATTAAATAGCAGTATGAAGGTTTTAATAATTGGTGGCTGTGGCTATGTAGGCTCAGCAATTGGTAAACATCTTGCAGACAAACATGAGATTACCAATATAGATTTAGAATGGTTTGGTAATCATTCTTATGCCCATACTATTAATATGGACTACAATGATTTAACACCTAAGTTCTTAGAGCAGTTTAATGTTGTGATACTCACAGCAGGTCACAGTAGTGTTAAAATGTGTGACACAGACTTACAAAGCAGTTTTAATAACAATGTAAGGAACTTTGTAAACCTCACTAACAAACTCACAACACAAAAATTTATATACGCCAGTAGTGCCAGTGTGTATGGCAACACGTCAGATACTAACATAGCAGAGGACAACGTAAACTTTAGTCCTATAAACTATTATGATATGACTAAGTTGCATATAGATCACATTATGCATTTAAGTCCTTTAGACTATTATGGTTTGAGATTTGGTACAGTAAATGGGCCAGCACCTAGTATTAGAACAGATGTGATGATTAATGCCATGGTGAATACTGCTATGCAAAAAGGTGAGATACATGTATTCAATGCTGACACTCGCAGAAGTATATTAGGCATAAACGATTTATGTAGAGCAGTAGATACGATTATAGATGATAACATTATGTCCAACAGAGGTATATACAATACAGCAAGTTTTACAAATACAGCAGGAGAGATTGCTACAGCAGTAGGCAAACATGCAAATGTTCCTGTTATAGACAAAGATCCTCCTAGTGTTATCTTTAATGAGAAGTTACAAAACAAAACATATGACTTTGGTATAAGTACTGCAAAGTTTGAGAATACATTTAACTTTAAGTTTACAGATACATTAGATAGTATTACACAGGAGATGGTAGATCAATATGCAAAATGCAATAGAAACCACAGAGCAGAACTCGTACACTACACTTAATAATTGTGTAGCATGTGGGGGTTCTAACTTAGAACAATTCTTAGACTTGGCTGAACAGCCACTTGCAAATAACTATCATGACGGCAGTGGTGCAGGTGATGGTTACCAACTTGGTCTTAACTTATGTACTGATTGCTATCATACTCAACTACCTGTAAGTGTAGACCCAACAGCAATGTTTGATCATTACTTATATGTAACAGGTACAAGTCAAACACTCAGAGACTACTGTGATTGGTTTGCACAATTTGTTACAGACAGAGAGCAACTTACACACGGCAACGTTTTAGATATAGCATGTAATGATGGAACACAATTAGATAGTTTTAGAAAGTTAGGCTGGAAAACATTTGGTGTAGATCCTGCTAAAAATTTATTTGAAATAGCATTAGCGAAAGGACACATGGTGCGTAATGCATATTGGCCTATTAGTTATCCGCAGATGGATGTGATCACAGCACAGAATGTTTGTGCCCATACTCCTAACCCACTAGAGTTTTTAGAGGGAGTAAAGGCATCGCTTACTTCAAAAGGTACAGCATACATACAAACAAGCCAAAGCCAAATGTATCAACGTAATGAATTTGACACTACATACCATGAGCATATAAGTTTCTTCAGTGCTAACAGTATGAAGACATTAGCCGAACGAGCAGGTTTAGTATTAACTGATATACATATTGCTCCTATACATGGTGATAGTTATGTGTTTGTATTAAAACATCAAGGTGCTGATGTACAAAGTTCAGTGGCAGAAACTATTAGTAAAGAAGACAAAGAAGGAAGACACACTTCTAACTTTTATAAAACATTTGGATTAAATGCTAGAAGTATAGTTGAGAAATTAAAAGACCTAGTTACTAAGTGTCAAGCAGAAGGCACACCTGTAGTAGGTTATGGTGCGGCGGCTAAAGGTATGACAGTACTAAATGCAAATAACATACAGTTGGATTGGATAGTAGACGACAATGAATTAAAACAAGGCTTACTTACACCAGGTACCAACATACTTATTAAAGACAGAAGTAGTTTAGATATAGACGAACACATAGTTGTCATACCTTTAGCATGGAACTTCTTTGATGAGATAAGAGCTAATGTAGAAAAAGTTAGACAAGATAAATCCACACAATATGTCCAATATTTTCCTCAAGTGAGATTTATGTAATGAAAAATTATTTAATAAGAAGTTTGTATAAAATAAAATCGCCTATGTGGTTTCAAGACCGTAGTGCAGAAGGAGATTTATACGACTGGTATATGAAGATGCATGATATCAGTTTAAGATCATTTGAAAAACACCTGGAGGGGGATTGGGAATTTAAATTTTTTAATAAAGAAGTAGATAATATACAAGAAGTTTTTAAAGATCACTTCTTTGAAATATATGATATATGGAAACAGGGTGATACAAATATACTTTATTGTGGGCCTGATAATATTGTTATGAAGCCTACAGAAATTTTTGGCAAGTATAATGATTTTATGATGTTTAATTATACTGATCCTAAAACCAGCAATGAACCAAACCATTACAATATACAACACCAACATTTCTTTAATGCAGATGTTAGATATTATCCTAGCACCATGAGTCAAGATATTTGGGACATGGGATTAGAGATGGCAGAGAATTGGGACTTTAATAGTTGGAACACAGAACAGTTTATATTAAACAAAATGTTATGGGACCAGCCTAATAGAACTTTAGATAATACATTAAATCCTTTGATGGCATATCAGGGACATGAATTATATCTAGACGACTGGGAAAAGAGAAAAGCATACTCTAATAATTGGAACGGATGTGAAATCAAGGATGCACACATAATACATCTACATGGAAGTCGTAATGCTCCTAATAAATTTGCTCTTATTGAACAATTAGAAGAGCTATCCTAACAATGCTTGGTGGCCACCGTGCATATCAAATGTTGGAACAGTCATTTGCAGTTTCTCCTGCTATTCTAGGCTTTACTACGAGGGAGCCAATTTTTTATTACTGTTAGACTGAAATCTATTCTGCCCAACAATATTATTTAACATATTTGTAAGAAATGATGGGTTTTAGGTGCAAAATGACTTATTTGAGTCAAAAAAAAGGCTTAGATTGCTCTAAGCCTTTCTTACTGTGTATATCTATTTCTTGTTAAAGACGTGGTATAGTATCCAAACACCTACTAATCCTAGTAAGCCTTCGTTACTCAATCCATTTAAGATAGCCATGATGTTTGTAACAACCTGGAAATCTCCTAGGAAAGGAACTGCTCCGCCAAATAATACTTCAAGTACTACTCCAAGAGCAATAACACTGATACCGACTTCTGTAAGTTGTCTGGCCCATCCGCCAACACTTTTAAGAATATCCATATATCAACCTCCATGAACGACTTGATTGTACGTTCACATATATTTACGAGCCAATAAACAAAACTTAAAACAGTTTATAACATTAAATACAGTTATATATAATGATAATAAATGGATAAATGACATGTTAATTCAAAAACCACTAGAAAAAAATGATATTGTATCAGTAAAATTGATTACGGGCGAAGAAATTATAGCAAAATTTGAAAGTGATGATGATAATCACTTACAGGTTTCTAGAGCAAGTATAGTTGCACCCAACCCAGAAGGCGGGTTAGGATTAGTACCATGGATGATGAGCTCAGCACCGGACCTAATTAAAATAAATAAAACTACAGTAGTTACATATTCACCAACAGTAGAAGGTATAGCAACTAAATTTGTTGAAGCAACAACTAATATCGCTATAGCAAAATAGATACTTGACAAACCCACACAAAATGTTATAATATATGTAACTTTTAGGAGATCTTATGATTGAAACAGGGTTTGTTACAGCAAAAGCATTGATGATGGCAATGATGTTTCAAGCAGGAACACCGATTGATCAGAGTAATATAGAAGAAACATATTGTATGTCTTTAAATATTTACTATGAAGCACGAGGCGAGAGCTGGAAAGGCAAATCAGCAGTTGCTCATGTTGTTAAGAATAGAGTAAAACATCCAAAATATCCTAATACAATCTGCGGTGTAGTTCTAGAAGCAAAACTTTGGAAGGGCAAACCTATAAGAGAGATGTGCCAATTTGCATGGTATTGTGATGGTAGACCAGATATTCCTCAATTAAGATACAAAGCAGAACCCAGAAAGGGTAAAGCAATTAAACCTAATGTAAGAGATTGGGAACATAGTGTGGCTACGGCAATACAGGTAAAGAACGGTTATAGTAGAGATTTCACAAAAGGTGCCACACATTATTACAACCATAACATATCAACACCCAGTTGGAGTACAGTTTATCCAGTAAGTACAGTTGTAGGCAATCATACATTTTTAGTAAGGAACGATTAATTTGATAGTTTTTGAAAACTTAAATAAAAGACATGTTGTCGTTACAGCATGTAAAGTTGCATCAACTTCTTTACAAGAATTTTTTACTGATACAGACTATATGGGAATAAGCCAAAAGCGAAATCAAGGGGTTACTAGTAAGAAAGAACTTATGAAGGATTTATTATCAAAAGAATTTTGTAATAAATTTGATAAATTTACATTTGTTGTGAGAGATCCTCAAAACCGATATATTTCAGGAGTTGGAGAAGTTTTAAAAATAGTATGGTTAATTTCTGATAGTGTCATAGACAAACTTAATTGGGTGCCTCGATCTTTTAATAAAAATAATTTTAAAGTACATCATATTAGCAAAACCTTTGAGCAACAAATTTTTACCAAGATAATTTTAAACAATCTTATGAGACAAAACAGTAATGACTATAGTTTTGGCTTAGACCCTCATGTAAGTAACTGGATGGTGAATATACTGGTTCCTATACTAGCAGGTAAAGAAGTGGAAATTGTTGTAGTTAATGATTTAAATAACTGGGCTGAGAGTAACTTTAACAGAATCCCTACTGACAGAAATAAAACATCTAATGCACTAAAAGGAACAGTTGAGAAATGTGTAAGAACATTACGGTGTTTTGATAAAATAGATTACTATCTTTTTTCAGAAAAAAATATTTTTAATTGGGTAACCAGTGAAGATTTCAAATCCTTATCTAATACAGAAAAAATTAAACAAGCAAAGGATTTATTACGAGAAAATATTTCTAATAAAAATGGATTTGTTACTTACATAAATGATACTATGGTCATAAATAATACATTAATAGAAAATTTGGAAAAAAATTTATAGCCTAATAGATTTGTTAGAACAATAAGATAAATATATACTGTTATAATACACGCAGAGGAGTGACAGTATGTATGAATATAGATGTAAAGTCTTAAGAGTAGTTGACGGTGATACAGTTGATGTAGATATAGATTTAGGTTTCGGTATTTGGCTCAAAGACGAAAGAGTTAGAATGATGGGAATTGATACACCTGAAAGCAGAACGTCAGATAAAGTAGAAAAACTATTTGGCTTAGCCGCAAAAAGCAAATTAAAAGAACTATTAGGCAAAACAGCAGTTCTTAAAACACAAGTAAATAAAAACGGCGAAGACATGAAAGGTAAGTTTGGTAGAATACTAGGCGACTTTGATGTGTATGATATAGAAAAAGATGCATGGCGTCCATCAACAGATATATTAATTGAAACAGGCAATGCAGTAGCATACTTTGGTGGAAGTAAAGAAGAAGTACAAGCAAAACATATGGTTAATAGAGAAAAATTATTAAGAGAAAATGTTGTTACACAAAAAGACTTTGATAAAGCAGTAGCAATAATGGAAAAAAAGAAAAAGTAATTAGCCAGATCATACAATAAAATACTTGACAATACTTAAATAGAATGTATAATAGATTGTACATATAGAGGTAATGTTATGGCAAAAAGATTTTACTCAGGTAAAACATATACCCACGCAACTGGTCACAGTTGTGCATTTAGACAATGGAGAGCAGATAGTCACTGTAACTTAATACATGGCTATGCTTTACAATTTGAGTTTACTTTTGGTTGTGATGAGTTAGATGATCGCAACTGGGCAGTAGACTTTGGTGGCTTAAAGCCACTTAAAGAATGGTTAAAAGAAATGTTTGACCATACTTATTTGGTAGCCAGAGACGATCCTGAAATGGAGACAGTTCAAATGTTAAATGACAAAGGTCTTATTGACATGAGAG
>Ga0222715_10002159_pt1 | contig 18188 bp, 14 predicted proteins | sample C33_9DmetaG_FD_165056 | JGI IMG/M metagenome (GOLD analysis project Ga0222715, IMG submission 165056) | Estuarine water microbial communities from San Francisco Bay, California, United States - C33_9D | ecosystem: Environmental > Aquatic > Marine > Unclassified | place: USA: California... | reverse complement strand
TTATTTGTCATCATCGTTTCCTCTTCGGTTAACGATGAACGAAAACTATCTCTTAGGCAATTAGGCTAATTGGTCCACATGGGGCTGACGGGGTACAAGTAACTATGATTGGCAGAGAATTCTGCAATAAATTTTAATGACTTTCCCACTCCCGCCAACCCTGCAACAATGGAAAATATAAACCCAGCTTTATATTTTGTTCACCGAGTTGTTTCATCAATGTACCGTACTTTTCCAGTTGTTCCTGATAGCGTTCCTGTTCATGGTCAAGAAACGCATCGCGGTTTGCCCCTTCATGACGACTGGTTTTGTAATCAATAATCCAACGATATCCCTTTTCATCGATAAAGGTTCTATCCAGTACCGCATTGGTTAATTTCTCATTAACAATACCGCTAATTGGATATTCATTTTGTTGTTGACTGTGCTCATTTGAAAGTATCCATAGACCGCATTCATCAGTGACCATATTGGTTAAGGCATTTGTGACTTGTTGAACTGCATCGGCTCTTTCATTCTTTGGTACGCCAAGTTGTCTCAAGGCATTATCAAAACCCTGTTGCTCATCTTTAATTCTTTCCAGCGTCCATTTGTCTGTGCCCTCTTCTGCGATACATTGAATTGCGTTATGCACTACTGAACCGATGTGTTTAATCGTTTCACCCGCCCATTCGAATTCGATCAAGACCGGATCGGCTTCATCTTCAGTCGCATCTTGCCATGCTGTGTTTGCGGGTAGTTCGGGATGTTTCCATTCGGTTCCTAGTCGCTGCGTTTCCTGATTGATTACAAGAAATGATTCGGCTTCACTCTGCTGGAGTGTCTCTGGCATATGTTTTTCATACACTAGCTTTACTGTAGACCAGAGATGGCCTAACAGTGATCGACCTTGTGCATCACAATTTATCTCGCCTTTCGTTTCTTTCAGGCTGGCATGACCGATTAGATGTAATGTCTTCTTCGTTCGCGTCGTTGCAACATAGAGTAGTCGCGCATCTTCGTAACTCTGCTTGGCTTTATCAGTGTTATTAATGTAATCGTAGATCGGGCCTTGCGCATTACCGGCTTCACGTATTGGTGCCAGAATTAAATCTTCCTGTTGATTATCACGTTGGCGTAATAACCAAACCAGTAAATCACCTTGATTGGAACGCGGCGAACGCCCTAGTCCCGGTAAGATGACATGATCAAATTCAAGTCCCTTGGCCTTGTGTATGGTCATCACTTGTATTTGATTATCGGCTTTCAGATCAGGCGCAGCATATAACTGACTGACATCATCGATGAGTTCCTGTAAGTTTTCTATCGTGCCACCTTGATCCAGCGATTCGAGTAACGCGAGATAGCTTAAACAATTTTCCAGATCGGTTTTACTCGACAAGGTCGCAGGTCCACCTAGCTGTATCCAGAATGATTCTATGGCGTCGCGTATCGATAGGCGTTGTTTCTGTAGTAGTATTGTTTCGTATTTACTTCTGAAGTTATGTAATCGCGTTTGCTGATCTGCCTTCAGTTGTTTTATCAGTTCATCATCACAGATGCATTCCCATACTGTTTTGTCTCTTTTTTTATTGCAAAGCGTATATAAAGATTCAAGCGTTAAACCACACCACGGCGCGCGTAAACAGGCTAACCAGGCAACCCGATCGGCCTGAAACAGAAAGGCACGGGTTAATGCGAGTAGATCCTGTATTGCAACCTGACTCCCCAGTCCTTCAATATCAATAGCTTTAAAACTGATGCCACCATTTCTTAAAGCTGGCACGATCTCGGCTAGATGTGAACGACTGCGAACGAGTATTGCAATATTATCATCCGGGTTTTGTTGTTTTAGCTCCTGAATAATCTCGACTACATGCTCTGATTCTTTTTTATGCGCTTTACCATAGAGCGGATAAATCCTGACATTATTACTGGATGCTGTTTCATCAAACGCATCAGCGCGACTGTAGGCTACTGCACCGGTAATCAAATTATCCTGCGCAGGTAGAATGCTATTGAAGCTTTCATTAACCCAATCGACCAGACCTTGTTGCGATCGAAAATTAACACTGAGTCGTAATGCATTTAGCGGGATATTACCCAATGACTCATCGTGAAATGTTTTTATAAACAAACTGACTTCTGCTTCACGAAAACGATAGATGGATTGCATCGGATCGCCCACAAGAAAAAGACTACGTCCATCATCCATCGACCACTCACGCGTTAAGCGTTGCAACAGTCGATACTGGTTTACCGAAATATCCTGATACTCGTCGACTAATAAGTGCTTAATGTGATAGTCCAGTTGCAAGGCCAATTCCGTGGGGGAATCATCAGTGCCAAGCGCATTCACTGCGGAGTCTGCGATGCCGATAAAATCCATTTGATTACGTTCGGCGAAGATTAAACGTAGTTGCCCTGCAGCAAGTTTGAGTAATTCGCATAAGGCATTAACGATTAACCATTCTGCATCGGTATAGGTAGCTGGGGGCAAGGTAACGATGGTTGCCAAACTCTGTTGCAAACCATCCACTTTTTGTAATTCCATGATCAAGCCTTGTATCTGTTTTTTCTTACACGTACGTTCGTCTGCTTCAAACTTATTGCCACTTGCCGGCGGAAAACCATTCTTAACGGTATGTTGTTTACGCCATGTGCCGGTTTTCGTTAATAGTAATTCACTAATTGCGCGCCAGTGTTGTAGAGTATTCGCTTTGCCATCCGGCATAATAGTGATCGATAAACACGATGTAATCGGATTGCCCGGTTCGGTCTCGCTTAAATGTTTTGCTGCAAAATCCAGCAACTCCAGTAATTCACTTTCAAGTTTTTTTGGAAATAATCTTGCGGTGATGCTTAGTTGATCTTCAATCAATCTAACCAACGCCTGTTCCATGTCATTACGATCATGCTCATACACGACATAACTTAACCATTGGTCTCGTTTCTTCAACATATCGACGATCAGGTTTTTTATGCGCGGCAGATCGTTATCCAGATGAAAAACAAGATTCGCAATCGCGTCTGACCAACCTGCCCCACTTTCCAGTTCGGCCAGAGTATTGATTGCGGCTTGTTGATATAAATGCTCTGCATCTTCCAGCGTTTCCGGTTGCGTGCCGAGTCTTGCCAACATAGGCATCTGTCGTGTTAAGTAAGCGCAAAACGAATCAACAGTTTGCAGGCGTAAACGACTCGGGTTTTCAATGATCTGCCAATCTTTTTGCTGATTACGCTTTAGTGCGGCTTTTGCCAGGGTAATGGTAGTTTTTTCGTGATCGGATTCAGGTTCAGTGTCATTTGATTCGTGCAGCGCTGCCATCGTCAGAGCATCAAGGATTCGCCCTTGCATCTCGGCAGCCGCTTTGCGGGTAAAAGTTATAGCAATAATTTCTTCAGGTGCATCAACCATTGATAACAATCTTAAATAGCGTTGAATCAATAAGCCTGTTTTACCTGAACCAGCAGGTGCTTGAATAATGAACGATTGGTCCGCCGCCAATGCTTCACGTCTTGCTGCACTATCGACGACAGGACTAGACATTGTTTTCATCCTCCAGTTGATTCACTTCATCCGGGTTTTCTACCCGACCATGAATGCGGCATAAAGCATGAAGATCGCAATAGCGACATGCAGTGATTGTGGGCTCGACGATTGCTTTACCGTTGCGAAAATCATTGGCCAGTTGAATCAGTATCTGTTCCCAGGCATTGAGTTTGTCTTGCCACAATAATTCTTTGTCTGCTTGTACACCCGGCAAGAGGTCATCGGCATCGGCCTGTCCGACAAAACACAGGTCACCACGTTTTAAACTGGCAAAGGCAATGGCGGCGACTTCCTGTTTACTGGTGATAGCATATAAAGGAAGTTGTGGGTCATTGGGACGGTCTGATTCCCAATCTTTTTTACGCACGGCACCGGTTTTATAATCGATAATGACACACCGTCCATCAGCTAATTCATCAATACGATCAACACGCAGGTTTAATTCGATATCCTCAAATACAACCCGTTGCCATTCTTCTGTGGCAATCACTTTAAAAGCGCTGCGATCTTTTTCGACTACTAACCATTCTTTTAATAGTTGTTCGAGTCGTTGCTGTTCGAGTGCAGTAAAACGATCAGTAAATGTTTCCGGTTGTTGCGAGATTTGTTGTTTGATCGCTTCTTGTACTACCGAACGAATGATCTTGGTTAGCTCGGTTTCTGATCGATAATCCTGATTATCGGATGACTTCAATCTTTGCCATAGATATTGCAAGGCGCGATGGACTAGATTACCGCGTTCAGCCGCACTCAGACCGATATCACTTTGCTGTAACGACTCAGCATATAAACGATGTCTGGCAAAAGCTTTGAATGGACAACCAGACTGGTCTTTAAATAACGCACTCCCACCACTGGTAAGTTGACCTGATGGAATCTCTGGCGCATGGACATCGTAATATGATTCCAGCCTGGAAGACGCTAATAACGTATCTTTATAATCAACACAGGCTTGATGTTCGTCATTATTTTTTTCATATTCTACATTGATGATTGTTTGTATTAATGGACTCGGCCGGCAGATTCGATCACCTTCCTGCTTTGCATAACTGAAAACAACTTCCTTCGCTGAAGAACCTAGTTTTTGTGTAATGTGTCTTGCGAGATTGAGTTGTATCTCAGCGCTCGCAGCGGGAATATTAAAATCACGCTGACATGATATAGGAATGAAGGCATTGGCCTGTTTTAATTGTGGCCAGTTATCATCTTGCATATCCATTACCCAAAGGTAATCAAACTGCATGCCGGCGGCGGCTGTCATGCCCAGTATTTGAATCGGAGTTTCTGTGGTTTCCGGTGAAATTGAGTTTCACCAAGCAGGCGATTCAATTGAAATAATGCGGTGCTGAAATTAATCCCTTCGGTTAAAGCATCCAAACCACCTAGTTGCGTTAATGCGGATTGCCATGCTTGCAAAGTCTGATGTTCATCGCTGTTTAGTTTACGCTCGCCGGGCCAACCAAAATCTGTCAACCAATCAGAAAAACTCATAGTCCATTCACGCAATGTTTGTTTCTTTGGATGGCTTAAAAACGAGATCTCAAAGGTTTTTAATAGTTGTATGAATCCTTCGCATTGCTCATGTTCTTTACAACGTTCTTCCGCTATCCAGTACAAGGTTTTAAAACCAGATTGTTGTTCGCCTATACGTCTTAGGACTGCATCAAATTTTGCACGTGCTGCCGCTTCGTCTGTTGCTCCACTTATAAACGGAGAATGTAATAAAGCACTCAGTGTATTGATGGACACCTTGCGTTTACCCAAAGCCAACAGATTCATTGCAGTATAGACCAGCGGAAAACTCGATAAAGGTTTTCCTAATGATATCGAGTAAGGCTTCTGTTGTAGCTCGTTTGACTCAAGCCATTTATGTGGTGTGAGTACCGATGCAAAACCATATTCAAGTTGTTCGCGTATGCTGCTGAGGTTTGGCGCAATAATTCCTATCGTTTCATTCGTCTTATTTTCAAGCATCGATTGTAGATGTTGCTTTGCCCAACATGCCGCAGACCAGATTTCTGCTTGCTTATCAGTTTCTTCACAAATTCCCACTGATTCATTACGTGCTGCAGGATTAAATTCCTCAACATCTATACCAATATCAATGAATGCTTCTTTAAGTTTTAGTTGTTGTGCGGTTAATTGATCAAAATCATAAAATACTATTTTCTTAATCTTTCTTTTTAACTTAGAGACATGTGCTGTTATGAAGTCAGGTAAAACGGCATCATCTATCCAGGCATTATCTCGCTTTTGTTTATCGTAACAATCGGCCCATTGTTTAAAGGCAAAGGCATCTTCCGATAAATACACGCCTTCGGGAAAAATCGGAACACACCATTGCTGGCATAACTGATAGGCCTGTGCTGCCTGTTTCGCCGTCGCCGTTATTTGTAATAACTGGTCCTTGTATTTCGAATGACCGATGATCTCCTGCCAGAGCCATTGTTGTTGAAGATTGCTTAATATGCTGACTTTATCTTCTGTTTGAAAGGATAATGATTCAAAACAGCGTTTACACCAGGCGGTCCACGGCAAACAATCAGGCGTTTCCCAGGCTTTTTTGCCCTGTGCCAGTTGAGATGCCGCATATTGATAGCGAAGATGGCGACTTAATCGTTGCGTCGGCGTAATAATCGTAGCGCCATGGCTTATCAATTCGCTGAGCGTATTATCCATGTGTCGTGAATGGCATCCCTATAGGTGGTTAATTTAATTTTGAACGCGTTTGTCATAGACAAGTCACATTGGCATTATAAACTGACAATGTTAACCTTGTGACATAAAGTAGAATAATATACTTTCTCTCGCCTCTGGCAGAGATTCTTATGCAAATATCTAATTATCATACACAACAGGAAGAAATTGCCTGTACCACCATCATGCCTACACGCATGATCCCTGATATGGTGGACGATGTACGTCAATCCCTTTTGAAAACACCCCGAAGTTTGTCGCCAAAATATTTTTACGATGAACGCGGTTCTGAGCTGTTTGACCAGATATGCTCCACCCCGGAATATTATCCGACTCGTACTGAAAATCGACTTTTATCAAAATATGCCATTGATATCATCAGAAAAACCAGACCGGATCAAATACTTGAACTCGGTAGTGGTTATTCAACAAAAACGCGTCGTTTGTTTGATGCCTGCGAAGCAATGTCACAAACCTGTATTTATGCACCACTGGATGTTTGTGAAGAAGTCTTGATTGAATCTGCACAAAAACTTTCAGAAGAGTATGAATGGCTGGGACTAAACCCCTTATTAGGAGACTACCATGGAGGACTAGGGAATTTACCCGCATCAAATGGTTCACACCTGTTTGTTTTTCTGGGCAGTACTATTGGTAATTTTGAACGCGCTGAAGCGATTAACTTTATTAAAGAAGTATATAAGGCTATGCGCTATGGTGACCATCTGCTGATTGGGGTTGACCGCGTTAAGCAGGATAATATCCTGCACGCTGCTTACAATGATGCACAGGGAATTACAGCTGAGTTTAATCTTAATGTGTTACATGTTCTCAATCGGGAATTAAAAGCTAACTTTAATACCGAAGAATTTACACATTCTGCGATATTCAACAAAAATAAAGAAAGAATTGAGATGCGGTTGATTTCCAATACTGACCAGAATGTGCAAATCAATGATTTGCGCGAATCAATTCAATTCGATTGTGGTGAAGACATACTGACTGAAATCAGCCAAAAATATACTTACACGGGTATTGAGAAATTACTTACCGAGGCTGATTTTTCAATTACTGATCACTACCAGGATGAAGATGCTTATTTTTCTTTAGTGTTAGCTTCAAAATAATTCATTTATTCATCAGCTATCAACTTACCTGATAGCCGTTCGGCCATAGCCGGCTTGTCTATATACGGATTTCGGTACCCCTGTATATCTTCTATCAGATTATTTCGCAGCATCTCCTGCTGACTCGGTGGATCCGTACGGTTCCAGCGCTTTAACTGCTCTAGCATGGCCTTTTCTACTGGCAAACCATATTGGCTATACATGTAGAAAATTGATCGGGCTATATTGCCACGGGCAATCGGTCTTGGCTCTATCACACCATGCTGACTTTCAAAATCACAATCACCATAACGCCAATACTCACCATCGATCATGCCAAAAATATTATCGCGTCTAGCCACGTCTGTATCCTGCCATACGGGGTAAAGATTATGCATATCCGCTTCCATACGAGTGAACTGCGATCTGGTATCAAGTCGACATTGTCGACGACTGCCACACTTCATATGATTCAACATCCAGCTTACAGGGTAGATTTGTTCAATAACAAATAAGCGATTGTCGGTTAATGCAGCAGCAGGATCAAAATGATATCCACAATACAAAGACCAGCCACCATTAGAATACAGTTCGTTCCAAAAAGTATTGATGGCTACTTCATCGTAATTTTCAACGGGCAAAGTCTCGGCAATAATGATACCGGGAACATTCAATAGCGATAATAATAAGGTTATCCGTAATGAGAGAAACACATTTTTTATTTCATTTTTAAATTATTGTTGGCATCATGATATACCAGACTGCTTAATAATGTGAGCATTGCATACTAGTTATAAATAAATGAGTTATTTTTAATCAATAATCTTCAATGGCTGCGATCTATAATAATATAAGATTCTGTCTGGTTCGATTTTTATATATCGGATTGCTGCTAAATCTGAACGCTTGTTCTGATGGTTTATCCCATCTCGAACGAATTCAATCCAAAGGTATACTACGCATAGGGTTAATAGCTGCACCACCACTTTACTTCCCGGACGAATCTCTTATTAAAGGTTATGATTATGAGATAATCTCCAACTATGCCAATTCGCTCGGAGCTAAATTAGAAATAACACGTGCAGATACTATTACTGAGGTAACTACTTTATTGAAACAAGGTAAGGTACATATTGGCATTGCAGGCAACTCGCCCTCCAGCCCTGACGAAAGCATCCTCGGCAGCATACCTTATGATCATGATAAGTGGCATGTTATAGGTAACCGCAGCAATGCATTACCAACATCAATCGACGATATTACGCCTAGCACTGTTGTTGTTGCAAAAGGAAGTAAACCTGCCCTGGTTATGGCGGAGTTGAAAAATAAAAAACCTGATCTTTTCTGGCTGGAGTTACCCAATGGTAACAATCGTCAAGTACTGGAACAGGTTAATCTGAACAATTTCAAACTGAGCGTGATTAATGCAGAAGTATATAAGTATTATCGATATCTATATCCTGAAATTAAAATTGCGTTCACATTAGACGAAGAATATACATCTGTATGGCTCACCAATAACAACGGTGATATTTCTATCCTGACATCTATAAATAAGTTTATCAGTCGATATAAAAAAAGCGGCATGCTGGAAAAAAGCTATAACACTTATTTTAGACACCTTAATACTTTTAACTATACTGACAGTCTTCATTATTTAAGGCTCATCAAAACAAAATTGCCCCTTTACAGGCGCTATTTCAAACACGCAGCATTGGATAATGAATTCGATGAACGTTTCCTGGCTGCTATCAGTTATCAGGAATCACATTGGAACGAAAAAGCTCGTTCACCTACCGGTGTTAGGGGTCTGATGATGTTGACCAATGATACTGCAAAGCGGGTTGGAGTAGAGGATCGTCTCGACCCGGAGCAAAGTATTATGGGTGGCGCCAAGTACCTGAATATATTAAAGGCGTCATTAGCCGAGAGGATCATGGAACCGGATCGTTCATGGATGACACTGGCTTCCTACAATATAGGTCTGGGGCATCTGGAAGATGCTCGCATCCTTACTGAATTAGCTGGTGACAATCCAAATTTATGGATAGATGTTGAAAAACATTTGCCTAAACTAAGTCAAAAGAAATGGCATAAAAAAACAAAACACGGTTATGCCCGAGGTCATGAACCTGTTGCATTTGTCAGACGTATAAGACGTTACTATGATATTTTACGTTTGTATGAACAGGAAGAAATACTCGAACAGTTTGATCAACCACTTGATCTGGCAGAATTACATATCACTTCACCCACACTTTAGTGCAAGTTAAGCAGTAGTATATTTTTCTGCTCTTGAATAGGCTTGCCGATATTCAGTCGCATAGACCTCAGCTTCAGATACCTGTCCTTCTGATAATTTACGACGCACACGTGATAATATATCGCGTATTGAAGGCTCACCTTTTTCAGATGCCAGCAATAACCATGCATAGGCTTTAATATAATTTTTTTCTAAACCCATTCCTTTTGCATAACGCACACCTAACATATGTTGCGCTTTTTGAAATCCCTGTCTTGCAGCTTTTTCAAACCATGTGCAAGCCAGCGCTTCATTTTCAGGCACGCCCAGACCATTCAGATAAAGATATCCCAATCGATACTGGGCTTTAGCATAACCTGCCTCGGCTGCCCTCGAGTATTGTTTTGCTGCTTCTAATTCATCAATCGTTGTTCCCAAACCAAAGGCATGAATTTTACCCAATTGATAATTTGCCTTGGCATAGGATTGTTTCGCTGCCAATTGAAAACATTTTTCAGCTGCTTTGAAATCTTGTGGCACACCCAAACCATTGATATAGAAAAGTCCCATATTAAATTGCGCGCGCGCGTAACCTTGTTCTGCTGCAAGCCTGTGCCATTTAAATGCTTCTTCATCATCCTGCTGCACACCGATTCCACCACCATACATTAAGGCAAGATTATACTGCGCCTTGGCATATCCCTGGTTGGCTGCTTCACGATACCAGTGTACAGCTTCCTCTGTGTTGACCTCGGTACCTTGCCCTTGTGATAACATTAGACCCACATTTAATTGTGCTTTCATATGTCCTTGTTTAGCCGCACGCAAATACCATTTTAAGGCCTCTTGATCATTCTTAGGTGTACCAATCCCTTTTGAAAACATAAATGCAAGATTGTAGCGCGCGCCTGCATGACCTTGCTCTGCGGATTTAAGATACCAGGCGTGCGCCTGTTTATAATCTTTCTCTACACCAAGACCATGCTGGTAACGCCAGGCAAGGTTAGCTTGTGCAGTAGGATTATTTTGTTGTGCAGATTGACTTAAAAAATGTGCGGCCTGGTCCTGATCCTCAGGGACGCCAATTCCTCGTAAATACATCTGACCAATATTAGATCGTGCTTTGCTTGAACCCTGTTCAGCCGCTTTACGATACCAATATGCTGCCTGACCCTGATTGAGAGGAACTCCCAGTCCATTCTCATAGAGATCAGCTAATTGGAGCTGTGCATCGACATCTCCGGCATTGGCATCATCGGTTAGTGTAGATAACTGAACACTCATAGATATATCTTTCTTTTTAATTATATACAACCTTAAAAAGCTTAGCCTGTATAACACTGTTTTGTATAGTAAATCATAATTATAAAAATCGATTCAATAATGCTTACATAACTTCTGATAGACTCCTTTAACATGATAAAAGAAACCCACCTACACAGTTACAGCCTGCTCGATCCGGATATGATTATTCATGCAATTGAATCGCTGGGATACCTCTCTGATGGCAGAATCCTTGCGCTCAATAGTTATGAAAATCGTGTCTATCAGGTCGGTATCGAAGAGGAAACTCCCATTATCGCGAAATTTTATCGTCATGGACGATGGACCGATGAGATGATTCGAGAAGAGCACAGTTTTCTACTGGAATTAGCAAATGCTGAAATACCTGTGGTCGCACCATTATCTATGAACGATCAAACATTGTTTAAATACGGTGAATATCGGTTTTCACTATTTCCTCGCTTTGGTGGTTATGCACCTGAACTGGATAATCCGGACCACCTGTTGCAACTCGGTCGAATATTGGCACAAATACATAATATTGGTGAAATCAGTCCTTTTGAAACACGACCCATTATTAGTATTGAAGAATATGCGATAAAACCGCTCCGTTATTTGATGGACAATAAATTTATTCCAGGTGATCTGGAAATCGCCTACTCAACACTGGTTGAAGATCTTATCATCAGGATCAATCAGTGCTTTGAACAGGCCGGGCATTATAAAACTATAAGGCTGCATGGTGATTGTCATCACGGTAATATATTAACTCGTGATGATAACTTCTATATCGTTGATTTTGATGATTCCCGTTCAGGTCCGGCTGTCCAGGACTTATGGATGTTTCTATCCGGTGACAGAAATTATATGACTGCAAGATTAAATGACTTTATGGAAGGATATACCGAGTTTCGTGATTTTGACCCGCGCGAACTCCATTTGATTGAGGCACTCCGAACAATGCGACTGATACATTATTCGGGGTGGTTGGCAGAACGCTGGAATGATCCGGCCTTCCCTATCGCCTTTCCTTTTTTTAATTCACAAAATTATTGGGAAGAACAAATACTGAGCCTGCGTGAACAAGCTTCCCTTATGCAGGAACCCTCGCTCGTTTGGCATCGACAGTAAGTTATTATGACGACAACGATTAATACAGAACAAATTGCATCTTCTGAAACGATGGATAATGACGCTGTAAAAATATATAACTGGCAATATATTTATAATGTCGCAAAGCGGCATAAACGACAGCTAATCACAGCTAATATCATTGCGATTATTGCGACACTGGCAAGTGTACCGGTACCATTGTTAATGCCACTATTAGTTGATGAAGTCTTACTTGATAAACCCGGAATTGTTGTTAGCTTTATAAATGGCATGACACCATCCACCTGGCATGGGCCGGTACTTTACATAGTCTTTATTCTATTTCTCACCTTATTTTTACGTCTCATAGCCCTGGTTTTAAATGTATTTCAATCCAGGCAATTTACTATCATCGCCAAAGACGTGATCTACCTTATTCGCAAAACACTATTAGCACGCTTGAACAGTGTGTCTATGTCCGAATACGAAACATTAGGTAGTGGTACGGTTGCTTCTTATTTTGTAACTGATCTTGCAACTGTTGATGAGTTTGTCGGTTCAACCGTAAGCAAATTACTAATCGCCATTCTTACAATAATCGGTGTTGCCATCATATTGCTAATAATGCATTGGCAAATGGCGTTACTAATTCTGTTTGCCAACCCGATTGTTATTTACTTCACCACCGTGTTGGGAAAACGCGTCAAAGATTTAAAAAAGAATGAAAACTCAGCCTTTGCCATATTTCAACAATCCCTGGTCGAAACACTCGAATCCATCCATCAGATACGTGCCAGTAACCGCGAAAAACACTATATAAAACGTATTATTGAACAAGCCAGGGAAGTTAAAGACCATGGTATTGCATTCGCATGGAAGAGTGATGCCGCCAACCGCTTGAGTTTTGTTGTATTTCTATTTGGCTTTGATATCTTTCGGGCTGTCGCCATGATGATGGTCGTATTTTCCGGTTTAACTATAGGGCAGATGTTCGCTGTGTTTGGTTATCTCTGGTTTATGATGGCACCGGTTCAGGAAATACTGAATATTCAATATGCCTTCTACAGTGCAAGTGCTGCACTGACACGCATTAATGAGTTATTGAAACTGAAACAGGAACCTCGCTACTCGCATATCATTAATCCATTTGAAAATAAGAATACGGTTGGCATCACTATTTCTGATCTTCACTTTTCCTATGGAGATGGACCCGATGTATTGAATGGAATCAATCTTAAAATTGAGCCGGGTGAACAAATTGCATTGGTCGGTGCCAGTGGTGGCGGCAAGTCAACATTAGTACAAGTCTTGATCGGATTGTATCTGGCCAAGAGTGGCAAGATTTTATATGACGATGTGCCGACTACACGGATAGGCATGGATATTGTTCGTGAGCATGTGGCCACCGTTTTACAAAACCCTGCCTTATTCAACGATAGTGTCAGGATAAATTTAACACTGGGGCGTGAACTCGAAGATGCTCAATTATGGTATGCACTTGAGATTGCGCAGTTAAAAAACACCATAGAACAACTACCCAATAAACTGGAAACTATTGTTGGACGACAGGGCATTCGACTATCTGGTGGACAACGCCAACGTCTGGCTATCGCGCGCATGGTCTTAAGTGAGCCTAACGTGGTCATCCTTGATGAAGCGACATCGGCATTGGATGCTGAAACTGAATATCACCTGCATAATGCTCTTACTGATTTTCTGAAAAACAAAACAACGATCATTGTTGCACATAGATTGAGCGCTATTAAGCAGGCCAAACATGTATATGTATTTGAGAATGGCGAAATTGGTGAGCAAGGCACACATAAAGAATTACTTTCTCAGGATGGTTTATATGCAAGACTGTATGGTGTCAGACAATCGCATTAATATTAGCCTTCATTCAGCTGTAACCACTGAACGATATGCTATTAATTAAACGTCGATAGATATCTTGATATGCCAGGGCTCATAACGCACCCCCAGGGTATTATCTTCCGGATATCGTAATTTCAGATATCCTAATTCAGATAATCTTTTATACACTTCTGTTTCAGTAAATGTACCGGTGAAATTTAATTTGCCATAGCCTACTTGCCCGACATCGAAATCACCGTTGCCATGAAACGAATAGCCTGGGGGAGCAAGTGAACGTGAGGCAAGCGATAGATTGCCTTTACTTTCATAGGTCTTGTTCAAAAACAATAGGAACTGTTTCATCACGCTGCGAATTCCGGAAGTCAGTATGACCTTATCACCTAGCTCTTTTTTGATATTGCCATAGATTTCAATTGATCTTTCTTTGTAAAGATAATTTCCGCTACGAGGAATTTTAATGACGTCCTTCTTTTTAACCTGATCAGTAATTTCTTTTAACGGCTTTTGTCCCATGAAACCATAACGCTGCCCATCTTCGTAGAAAACCAACTCCAGAAAATCGAGTTCTGATTTTGTAAATGCACCTACTTTGGAATAATTACGGGCGAGCGCCAGTCCATCAGGGAAATTTAGTATATTAAAATTGCCATGGCCAACCAGGCGTTGCAGACGTCTTAAGCGCAATACTGTGGATTCAAATGTACTATAGAGGCTGCTATTGATGATGACATCATCAGGATGTGGTTCATTGAAATTATGTATCTTTTCTAAATAGTCTTTAAGGCCTTCATCTATGATTTTCTTTTCGTCGACTGATGGCAACTCCAGTGTCTTTGCTAATAGCTCAGGGGCAATACCAAATCCGACACACCCCAAGCCTAATGTTTTTAATAAAGACCTTCTATTCATGCGCTCAACCATTATATTTTATTGTGCTAAATCACCATGCTCAGAATAACATTTTTTATTTATTTAAACGAAGGAAAAATCTTCAAAAATAAATAATTCCCATATATTAACAAGCCTGCCATCGGCTTAAATATCGCAATTTATAACCCATCTGCTCGCTGATAGAAAAACAATCAAGCCTGCTTGCTTGATTGGCATAAAAAGAAACCTTTTTAATTGATACAAATTTTGGATCAGAAAAACAGCGTTTGAAATGAGACAGGCTTCGGCGCCTTCTACGGAAAGCGAAATGTCTTTATTCTTGTTAGTATACGAGTAGGCCAATTTTTAATATATCCAAGAATTAATAAACGCAATATATCTAATTTTTTCAAGAAAATTCACTAATTTTATACATATGCAAAAAACTTTCCTGTTTCTGCTTTTCCTGACCAGTCTGTATGCCTGTCAATCGCAGGAAAGAGAATCAGTCGTCCTAAATGGGCTAACCATGGGCACCAGCTATTCTGTCAAGATAGTCCCTAATGGTGTCTCGACTGATAAAAACGAAATATATAGCCATATTGAGACTATTCTGGCCAATATTAATCAGTCAATGTCGACCTATATCAATGACTCAGAATTATCACGTTTTAATCAGTCAAAAAGTACAGATTGGCAGTCGTTATCGAGCGATCTGACATTGGTAATTGAGCATGGTAATCAAGTCAGTTTGATGACGAATGGGGCATTCGATATCACCGTAGGTCCACTGGTCAATCTTTGGGGTTTTGGTCCTGACCCGTTTAATCAGGAAATACCATCTGAATCAGCTATTCAGACTGTAATACAACATACAGCGTTTAATAAGCTGTTGTTTGATAAAGTATCAAACCGGATAGCCAAATCCGACCCGGAGGTCACTATTGATTTGTCCGGTATTGCCAAAGGCTTTGCAGTAGATAAGATTGCACAATACCTGAATGAATATGGTTTCAAGCATTACCTGATAGAGATCGGTGGCGAACTTATTGCTAAAGGCACTAATACGGAAGAAATACCATGGCAAATTGGAATTGAACAGGCCAAACTGCTAAGCCGTTCAGTACAACGTATCATCGGACTAGACAACATTGCGATGGCAACATCGGGAGACTATCGAAATTATTTTGAAAAAGATGGCATTCGTTATTCTCATACTATTAACCCATCAACAGGCAAGCCCATAAACCACAAATTGGCCGCTGTCACGGTATTGCACTCATCAGCGATGCATGCCGATGCGCTAGCAACAGCATTTATGGTATCAGGCCCGGAAAAATCACTGCCATTGGCTAATCAACTTGGCATTGGGATTTATATGATTATTAAAACCGACTCAGGCTTTGAAGAACGCTATAATGATATCTTCAGACCCTATCTAACTAACTAAGGGTGCTTGCGAAAAATCAGGCATTTTCGGAGATACCCATAGATGAATGAGATTATTTTCCTTGCCCTGCTCGGTCTGGTTATCTGGTTTTGGCAAGACACTCTCCGGGCACGTGAACTGGCAATCAAACGTACCCGTCGATATTGCCAGGATATAAATTATCAATTCCTGGACGAATCTGTTGCAATGATATCATTGAAACCGGGGCGTGATTTATCTGGCAACTTTGCCTTTCACCGTTATTATCATTTTGAATTTAGCCCGGATGGACGTAATCGGTTTAGCGGTACATCCTATGTAATAGGCCATCATTTACAATCAATACAGCTTGATCATCCAGATGGTATAATTATCGAAGGAAAAATTGATTAATGTTGAATTATTTAATTGGAGATTTTTACTATGCCTTCATTTGATGTTGTTTCCGAGATTGATCAACATGAATTTACCAATGCGATTGATCAGGCTAATCGTGAGATCAGTAATCGTTTTGATTTTAAAGGAACCGACTCAAAAGTTGAATTTACTGATAACAGTCTAACGGTTATTTCTTCTTCAGAGTTTCAGGTAAAACAGATTCACGACATACTCGAAACAAAAATTGTAAAACGTGGTATCGATATACGCTGCCTTGAATATGGTGATATTGTTGAAAACAACAAGGAAGCTCGACAAACAGTCGCAATAAAAAAAGGTGTTGATACTGACCTTGCCAGAAAAATTGTAAAAATGATCAAAGGTAGCAAACTTAAAGTTCAAGCCGCTATCCAGGGAGATCAGGTCCGTATCACTGGTAAGAAACGAGATGATTTGCAAGAAACAATAGCGGCAATAAAAGAAGCCAAATTTGAATTACCTTTGCAATATATAAACTTCAGGGATTAGCGAAATTATAATGTCACCCATATTTGATCTGCATACCCATTCAACTGCATCTGATGGTGCATTATCACCGAAACTATTGATTGAAAAAGCAAGCGCTATCGGTATTAATACATTGGCATTAACTGATCACGACACAATTGCTGGCTTATCAGAAGCACAGATTGCTGCAGATAAACATAACATCAAACTTATTAACGGGATTGAACTATCAAGCCAATGGAATAATAAAACTATTCATATAGTTGGTTTAAATATTAATGTGAATAGTGAAGCAATAATTGATGCCACGATTCACCTTAATCAACTCCGTGAAGAACGTGCAATCAAGATGGGAGAAAAACTTCGAAAAGTTGGCATTGAGGGTGCCTATGAAAATGCCAAGCGCTTGGCAGGAAATGGAACAGTTACCCGACAACATTTCTCAACTTTTCTTGTTGAAAATGGACATGCAAAAAATCAGACTGAGGTATTTAAACGTTATCTGGTAAAGAACAAGCCTGGTTATGCTTCTGTCGAATGGCCAGGTCTTGAAGAAACTGTTGCTCAAATAACTTCGGCTGGAGGTGTCGCAGTAATAGCCCACCCGTTACGTTATAAAATGACAGCAACAAAATTACGTAACATGATTCAGGAATTCAAGGTGCTTGGTGGTAAGGCCATTGAAGTTGTCACTGGACATAATCAATCAAAAGAGATTGAAACAGCGACTGCTTATGCTAAACGTTACGATATAGCCGCCTCGGTTGGCTCTGATTTTCACAGCAGTAATACTCCCTGGAGCCAGCTCGGTAAACTCGTTTCTTTGCCAGCAGGACTAACACCCGTGTGGGAGTTATGGTAAACAGAAAATACGCACGAGTTTCTCACTGGCTGTAAGCATAATAACAATTATCTATTGTTACGTTTAAATAAACATCTTCATAAAAGAATGTCTTAGTAAAACGACATAAATGTGGATTAATTCATCGAAAATTCCATCTTTAACTTTATAAAAATTTCCTCTTTTATACTTAAGCAACTGTTTTAATTAATGTACCCCGTCAGCCCCATGTGGACCAATTAGCCTAATTGCCTAAGAGATAGTTTTCGTTCATCGTTAACCGAAGAGGAAACGATGATGACAAATAAAAGAAGTGCAGAACAAACCGTACGTGA
>Ga0222715_10002157_pt1 | contig 18200 bp, 19 predicted proteins | sample C33_9DmetaG_FD_165056 | JGI IMG/M metagenome (GOLD analysis project Ga0222715, IMG submission 165056) | Estuarine water microbial communities from San Francisco Bay, California, United States - C33_9D | ecosystem: Environmental > Aquatic > Marine > Unclassified | place: USA: California... | reverse complement strand
ACCACTACGTTGATAGGCCGGATGTGGAAGCGCGGCAACGCGTGCAGCTGACCGGTACTAATAGCTCAATTGGCTTGATTTATGCACTGAAAAAAATTTTCAGTTAAAGCAAACACCATAAAACTAATTGATATCATTGTTACATTATAAATAAAGAAAGCCCGCAAGAAATTGCGGGTTTTTTTTTATACTGAAAATTTTTTTATTATGATAAGTTTTAATGGTTGTTTTAAAAACGAATAGGTTAAATGAAAGTCTTTAAGATGTTAAAAAAATATTCTTCATATTTAATAGCCATATTATTTTTAGGAGTATTTTTTTTCTTATTGCTTCAAGTAAATTACACAAGAGAAATTGCAAAAAATATATATTATTTTGCATTTAAAGAGACACTTAAACAATCATTTTCAAACTGTGTGCCTGATAACTTAAAATCAAATAATTTTAAAACATTATTAGTTGCTGGCCACACTTACGGTATAGGAAATCATACAAATAACGCTACTTACCCAAAATTTTTATATGCTTTAGAGCATGAGTTATTAAAAGTAAAAAATAATAAAAAAATTGATAAAATTATATTAGCTGGAGATATTGTTAAGGAGGCAAGAATTAAAAATTTCTTAGAAGTTAAAGAAAAAATTGAAAAATTTACGGATGAAATTATAGTTGCCCCAGGTAATCATGATTTTGGACCAAATATTTTAGGTGATAAAAGCCACGAAAATGATTTTTTAAAAGTATTTAATAAAAATTATGCCGAAATAGATTTTAACAATAGTATTTTTTTTATTTTAGATACCGCCTCTAATTTTGGCAATATTCCTACAGAACAAATTAATTTAATTACTAATAAACTTAAAATAAAAAATAAATTTAAAAATATTTTTATAATTACTCACCATGTTGTTTGGAGCGAAATGATGAATAAAAGAGGTATCAAAATTTCACCAAACCTTCCACAAATTAAAAATAATAATTTTAATAAATTTTACTCAGTAATAAAAAAATTTAGCAACAAAGCAAATGTGTATCTAATTTCTGGAGACATAGCTGTGGCTCCCGGTCATAGTAAATTATTTTGTGAAAAAGATAATAATTTTTTTTTTATTGCCACAGGAATGGGTAATGGGAGATTAGATAATTATTTAAAAATAAAGATTTCAAAGGATGGTGAGAAAATTAAAATTGAACCAATTTTTTTTTAAAAAGATAAATATGGATGTATAGTAAAAAGCAATTATTTAATTTAAAAAATTAAAATGAGAAATATAAGAAAAATAGATATATTTGAACTCAAAAATAAAGGCTTTGTAAATATTAAAAATTTTTTTGAGAAAGATGAAATAGATAAACTGTCTTTAGAAATTAATAAAATTTTTCCCAATACAAAAAAAATAGATAACCAAAATACAGACAATTTTAGTAAAAGTGCATTGCAAGAAAAAAAAGAAGCTCCATTTGGAGAGTATTTAGTACCAAGTAAATGTCATGAAGGAACTTTTGTAGCTCCTATTTTAGGATGTTCAAAACTAATAGATAATTTAATGTTAAGATTATTTAATGATAAGGAGTTCGAGAAACTCTGCGAGTCATTAGTTGGAAAAAATTCAAAAATTTTTACATTTCATTACAGAGTTTTGAATCCCGAAGCTAAAAGTTTAATGCTGCACCAAGATGATTTTTGTCAACTATCTTTTCAAATACCTTTAAATAATATTAGAGCAAATGACAGCTCAACATGCTTTGTTGCAGGTTCGCATCTAAGCAATTTTTCTTTACTTGATAATTTTTTTGGATCTATAAGCAAGTATCTTCCAAAGTTTTTTTTAAAATATTGTTATACGAAATATACTGCAGAAGTAAGTGATCTTGGAATTTTTCTGAATAAAACTTTCCATGGCACTGATATGGCAAAAAATTTAAAAAGTTCAAAATCAATTTTTATCGCAATAAATGCCGCGGGTGGACACCAACACAAAAAAATTTATAAAGCACCTTTAAAAACCCTATATAATGAAGATTTTAAATCAAGTATAGGTGAGAAAATTTACAATCGTCTTTTTGGAACAAATCATTTAATAAAATTTCATAACAAATATTTTACTTTTCAAGAAGACGATACTTCTCCAGAAAAGATTATTTGTTTGGCAAAAACTAACACTGGTAGAGAAGTACTTTGTTTAGATAACACCATTAAAAATAATAAGAATTTTGTTAATCAAATAATATTTTTTAATGAAGAAAACATCTCATTAAAAACACAAGCAATAATATGCTACTTTAAATTAATCATTTTTACTAAAAATCTTATCAAAAAGTTAATTAGATTTAGATTAAGTGAAAAAGTCAAACAATGACTATTAAAAAGATATTTATTCTGTTATGTACTAATTTATGGACAAGAATACTCTTGATTTTTATCTAAATGAACAGGTTCAAATTAGTGCATCAAACTTTATTGAGGCAATAATTTTTGCAGCGATTTTGTCGATCATAATTCAACTGGTTTATGTAAAATTTTCAACTACTTTATCCGACAAACTAGAGTTTTCAAAAAATTTTGTAATATTAGGATTGGCTACAACCTTAGTAATCACTATAGTTAAATCTTCTCTCGCTCTTTCTTTAGGATTAGTTGGGGCTTTATCAATTGTAAGATTTAGGGCGGCAATTAAAGAGCCAGAGGAATTAGTTTATTTATTTTTGATAATTGCAACTGGACTAGGCTGTGGTTCTGGACAAATTACGATTACTGCATTAGGTATAATTTTAAGTTTAATCATAATTATTATTTACTCATCTTTTATTAAAAGAAAAAATTTTTTTACTGATGAAATTACTAATACAACAATTATTTTTGATAAAAGAATTTCAGGCTCTGAAGTTGATAAAATAATAAAAAATATTACAATATATTGTAATGTAATAAAGTTTGTTTCTTTATATTCAACAAGCAGTGAGACTAATTTAAATCTAGAAATTAAAGTAGATAAGTTTGAAAAATTAAATAAAATTTCTGATGAAATTAAAAAAAATTATAGCGAAAGTAAAATATTATTTGCAAAAAATAGTACTTTGTCCCTTTAATTAATGTATATAAAAAGTAATCCAAAAAAAAAAAGAATTTCTTTTATTCTTTTTACTAAATTTTATTTTTATTTTTCAATAATATTATTATTTTTAGTTACTATCTTATTTTTTAATACTGGTCCCTGGATTAGCAATAAAGAAAGTTTATTAAATAGATTATATTTTAACGGTATTAATAATTATATTAAAATTCCTCAAATTTTAAGCTCAGCTATAAAAAAATTTACTTTCGATTATGAAAAAATTGAAATTAATATTCCGTATGAAAACCTTTTAATTATTGAAGATAACAGAAAAAATTTAGTAAATAATTCAATTTTAGATGGATCAAAACGTAGGCAAAGTGATAGTTTCATAACTACTGACGCAAAGCTTGTATCAAATAATAAAAATTACAAAGTTTCAATAAGATTAAAAGGCGACAGAACTATTCATTTTAGAGATAAAAATAAGTCATCATATAAAATTAAAATTAAAGGTGATCAAAGATTGGATGGAATGAAGAAATTTTCTTTTATCAAGCCAAGATTAAGAAATTATATTCACGAATGGCTTTTTCATGAATTTTCCGCAAAGGAAAATTTAATAAAATTAAATTATAACTTTTTTTACTTGTTTATAAATGGATCAAATCAAGGTCTTTATGTGCTTGAGGAAAATTTTGGAAAAGAATTAATAGAGAGAAATAAAAGAAGAAATGGTCCAATTTTTACTGTGTTATCTGAATTTGACTGGAATATCTATAACTCCAAACTAGAAGTTTATAATAAAGATTTTTGGAACAAAAAAGAAAATCTAGAAGTTATAGATTTTGTAAAAAAAAAATTTAATAAATTTCTAAAGGGAGATATACATTCTGAGGATATTTTTGATATTAACAAATGGGCTTGGTTTTTTGCAGTAACTGACTTAACTTATACATTTCACGGAATAGACCCCAATAACGTAAAAATGTTTTACAATCCAGTAAGTGGTCTTATGGAACCTATTCCCTACGATGGGCATAGAGTAGCTAAAAATTTTAATAAACATCTTTTAGATTTCGATGACTCTATAAATTTAGATTTTGCTAATCAGTGTTTAGAAGATTATAAAATTTGTAAAAATAATTATAATGCAAATTTATGGCGCTATAATTTTTTTTACAATAAAGATAGAACTATAAATAAAAAATTTTATCAAGTTTATATTGAAGCACTAAATAAGATTAGCAACAAAGATTTCTTAGATAAATTTTTTTATGATAAAAATAAAACAATCAATAAGATAAACTCAGCAATCTACTCAGATTATTTTTTTATTGACAATTTATCATATGATAAATTTGGACCAGGTTTATATTTTTTTTCTAAAGAAGATATTTATCATCGAGCAAAAACCATAAGAGAGAAAATCAAACCTTTATTAAATAAAATTTATATAACAGACAACATAAGTTCAATTATAATTGAAAACAAAAGTCTTCTAAACCATCAACTAAAAATAAATAAAATTTATTGTAATAACTTCAACTCTGAAGACACGAATTATACCGCGACAGATATAAATTTTAGTTTGGGCTGGAAAGAAAAGAATGAAATTAAAAAAAAATTGACCCTATTAAATACTAAATGCACTGGCTTAGAGCTAGAAGATAAAAATAAAAAAACTTATTTTAAAGAGATTACTTACTCGCCTAAAATAAACTATATTGAAAACAAAAATAATAATTATTTAAAATATTTTAAGATTGTTAAAAAAGACTTAATTTTAGTTAATAATATAACTTATATTAATGAAAATATTTTTATTCCAAAAAATTTTATTATTAGAATAAAATCTAATGAAAAAATAATTTTGACTAATAACTCTTTTATATATTCTGAGTCACCATGGATGGTAGGAGATGCTAATGGCAAGGTAGAAATAAGAGGTGAGATTGATAATTTTGGTGGAGGAATATTTATTTTAAATGCAAGTAAGAAGTCAGTTTTTAATAATACAAAATTCTCCTATTTATCAGGTTTGGAAAAAAATAATCTTTTTGATGAAAACTATGATCAAAAATTTATAATTGAAACAAAATATCCCAATACCGAAATAAATAATTATATTTATGAAAAAACAAAAATTAAAAGAATTAATTATAACTTTTTAGACGGAAAAATTCTTTACGGCTCATTAAACTTTTATAATACGAAGGCTCAAATTAACAATTCTACATTTTATAGAATTGATTCAGAGGATGTTATTAATTTTATTTCAAGTCAGTATGATGTTGCAAATGTAAACTTTCAAGAGGTAAGTGGTGACGCTATTGATGTAGATTTTGGAAAAGGTAAAATTGCTAATTCAAATTTTAATGACATAGGCAATGATGGAGTAGACCTTTCAGGAACCAATAGCAATCTTGATAATTTAAAATTTAATAATGTTGGAGATAAGCTTATAAGTGTTGGTGAGCTTACAAATGCCAATGTTTCAAACATAGAAGGTATGAACGCTTATGTAGGAGTGGCAAGTAAAGATGGATCAAAAACTATGATTAATAATATATTCTTGAAGAATGTAAATATTCCATTTGCTGCTTATATAAAAAAAAAATCCTATGAAGCTGGTTTACTAAATATATCTGGAGAAAATAAAATTGAAGATTATTCAATAATGGCCATTAAAGATAAAAATTCTGAAATAATCATAGATGGAAAAAAAAATAATAATGTGAATAAAGAAATTTTAAATATAATTTACAAAAGAAATGAAATCGGTAATGTTAAAAGACTCTAAAATAGATCCTGTAAATTTTGAAAGAATGGAGAGAAAGTGGTCATTTGATCAAAAACAAATTGATTTAACAAGATTAATTATTGCCATATACAAAAGTCCTTTTAATTTTAGTGAACTTTATACTCCTAGGCTAGTAAACTCTTTATATTTTGATGACAAAAACTTTTCTTCAATAAATGATAATTTAGACGGAATTAATTATAAAAAAAAAATTAGACTTAGATGGTATGGAAATCCAAATATAATAGAAACAGCTGCATTAGAAATCAAAGAAAAAAAAGGGTTTATTTGCAAAAAGACAGTAAAAAAAATTATTCTTAAAAAAAAAGTAAAATTTGATTTTGATGGTGTTTTTTATCTTAAAGATTTAGTTTCAAAAATAACAAATTATAAAGAAAATCTCATACCTGTACTATCAACGCATTATAAAAGAAATTATTATTTATCGAATAACAAGAAAGTAAGAGCTACGTTAGATTACAACATTAAGTCAAGTCAAATTATTTACAAAAATTCTTACATTTTCAAAAAAAATTATCGAGATTTTGTATACGAATTAAAATATGATAGATCTGATGATAAGTATGTAAGAGAGAATATGTTCAAAATTACAAGCAGGTATTCAAAAAACTCAAAGTATATTAATTCCGCAATAAATAAACCATCGTATTTTTCACTGTGAAGAAATACCTATAATATTTATCTAAATTAGACCACTTTATCGTAATAATTGTAGTGTTTAATTTAAATAAATTTATTGACTGTTCAAAAATTGAACGTTAAAATACGTTCATAAATTGAACAATATTATGGATTCGCAAGATCACTTTGACATCTTAAGAAAAATTAAGAAAAAATCTAATCCCTCACAACGAGAATTAGCGAAAGAATTAGGCTTTAGTTTAGGTAAACTAAATTACTGCTTGAAGGCTTTAAGAAAAAAAGGTTTGGTTAAAATTAAGAATTTCCAAAAAAAAGAAAATAAAATCCAATATTTGCAATATGTTATTACACCAAAGGGAATTTCTCATAGAACAAAATTGACAGTTAATTTTATGAAAAGAAAATTAAAAGAATATGATGAATTAAAAAAAGAGTTGGAAAAAAGCAAATAATTATGTGGGCTATAGCTAAATTTGATAAAAAAAAAATAGACTTTTTTAAAAGAGATTTAAGCAACAAACTTGGAAAAAATTATGTCATTTATAATCCAAAAATTTTGCTACAAAAGTTTAGCAAAAAAAAATTTATAAGCAAAGAGTTCAATCTTCTAGGAGATTATTTATTATGTTTTCACAATGAATTTAATAATCCTAAAACAATTGAAAAACTTAAGTATTGTAGAGGGCTAAAATATTTTCTTCCTGGCTGTATTCAATCTCAAAAACAAATTCTTGAATTTATTAACAAATGTAAAAAAGCTGAAGATAATAAAGGTTATTTATCACAAAATTTTTATACACTTAATGTTAACTCCAATTATCAATTCATTACAGGACCATTTGCGGAAAATATTTTTAAAATTATCAATATTCAAAAAAGTAAAATTGATATTTTGATGGGTAATTTAAAAACTACTATAGAAAAAAGAAAGTTTTTATTTAATCCTGCCTAAAAAAAATTAATTATGAAAAATAATGTAAAAATTTCTTTTTTACAAAGTGCGGAGCTATGAAATTTAAAAAAAATATTAAAATGAAAAATAAAAGTATTGTTATATTTGGAAGTTCAGGAGATGTCGGTTTAAGCTTAGCTAAAAACTATTTAGATCAGGGGTATAATTTAGTTTTGACTTACAACAAAAACTTAAAAAGTATTAAAAGACATTTTAAATTTAATCAAAATAACAAAAGTCAATTATTTTTTGTAAAATGCAATTTTAAGAATGAGGGATCAATTAAAAATGTTATAAAGTTTACTTTTAAAAAAATTGGAGAGCCATCTATAATTATAAACTCAGTTGGTATTTTCTATTATGATAAATTAAATAATTTTAATTATAAAAAAATAACAGATACTTTTAAAATAAATACTTTTTCTGTTTTATCTATTAATAAAGCACTTTACCAGTTGAAAAAAAAGAGTAACATTACTAAAGTAATCTCAATAGGTTCCTCCTCAGCATTAAATGGTTTTAAAGATACATATTCCTATTGTGGATCCAAACATGCTTTATTAGGTATTATAAAATCATTAAACGAAACGATTTATAATAAAAATATTTTTAATTACTGTTTAAATTTCGGTTCAATTAAAAACAAAATGGGAAAGAAAGTTAGACGTGGAAATTATAAAAAATTTATTAACCAAAACTCTGTTGTAAAAACTGCTAATCTAATTACTAGTTTGGAATTTCCAGCTTTTCCTGAAGAGATTTATTTGAAAAGATTTAAGTATTAAAAAATGACAAGATACATTGCTATAATTCCAGCTAGAAAAAATTCAAAAAGAATAAAACAAAAAAATTTACGTAAAATAAGAGGTAAAGTTTTAGTAAATTATACTATTGCTGCGGCTCAAAAAGTAAAAAAAATTTCAAAAATTATAGTCACGACTGATATAGAAAAATTAATTAAAAAAGATGACAGTAGAGTTATATATATTAATCGACCAAAAGAATTAACAAAAGACACATCAACAACTGAATCAGCAATGTTTCATGCGTTAAATTACTTAAAGTCAAAGAAAAAAATAGTATCAGAGAATGTAATTTTGCTCCAACCAACATCTCCTTTCCGAAATGACAAAGATATTTTAAAAGCTATTAAAAAATATGAAAAAGGAAATCATGACTCCTTATTTTCTGCCTATGAAGATAAGATCTTAATCTGGAAAAAAAAAAAGAATAATCATGAACCAACTAACTATAATTTCAAGAAAAGAAAACGAGAACAAGAAAGTAAAAGAATGATAATAGAAAATGGAGCAATCTTTATTTTTAATTATAAAAAATTTTTTCATTACAAAAATAGACTATTTGGAAATAAAGGGTGCTATATAATGACGAGGAAAAATTCAATTGAAATTGATGATGATTTTGATTTAGAAATAGCTAATAGTGTTAAAATATGAGTGAAATAAAAAATTATTTTTCTAAAAGTTCTAAAACTATTGAAAGTTTAAATAATTTTGAAGAAAAGATAGTTTTTATAAGTGATACGATTTATCAAGCTTACAAAAAGGATAAAAAAATATTAGTTGCGGGTAACGGAGGCTCATGTTCTGATGCAGAACACTTTGTTGGAGAACTACAGTGTACTTATAAAAAAAGAACTAGAAAACCTTTGTCAGCCATATCTCTAGCAAGTTTACCAGCAGCGTTCACAGCATGGAGTAACGATTTTGGTTATGAGTCTTTTTTTAAAAGACAGGTCGAAGCTCACGCTAAAGAGGACGATATCTTATTTTTAATTTCGACTGGTGGAGGCGATGAAAAATCTGGAGCATCAATGTCATTAGTGCATGCAGCAAATGAAGCAAAAAAAAGAAAATTAAAATTAATCTCTCTTATAGGTAAATCTGGCGGACTATTAAAAGATATTTCAGATATTGAGATAACGGTAAAAAGTGATATTACCTCCCACATCCAAGAAGCCCATATTGCTATCTTGCATTGTATTTGTGAGCAATTGGAAAAAAAATTTTAGTTTTATGGTAACTATTAAAAAAAAATTTAAAAATATAAATTATTCTTACGTAATTGGAAGATTTTCACCAGAGATTGGATCTAAATTCCAACATTTTCCAATTAGTTCTTGGGAAAAGGATTTACAATTTGCTAAAAAATTTAAATTTGATGGAACTGAATGGATAATTTCAGATTTTTCAAATCCAATATTTAATGAAAATTTTAGGAAAATTATAAAAAAAAAACTAAGACAAAATAAATTGAAAATATGCTCAATTTCACTTGATCTTATAATGGATAATCCTCTTCATTTAATAAATAAACAAGACGTTACATGGCTTGCAAATCAACTCAAAAAGATAATTAAGTTTTTTCATGTTAAAAGAGTTTCAATTCCAATTGAAGAAAGGTCAAGATTTAATAATTATATTGAAAAGGTAAATTCCTTAAGAAACCTTAAATTATTTTATAAAAATATTTCTAATATAACAAATTTATGTGTCGAGACAGATTTATCACCTTATAATCTTTCAAAACTATTAAAATTACGAAAATTTAAAAAATTAGGTGTTTTACTTGACATAGGAAATACGAAAGCTCATGGATTTCCAGTAGAAAATTTTTTTCATCTATTTTCTACTAAAATTTTTGGAATTCACGTAAAGTATAGAAATAGTTTTTTCAGCAAAACATCACATATTAAGAAAGGATTTTCTGAATTAAAGTTTATCATTAAAAATATTGATAAATTAGAGAATTGTCAGGATATCACCTTTCAAACTTTTAAATCTAAAAATAAATTTATAAAAGATATGAGTATTTCATTATCAAATTTTAATAATTATGTTTAAAAATAAGTTTGCTTTAATTACTGGTGCGGGGGGCCTACTCGGTATTCAACATGCAGAAGCCTTAGCTGAAATCGGTTTTAATGTCGTATTATTAGATATTAAAAGAAAAGGGAAAAGTAAATTAGGCTCAGTAATTTCAAATTTACGTAAGAATTATCCAAACAATAAATTTTTATCATATGACTGCGACATCTCGTCTGAAAATCAGATAAAAAAAATACAATTAAAGCTAAATAAAAATAAAATACACGTTGATGTATTGGTAAACAACGCCGATAAAAATCCTAAGATGGATAAAAAAAAGGAAGTTTTTACTGGAAGAGTAGAAGATTATAAAATAAAAAACCTTAAAGAGGAATTAAATGTTGGCCTAATAGGAACATTTGTATGTTGTAAAATATTTGGAAGTGCAATGGCTAAAAAAAATAAAGGTATTATAATCAATGTTGCATCTGATTTAGGTATTTTAGCACCAAATCAGGAAGTTTATCATCCATCAGAGAACATTAAAAAAGTCAAAAACTTTAAACCAATTGGATATTCAATATCAAAACATGGGATACTAGGAATTACAAAGTATTTAGCTACTTATTGGGCTCATCGCAATGTAAGATGTAATGCTTTAATACCTGGTGGAGTTTTAAATAATCAACCGAAACATTTAATTAAAAACCAAATTAAGAGAATTCCAATGAAAAGGTGGGCATCAAAAAATGAGTTTAAAAAAGCAATTCAATTTTTGGCGAGTGATGGAAGCAAATATATGACTGGTCAAAACCTTGTTCTTGATGGAGGAAAAACGATATGGTAAAATTCAAAAATTTAAAATCTAAACCTTATATTATTGCAGAGATTGGAATTAATCATAATGGTTATTATGAAATAGCAAAAAAATTAATATTACAATCAAAAAAGGCTGGAGCAGACGCAGTCAAATTTCAAAAAAGGGATGTCGAAGACCTAGTCAATTTTAATACTTCACCAGGATTTTCAAAAGGTTACCTCAGTAAAAATGAATACGATACAAAAAAAAAAAATACAAAATTTGGCTCCTGGGTCTACCCAGACACTAGATTAGAGTTATCAAAAAAAGATTATATTAAGATTAAAAAACTAACAAAAAAAATTGGTATTGATCTCATAATTACTCCTTGGGATGAAAAGAGTGTGATTTTCATAAAAAAATTAGGTGTTAAATTTTTAAAAATAGCAAGTATTGATGCAAATAATTTTCATTTTTGTGATTATGTTGCAAGACAAAAATTACCTACAATTATTAGTACAGGTATGTGTACTTATAATGAGATATTAAAAACACAAAAAATATTTAAAAAATATAAAACCAAACATATATTTTTACATTGTACATCAGCATATCCAAGCGATGAAAAAGATAAACATTTGAATTGTATTCCAAAATTAAGAAAGATATTAAAATCAGATGTTGGTTTTTCTGGCCATGGCACTGGTTTAACAGGAGCTGTCGGAGCTACAGCACTTGGCGCAAAGATAATTGAAAAACATGTTACTTTAAATAAAAAAATGCTCGGACCTGATCATGCAGCTTCATTAGAATTTGATACTTTTAAGGAACTGGTAGATTTATGCAGAAAAGTAAGTATTAGCTTAGGCTCAGATAAAAAAAAGTTCCTCAAATCTGAAAAAATTTTACATGGAATTCTCATTAGAAAGTTCATAGCCAGAACAAATATCAAAAAAGGTCAAAAATTTACGTTTAACAACATTAAAACTGCTCTTACTTACAAAAAAGGTGGAATTTTACCTAAAGATTATTTTAAAATTCTAGGAAAAAAAGCAAGAATTAATTTACAAAAAGGACAAATTTTAAATTCCAATAACTTAATTTAACATGATTATTTCTAAAACGCCTTATAGGATTCCTTTAACTGGCGGAGGCACCGATTTAGATTTTTATTTTAAAAAAAAAGGTGGAGAATTATTCTCTGTTGCTATTAATCAATATGTATATGTTCACCTTCAAGAAAGAAAAATAGAATCTAATTATTTAATTCAGGCAACAGATAGTGAATTTGCAAATAATATCAAAGATTTAAAGCATATTCTAATACGAGAAACATTAAAATTTTTTAAAATAACTGAAAAAATGCATATTGGAACTTATACAACTATTCCAACAAAAACAGGTCTTGGAACATCAAGCGCGATGATAGTTGGCTTAATAAATTGCATAAAAAAATTTAAGAATTTACATCTTTCTAACCTAGAAATAATTAAAAAGGCATATGAAATTGAAAGAAATGTTTGTAAATTATATGGTGGATGGCAGGATCAAATAATTAGTCAATATGGAGGATTAGTTAAAATTAAAATTGACAAAAAAAGTAAATTAAATATTAAAAAAATCAAAATTTCTTCGAAAATAAAAAAAACAATACATAATCACTTACTATTGGTTTATACCAAAATTAAAAGAGAGTCTTCGAAGGTAGTGCTATCTCAAAAAAAAAGGGAGGAAAAAATTATTAGGTATTACGATAAAATAAAAAACCTTAATAAGTTTTTAATTAATGCTCTTCAATCAAAAAATTCAGAGGTATTAGCAGATATATTTAAAGAACATTGGGAATATAAAAAAAAATTATCTAATCAAATGACTAGCAAGTCTATAAATATCTTATTTGAAAAATTGATTAGAAAATATAATTTCAGCGGGGGAAAACTAGTCGGAGCAGGAGGAGGCGGATTTTTTCTGATGGTCACAAAAAACAAAAAGTCAGTTATTAAAAGATTAAAAAAAGATCGTATCGGCTTCATTGATTTTAAAGTTGAAAATATAGGATCTAGAATAATTGAAAGTTAAAGTATAAATGAAAAAGAGAATTATTTTTTGTTTTGATATAGATAATACAATTTGTACAACAAAAGGAAAAAATTATTATTCTGCTAAACCAAAAAAACAAACCATAAATTTGATTAATAGATTGTATGATAAAGGACATACTATCAAAATATTTACTGGTCGCTTTATGGGAAGAAATAAAGATAATGTTCAAGGCGCTTACAAGGATGGTTATAAGCGAACATTACAACAATTAAAAAAATGGAAATTAAAGCATCATAAATTAATTTTGGGAAAGCCCGCATTAGATATATTAATTGATGACAAAGCATTAGGTTTTAAAAGTAGTTTAATTCACAATTTGAAAAAATACTTAAAATAAGATAATTGATTATAATGAGTAACAATAAAATAGATTTATACGCAGATGGGCTATCACTAGGCGAATTTAATGAGGATTATGGTATTACAATTGATGGTTACACATTTAATCCATCTATTTTTAGAAAAAGTGGTGCGAAAGACTATTTAGATTACTCAAAAAAAATTTTATCTAATACAGGTTCGAAACCTGTTTCTTTAGAGGTTATTGCAGATGAAGAGGTAAGCATGATAAAACAAGCAAAAATTTTAAGTTCTTTATCAGAGACTGTATTTGTCAAAATACCAATAACTTTCACTAATAAAAAATTTACTGAAACAGTTATTAAAAAATTAGTTGAAGAAAAAATAAAGCTTAATATAACAGCGCTATTCTCAATAGATCAAATAAAAAAAATTTTACCTATAGTTAAAGACACTGAAACTATTTTATCTGTTTTTGCTGGAAGAATTTATGATTGCGGACACGATGCTAACAAAATTATGAGAGAAATATGTCAAATAGCAAAAAATGACAGCAAATGTAGAGTTCTTTGGGCTAGTCCTAGAATGCCTTATGATTACATTAGCGCTATCGATTGTGGTGCACAAATTATTACAATGCAATTATCTCAAATTAAAAAACTAAAAATGTTTGGTAAGAATTTAGAGGAGTATTCTTTAGAGACAGTAAAACAGTTTTACAATGATGCCAAAGAGTCTGGCTTTAATTTTTAATTTTTCTTAATTTAGCATTATTTTAATGTTTAATAAGTATATAAATTTCTTTCTTTTATCAAAGAAAATTTTAACCAAACCTGAAGAAAAAAAAGTATTAATATTTGATGAAGATGATGCAGAAATTATTTCAAAATATTTTAATAAAAATGATATCGAAATTTTACCTATTAGAATGGCATACAAGCCAGGCCAAAAACTCAATATATATATATTATTCAAAATTATTTTAGATTTTAAATTTACTATTAAGTCATACTGCGAAGAATATATTAAAGCAGTAAAACCAAAAATAATTATTTCCTTATCTGATAATTGGCCTATTTTTTATCGATTAAAAAAAAATTCAAGAAAAACAAAAAAAATAATAATACAAAGAGCTTTTAGAACTCGTCTGCCTACTGATATGTTATCGAATTTAAATTTATTAAAAAAAGAAAAAACAAATTTAAATTGTGATTTTTTACTAATGTTTAATAAAGAAATAGGTAAAATTTATAACACTTTTGTATCCGGGAAAATAATACCAATTGGATCTTTCAAATCTAATTCAGTATCAAAAAAACCCCAATTAAAAAAAAAAAAAATTGACATATTATTTATTTCAACTTTTCGACCACACCTAAAAGTGAAAAAAGAAGATTTTATTTTTTTTGAAAATTTAAAAAAATATTGTAGAAAAAAAAAACTTAAGATTCATATATTGGGATCAACTAATACTAATATTGAAAAAAACTTTTATAAAGATACATTTAAAGATACAATTAAAGAATTCTTATATAAAACAGAAAAAAGGCATACTTATAAAATTGTAGATTTAGCGAAAATCATTTTATCTATAGATTCCACTTTAGGATATGAAGCGGCGGCAAGAGGGAAAAATGTTTGTTTTTTTTGCATAAGAAGTAAAATTTTCCCTTTATCAACCTTTAGATTTGGATGGCCAGTCAAAAAAAATTACAAGGGAAATTTTTGGACTGATAATAATTCATTTACAGAGTTATCTAGAATTATTAATTTTTATCAAAATAAAAATTCTAAAAAAATTATGAAAACAAAGATTAAAAGTATTATTTCCTTCGATGAAAAAAATAAAAAATTCAAATCACTCATTAAAAAATTAAATATATGAAAATACCAAAAAATAAAAATATTAAAGAAATTACAAAGTTTTTTAAAAGAAAAAAACTTTTCCAAATTCTACATGAAGCAAAACAAAAAGATATTAATGATATTGAATTAAAAAGTATCAAGCCTTATAAACCTGATTTGAGAGATTTGTATAATCTTTACCATCTAATAATTCTGAATAAAAGAACGACTATTTTAGAATTTGGCTCAGGGTGGTCTTCATTAATTATTTCTTTAGCTTTAAGTGATTTAAAAAGAAAATATGATATTGGCAATTTAAGACGTCAAAACCCATTTGAATTATTTGTTTTAGATAACGAAAAAAAATATTTAAATTTTTCGAAAAAGAGAGTTAATTCTTATAAGGAAAAACACAAATTAATTAATAAAGTAAATTTCACTTATTCCAAAGTAAATATGATAAATTACAAAGGAAATATAGCAACTGAATTTGAAAAACTTCCAAATTGTAATCCAGATTTTATATATTTAGATGGGCCAGATCAGTTTAAAGTGCAAGGAAAAGTAAACAATATTACAACTGCACACAAAGACTTCATGCCTATGGCATCAGATATTTTAAAAATTGAAAATTTCCTTATACCAGGAACAATAATTTTAGTAGATGGAAGAAAAGCTAATGCGAGATATTTAAAAAGAAACTTAAAAAGAAAATGGAAATATAAAGAGGACAACAAATTTGACCAAACGTTTTTGCTTTTAGCTGAAAAACCACTTGGCAAAATTAATCTTAAACTATTAAATTTTTATAAAAAAAGATAATTTACTTATGAAAAATAAAATTATTTTTATTGCTGAAGCCGGCATCAATCATAATGGATCAATTAAAAATGCCTTAAAGCTTGTTGATATAGCCTCAGACTCTGGAGCCGACTACGTTAAATTTCAGATTACAAATTCTAATTTAATATCGAAAAAAACACCAAAAGCTAGATACCAAAAAAGAAATACAAATAAGAGAGAAAATCAGCATGAAATGATTAAAAAAATTGAATTTAATTGGGATCACGCACATAAAAAAATTTTAAGTCATTGTAAAAAAAGAAAGATTGGATTTCTAACAAGTGCATTTTGTATTGAAGATGCACAAAAAGTTAAAAAACTTAAAGTAGATTATTTTAAAATACCCTCAGGCGAAATAACAAATATTCCTTTACTTAAGTATATTGGTTCTCAAAATAAAAAAACAATTTTATCAACAGGCATGTCCACTATTAAAGAAATCGATATTGCTTTCAAAGCGTTATTATTAAGTGGTTTAAAAAAAAAAAATTTAATAATTTTACAATGTACTTCTGCTTATCCAACTCCTATTAATGAATTAAATTTAAATACAATACTTTTTTTTAAAAAAAGATATAAAGTTGAAATTGGATTATCAGATCATTCTACTGGAATTTTAACTCCAACTATTGCAATTGGCTTAGGAGCTAGATATATTGAAAAACACTTTACAATATCTAAAAAACTTAAAGGTCCAGATCACAAGGCAAGTTTAATAAAAAGTGAACTTAAAACTCTTATTCAAAATATTCGAATTTTAGAAAAATCATTAGGTAATTACAAAAAGATAATTACTAAAAGTGAAAAACATAACAAAATTTTAGTTCGTCAATCTGTTCATGCTAGAGAAGACATTCAAAAAGGAGAAAAATTCACTTTAAAAAACGTTATGCTTAAAAGACCTGGTTATGGACTTCCTCCAGGTAAATTTGAAAGTTTGATTGGTAAAAAATCAAAAAAAAAATATTTCAAAGAAAATCCTATTAAATAATGAAAAAAATTATTATTATTACGGGCTCAAGATCTGAATTTGGTTTAATAAAACCTTTAGTAAAAAAACTAAAAGAGTCAAAACATTTTAATGCTCGACTGGTAGTCACAGGCAGTCATTTAGTTTATAATCACGGAAATACTTATAAAGAAATTGAAAAAGAAAATATTAAAATTTTTAAAAAAATTAAAATCAATAACATCAATATAAATAAAAATAAGAATTTAACAATTGGTTCGATAGTCAAAGGTTTAGATGAGTTTTATAAATTTTTTTTGAAGGCAAAACCTGACTTAGTTATTATACCATGCGATAGATATGAAATGCTTGGACCAGCTTTTGCATCTTTTTTTTTAAATATACCTATTGCTCATTTATTTGGTGGAGAAACTTCTTACGGATCCCAAGATGAAACTATACGACATGTTCTAACTAAAATATCAACATATCACTTTGTGACCCATAAATTACACAGGAAAAGAGTTGTACAAATGGGAGAAGATAAAAAAAGAGTTTTTTTAGTTGGAAATATGACAATAGATAACATTTTAAGTACAGATTTATATAGAATAAACGAGATAAAAAAAAAAATTGAATTTAGAACTGACAAAAAAAATATAATAGTTACATTTCATCCGATTACAAATATACCTAAAGAAACTTATAGACAATTTAAAAATGTTATATCTGCATTAAAAAAAATTAAAAATGTAAATATAATTTTTACCAGCCCGAATCAAGATGAGGGAAATCAAATTATTATAGGCATGATTAAAAAATTTATAAGTAAGAATGAAAATGCAAATTTTTATACCTCTTTAGGTCATAAATTATATTTTTCTGTCTTAAAAAACATAGACTGTGTTATTGGCAACTCGTCTTCTGCTCTTAGCGAAGCCCCATTCCTGGGAGCCTTGAGCATCAACGTTGGTAATCGACAAAAATTTAGAGTTCAACCTGGTAGAGTAGTAAATGTTGAAGCAAAATCAAATAAAATTGAGAAGAAAATAAATTTTA
>Ga0222715_10002155_pt1 | contig 18204 bp, 18 predicted proteins | sample C33_9DmetaG_FD_165056 | JGI IMG/M metagenome (GOLD analysis project Ga0222715, IMG submission 165056) | Estuarine water microbial communities from San Francisco Bay, California, United States - C33_9D | ecosystem: Environmental > Aquatic > Marine > Unclassified | place: USA: California... | reverse complement strand
CGACCGGGTGTCGAAATTGGCACCGTTCCTTCGACTCGATGCCGATCCGTATCCGGCGGTCGTCGACGGCAAAGTGCTCTGGATTCTCGACGCCTTCACCACGACCTCGCGCTACCCGTATGCGCAGCAGGCCAATACCTCGCAGTTGACTCCCGGTTCGGGTCTCAATACCAACTTCAACTACGTGCGCAACAGTGTGAAGGCTGTGGTCGACGCGTACACCGGTGACGTCACGTTGTACGTGATCGATCCCACCGATCCGATCGTGAATGCCTGGGCCAAGGCCTTCCCCGATCTGTTCACACCGGGTGATCAGGTGTCGACTGAACTACGTGAGCACTTCCGGTATCCCGAAGATCTTTTCCGGGCCCAGACAAATTTGTACGGTCGCTACCAGTTCGCCGATGTCGACCAGTTCTTCAATCGTGACGCGGCGTGGAGTGTGGCTCAGGCCGCACCGCGTGATCCTGAGGTCTCGAACGTCGTGACCGGCGTTGCGGTGACCGACGCGGTGTCAGAGGCCAACACCGGTGACGTGGCCGACGCCAACGTGAATCGCTTCGAGCCCTACTACTCGTACTTCCGTGCACCGGGCGACTCCGAGTCGAAGTTCTCGCTTCTTCGACCGTTCGTCCCGTTCTCGGCCGATGACACCCGTAAGGAATTGCGAGCCTTCATGACGGTGTCGAACGACCCCGACACCTACGGTCAGCTCACCGTGTATCGGGTGGATGGGTCGTTGCCCGAGGGCCCGGCCACCGTGGCGGCTGAACTCACGAGTGACACCGAGATCGCACCGGTCATCACCTTGCTCGACCAGCGCGGTTCGCGTGTCGTGTTCGGTCAGTTGCAGTTCTTCCCGGTGGGCGATGGTCTCGTGTGGATGCGTCCCTTGTACGTGCGCCCTGACGATCCGGGTTCGAAGCAGGTGTTCGTACGTCGCATCCTTGCGTGGTACGACGGTCGTTCGGTGATCGGTGACAACTTGAGCGACGCCATGAACCGTTTGTTCCCAGGAGCCAACGTCGACCTCGGTGAGATCGCTGGCGAAGCGAGCACCGATACCGATGTGATCGACGAACTCGATCCGGGTACCGACACCGGTACCGACACGGGCACGGGTGGCGGCACTGGCACCGACACCACGGTCGACCCCGACACCACCGATCCGGTGGCATTGCTCGAAGCGGCCGAGTCGGTGTTCGACGAAGCCGATGCGGCTCTGCGGGCCGGCGACTTGGGCGAGTATCAGGCCAAGGTGCGTGAAGCCGAAGATCTGTTGGCTCGGGCGCTCGACCTGCTCGGCGCCTGAGTTTCGATCGACGTCTCAGCCGTTCGGACGTTGACGTTGCAGTCGTTCGGCGAGTTCGGCCAAGTCCTGCCGAAAAGCGATCTCGTAGCGCGCCTGTTCGTTGGCCAAGCGAGCCTGATCGGTGCGGACTTCGTCGACGATCGTCGGTACATCGCCGAGATGTGAGATCTCGGCACCCATCGCCGTGGTGCGCTGGGCCAGTGAGTCGATGTCGCCCGAGAGTTCGCCGAGTTGATGGGTGACTTCGGTTCCCACCTGGGCGATGCGGGCATCGAGTGATCCGAGACGGGTGACGAGCTCGTCGATCTGGCCCGATGATGCGGCCTGTGATGAGGTGAGGGCGGCGAGTTGTGACGTGAGATCGCGAAGTTGGTTACGCATCTCGTCGAGTTCGGCTTGACGAGCCTTCTTCGACTTCTTGAACAGGGCCACGGCCGTACGGTAGTCGTCGCCGGTGGTGGCGACGTGCGCATCTACCATGGAAACGTGCGTCGAATTGCGGTGGTGATGGCGATGGCGGCCGAAGCCGCACCCATCTTGTCGACCCTCGATGCACGTTCGGTGACCAGTGCGAGTCCATTGGTGATGCGCTGGTTCGGTGCCGAGCGCCACGGTGCCGAGGTGCGGGTGGCGATCAACGGTCGGGATCGCCGCTTCGGCGTCGATTCGATCGGAACCGAAGCGGCCGCTCTGACGACGTATTCCACGATCACCGCGTTCGCACCCGAACTCGTGATCTCAGCCGGTACGGCCGGCGGCTGGCAGCGATGTGGGGGAGAGGTGGGTGACGTGTACGTGAGCGACGGGCAGGTTGTGCATCACGATCGGCGGATCGCCCTCGAAGGTTTCGAGGCCTACGGCATCGGCGCCTATCCGGTGGTGAGTGCCCGCACGATGGCGCAGTCGCTTGGGTTGAAGACCGGTGTGGTGACCACCAGCAATTCGCTCGACGAGAACGACGACGACCGGTCGATGATTGCAGCGTCGGGCGCGTGCGTGAAGGACATGGAAGCCGCCGCCGTGGGGTACGTCTGTGAACAGATGTCGGTGCCGTTTATGGCGGTGAAAGCGATCACCGACCTGGTCGATCATCACACGGCGACTGCCGAACAGTTCACCGCCAACCTGAAAGTGGCCTCGGCGCGTCTGGCCGACACACTGGTGAGTGTTCTCGACTGGTGCATCGCCCGCGAGATTGCCGAACTGACCTGACAGCTGGGAACTCTGTCGGGTTGGTCGGGTCGATTTTGACCCCTACACTCCCAAGTCTTCGCCGCGGGGTGGAGCAGCCAGGTAGCTCGTCGGGCTCATAACCCGAAGGTCGCAGGTTCAAATCCTGCCCCCGCCACCAAGGCTCAGAGGCCCTTTCCGAGAAATCGGGAGGGGCCTCTGACGTTGTCGGAAGTGCTCGACGCGAACAGAACGCGAACAGAAGTGACCTCCGGGATGGAACCCGAAGGTCCAGCGAGGCGACGTCGGTTCGGGTGACGGGATGCGGCATCGACAAGCGGGTGCCCACGTCGCAGAGATCTGCGGCCCGAAAGCATCAATCCAGGTCGACGATGCTCGAACCGCCGAACGCGCTCTCGTGGCGCGTCACTTCACACGGTGCATTCGTTCTCGGCGAACGCCGGGGCCGCTACGAGAGCGACGTGGTGGACGCAGCCGACCTTGGTCCGCCCAGTCGGTCAGCAGACTTGGATCGTGCCGGTGTTTCCGTCGACTTCGAGCCAGGTGCCATCGGCAATCGCCGTGACGTCGGCGACGCTCATGACCGCAGGGATCCCGAGCTCGCGGGCGACGATGGCGGCGTGGCTCTGCATCGCCCCGGTGTCGCACACGACCGCCGCGGCAACAAGGAACAGTGGTGTCCAGCTCGGGTCGGTGATCGCACAGACGAGGATCTCGCCTGCCTCCAGCCCCCGTGGGTCGCCTGGATCGGTGATCACCCTGGCTGGTCCGGCCGCGACTCCGCCACTGACCGCGATGCCGTGCAGTGAGCTGCCGGACCGTGGCGCGACGCGGACTGTGGCGGTCGCTCGCCGTAGCGGCCAGGTATCCGGCTGGGGGATGCGGCCCTCGAACCACATCGGTGGTTCACGATCGTTGAGGTAGCGCTCCAATGCTGCCCGCTCGGCGATGATGTCCTTGAACGCGAGCGGGTCGGCGATGAAGTGCGGGAGCTCGTCGATGGTGACGCAGAACGCCAGCCGGGGGTCGGCCGGCCCGCCGTGCTCGGCAGCGCGGCGGACCAGTTCGTGCAGCGCCCGACGGACCCCCAAGTTCTCCAGCACCAGGATGTCCTTGGCACGCTCACGACCGACCGACCCGGCACGAGAGACCGCGGCAGCGCGCAGTGCCAGGTTGCGCTGGGGCCACCGCAGAAGCTTCTTCGTCTCGATTTCGGCGGCGGCACGATCCGCAGTCAGTCGCGCCATGGCGAGGTCGGGTGCCCGATCGTCGGGGACGTGGCGCAGTCGGTCGATCGCTGCGAGCACTGGGCGAGGATCCATCACCCATGCCGGGGTGGCCAGCTCGTACTCGTCATTTCCGCGGTGACCGAATCTGTCCAGGAATCGCTGTAGGGGTGCGTCGAGCGCTGTCCCGTCGATGCGGTTGCCGACTGCGTCGAGACCCTCGTCGAAGATGGCAGTGAGTGCCGCATCGCGGGCGACGACTCGCCCCAATGCCCACTGCTCCTGTGCGATGCGAGCCGAGTCGACGTCATCGATGCCGCTCACGAGTCGATTGGCGAGCCCGGCGGGCATCTTGGGCCGGTCGGCCACCTTGTCGAGCAGGGCTCGCGGCCCGCCAGCGATCATGCTGAAGCGCAGCAGTCGCTTCATGCTCTCGGCGAGGCGGTGGGGATATTCGGCGACAAAGGCAAGCAACGTGTCGTTCGTCGCGATCGCGGGGTCGGGCATCGAATCCACCCAAGACTGGGCGTCGGCGCGCGCATGGTCCAGCGGTGTCAGGTCTGGATTGCGCAGGATCTTCATCAAGAATCTGGTCAGGCGTGCCGTCGCCAACAGATTGCGGTCGCCCGTCGCGGGCCGGTACGGAGGGATTCCCTCGACCTTGCCGAAGACCTGCTCATCGCTCGTCGAGGCACTCATGCCGGGAGTGCGCACACCCATGATCCGAGCGAGTGAGCCGCTGCTGTACAAGTAGCCGCCGAACACGCCGGTGCCGAGCCTGATGCCCTCGAGATCGCGGGGGGTCACGAACCCGATCTCACGGAACACCTCCATCTGCGCCCGCCCAACGTCGTCGCCCATCAGCGTGCCGCCCAGCGCCGACAGCACGTGAGGGAACACTTCTCCGGTGTTGCCACGCGTGTAGAGCGGATAGCGCTCACTCGGCTCCATGTCTGCGACCCAGATCCGATCGCCGGCGTTCCAACTTCGTTCCATCACGATCTCCCTGCCTCATCGAACGCATCCACTTGACTATCGACATACGATATATCATACTTCGAGCATGAGGCGGAGGAATGAGCACCAAAAGTCGCTGCCGGCCGCGTCGCTGCACGTCGTGTTGGCGTTGCTCGACGGTGAGCTGCACGGCTACGCGGTGATGCAGCGAGTCGGGGAGCTGAGCGACGGTGCGGTCAAGATGGGGCCGGGCACGCTCTACGGAACGCTGAACCGTCTCGTGGACGACGGCCTCGTGGTCGAGACCACCGATCGGGTCGACCGGGATGAGAGTGAGCGGCGCCGCTACTACGAGTTGAGCGCTAGCGGGAGGTCGGTCGCCCTGGTCGAGTTGTCCCGCCTGCGCACTCTGGTTGATCGGGTGACCCGCACGCTCGACGGCGGAGCGATGGCATGAACGCGGACCCCGAAAGAGGCTTCCTGCGGGCGTACGGGGCGCTGGTTGCCTTGTACCCGCGCGAGTTTCGCGATGAGTACGGCGCAGACATGGTCCAACTCGCCCGGGACGCCTGCCGCGATGATCCGACATGGTTGGTCGCTGGTCGTGTCCTGGTCGATCTCGCAGTTTCGATTCCCACCCAACACCTGGAGGCCCACGTGCACCGAAGTCCATCCCACCTCGTCCCGCTCATCTACACCGCTGTCGCCGGGGCCGGGATCGTTCTCGCCCTTGCCGGCGGATCGAATGTCGCGTCGCTTTTCGTCGGACTGTTGGCTCTCGCGGCCGCCGCCGACGCCTCCTCTCACCACAACACCGCTCATAACCACCCACCGGGCACAGGACACGGGTATGACGGACGCAACAGAGGGATGGGGGCGCTCCGCTAAGTAAATCAAGCAGTGCTTGGTAGGGTTTGAGGCATGAAGACACTTTCCCGCACCACCGTCATCGAGCGCATCGAGCGCAACAACGAACGAGCCCTGAAGGCCCTCGAAAAGGGTGTCACGACCGTTCGCACCGCCTCTGACCTGGCCAAGGCCACCGTCTCGGCTCGGGTCCCGAAGGTCGATCTCCCCACCGTTCCGGTGCCGGCCGTCATCGAGACCGCCGTCGAGAAGAACGTCGAGTTCGCCAAGTCGATCCTGCACCTCCAGGCCGATTTCGTGACCAAGGCCGCCCGTACCGTGGCCGGCAAGCCGGCCGTGAAGCCGGCCGCCAAGAAGTCGACGGTCAAGAAGACTGCCACCAAGGCATCGTCGAAGAAGGCCACCGCCAAGAAGGCATCGGCTAAGCCGGCTGCTTCGGCTTCGGCCTGATTCGTGGCTGACGACTGGGAGCGCCGTCTCGGCGCACTCGGGTCGGCCATCCGACACCAACGTCAACTCGCCAAGATGAGTCTTCGGCAGTTGTCGGAGCTCGCACAGGTGTCGAATCCGTACCTGTCGCAGATCGAACGCGGATTGCACGAACCCTCGGTTCGTGTGGTCCGCTCGATCGCGAAGGCCCTCAACGTGTCGGCCGAAGAACTTCTCGAGCGGGCCGGCATGCTCGACGACGACGAATCGGTGTCGTCGTCCACTGAAACGGCAATCACCTCCGACCCCGATCTCACCGACGAGCAGAAGGACGCCCTCCTCGCCGTGTATCGCAGTTACCGGCAGTCCAACCGCACCTAGTACAGCTGCCACTATTCACCGTCTCTGACACCTCGATCACCTGCGTCACTGCCACAATGCGCTGATCGGAGGTGCATCATGACGATGGAGATCAGAACTCAGCGCGAAGTAGTCGACCAGATGGTGGCCAGTCACCGTCTCTCGTTCACCGAAGCTGACGAGATTCTCAACGCGCCGCGCTTCAAGATCCTGTGGCGAGAACTCCTGTCGTACATCGCCGTCCTCGTGATCGGCGTGGGCCTCATCCGTGTAGTGGTCGCGTTGTTCGAGGAGGCATCCGAAACCATCATCGCTGTTTCGCTCCTCGTCGCTTCGGCGGTGTTCGGCGTGATCACGTTTCAGTTGTGGCGTCATGAAGGATGGCGACGTCGAGCCGGCGAATTCTGCGAGATTGTGTCACTCGGTTCGCTGGTGGCCGGAGGCGCCATTCTCCTCGTCGATGCCGACATCGACGGCGCGATCATCGCCGTGAGCGCCGGTTCACTTGGAGTTATGTGGGCCCTTCTCCGAGTTCGCTTCACGGAGTTCTCGTCGGCGATCATCGTCATTCCGTCCACCATGGCGGTGTGCGGTGGCATCGTCGAATGGGCCGAGCTCGACTTCGGAGTCGGCGCCATCCCGTTCCTCATCGGCGGTTCACTCCTGATCGGACTCGGCCAGGGTGATTACGGCGCAGCGATCCTCATCCGCATCGCTGGTGTGGTCACGGTGTTCTCGTCGGTTCCTCAGTGGCTCGACGAATACTCGGGACTAGACGGGTTGATTCCGGCTCTTGGTATCGGCGCTCTGTTGCTCTGGACCGGCATGCAATGGAATCGCATCGAACAGATCATCGGCGGATCGGCGGTCACGGTGATCGCCATCGTGGTGTATCTCACCAACAACATCGACAACGATCTGCTGCAGGGTGTGGCGATCGTGGCGGTGGGGGTAGCGGGCCTCGTCTTCACCGCTTTCGTCGTGAAGCGACAACGTCAGAGCTCGTACGTGACCACCACGGGTGCGTGATCCGACCAGCGCTCGGCATACGACGAAGCACGATCGACCGAGGTGGCCACGGCGGCGTCGGCCAAGCCCGGGGAGGCGATGTGGTAGTCGATACGCCAACCGGCGTCGGTATCGAAGGCCTTGCCGCGCCACGACCACCACGAATATGGGCCCGGTCCGTCACCGCTCAGTCGTCGCGCCACGTCCACTAATCCGAGTTCGTCGAACAACTCGTCGAACCAGACTCGTTCTTCGGGCAGAAAGCCGGCACTCTTCAAGTTGCCCTTCCAGTTCTTGATGTCGAACTCCTTGTGTGCGACGTTCAAGTCGCCGGTGAGCAACACGTGCCGCTTGGAGGCCACCAGTGACGCAAGGCGTTCCTTGGCCGCCCACATGAAAGCGAGCTTCTCCTTCATCTTGTCGGGCTGTTCGGCGTCACCGGTGTGTACGTAGGCCGAAATCACGGTGAGCCCTTTGCCGTCGGGAGTGTCGAGATCGGCTTCGATCCAGCGACCGGTGTCGTTGTAAACCTTGGCGTTCTTCTTCGAATGTGTCTTCAGCCCGGACCGTGATGTGGAGATTGGCTTTTTGGCGGCCACGGCCACACCCGCTCGACCCTTGAACTCGCACTCATCGTGGACGATCGACCATTTTGCGTCGGTCACCTGACGCACCAGATCGGCCACCATCGCATCGGGAGCACGAACCTCCTGCATCGTCACGATGTCGGGTTTCCGCTCGGCAATCCAGCCTTCCAACCCGTTCTTCACGGCGGCACGGATGCCGTTCACGTTGACGGTGGCGACGGTGAGGCGAGTCTTTTTCGGCACGACCCCAGGTTGTCAGGTGTAGCCGTGATTCGCGAAGTCATGTCGGAGGTTCGAAGTGGCAGGCTGTCGGTGTGGATGTGGATATCGAAGATCGGCAATCTGGTCACTCGCACGACCGGAGACTCCTCGGCGGACCACGCCTACGACGGCGTGAACTGCGCACGGTGTATCGAGTGACGCGTGAGATGCTGCGCGGATTCCGCGGCCTGCACTTCGCCGGCCCGTGCATCACCGTGTTCGGATCGGCCCGACTGCAGGACGATCACCCGCACTATCAGATGGCCCGAGACGTGGGTGCGGCAGCCAGTCACATGGGTTTCGCCGTCATGACCGGCGGGGGCCCCGGAATCATGGAAGCCGCCAACCGTGGCACCAAGGAAGCCGGAGGTTGCAGTATCGGCTGCAACATCGAACTACCGCACGAACAGATGCCCAACCCGTACCTCGACGTGAGCATCGACTTCAAATATTTCTTTGTCCGCAAGATGATGCTCGTGAAGTACTCGTACGCCTTTGTCGTGATGCCAGGTGGCTTCGGTACCGTTGACGAATTGTTCGAGTCGCTCACCCTCATCCAGACCGGCAAAGTGCAGGACTTCCCGGTGGTGCTCATGGGCAAAGAGTTCTGGGCACCTTTGCTGGCGCAGATCGATCACATGAACGACACTGGCATGATCTCGCCCGGTGATCTCGATTTACTCCTCGTCACCGACGACGTCGACGAGGCGATGGCCCACATCAAGGCGCATGCCGTCGAAAGATTCCGCTTGTATCACCGACTCCGTCCCATTCGTGCTCTCGGTGAGCAGAGTCGGGCCAAAGCGGCATGAGTCTCATCGCCCTCGACTAACTCTGGTCGCGGTATTCGCTCGGCAAGTCGATCAGACCGCGCCGTGACGCGATCTTCCACGATCCGTCCTCACGGACGAGCCGATCGACGTGCCGACCCATCATGGTGAGTTTGGGTGAGCCGTCGGTCTGACGATGCACCACAGTCCACATCACTTGCGACGTCGCGTGGTCGTCGTCGGTGAAGGTGATCTGCGGGCTGCTCACGATGTGGAACGAGTTTCCGACCCGACCGTCCATGGTTCGTGACATCAGTTCCTGGATGGCCGGACGGCCAATTGCGGTCCCGATGGGGCCCAGATTCAGTTCACCGTTCTCGGCGAAGACCTGGGCATATGCCGCGAAGTCACCGGCATCGAGGGCCAGTCCGTAGTCGACGAACAGCTGTTGAATCTCGAGAGTCCCCTCGATGCGCTTCAATCTCGCGTCAATGTCCCGACTCACGGCCCGATCGTAGAGGACTCCGGCTATAACAAAAGCACGCTTCTTCACCGAAGCGTTCACGAAACGGACCACTGATGAACATCCTGGTGATCGGCGCAGGCGGCGTCGGGGCTTCCATGGCCTCGATCGCTGAAACCCGGTCCTTCTTCACGGAGTTCGTCCTCGCCGACCTGTACCCCGCCGCGGCGGAGAAGGTTGTCGCCGAATTGGACGATCCGTCGCGATTTCGTGCTGTCGAACTCGACGCGCGCGACAAGAAGGCCATTGTCGACATGATTGCGGCCACCAAGGCCGACGTCGTCGTCAACGCCTGCGATCCACGACTCAACGAAACCATTTTCGACGCCTGTTTCGAGGCCGGTACCAATTACCTCGACATGGCCATGAACCTGAGCAAACCACACCCCACCGACCCCTACAACAAAGTGGGCATTCCACTCGGTGAGGCGCAGTTGGCCGCCCATGACGCCTGGCGCGACAAGGGCATTCTCGCCCTCGTCGGCATGGGGATCGAACCCGGCTTGTCCGATGTGTTCGCTCGTTACGCGGCCGACGTCCTGTTCGACACCATCGACGAGATCGGTGTGCGTGACGGTTCCAACCTCTCGATCGATGGCTACGAGTTCGCGCCCACGTTCTCCATCTGGACGACGATCGAAGAGTGTCTCAACCCGCCGATCATCTGGGAAAAGGACCGGGGTCTCTACACCACCGACTGCTTCAGCGAACCCGAGATCTTCCACTTCCCAGCCGGTATCGGCCCGGTCGAATGCGTCAATGTCGAACACGAAGAGGTGCTTCTCATTCCGCGTGAGGTCGACTGCAACCGCGTCACGTTCAAGTACGGACTCGGCGCCGAGTTCATCGACTTCTTGAAGACATTCGCCTACTTGGGTCTCGATTCGGTCGAGCCGGTGCGAGTCGGCGATGTGTCCGTCGCTCCACGTGACGTGTTGGCCGCCGTGCTTCCCAATCCAGCCAAACTCGGCCATCTCATGACCGGTAAGACCTGTGCCGGCATCTGGGTGAAGGGCACCTACGACGGCAACCCGCGCGAGGTGTACCTGTATCACGTGGCCGACAACGACACCACCATGCGCGAATGGGGATCGCAGGCCGTGCTGTGGCAAACGGCGATCTGTCCGGTCGTGGCACTCGAACTCATGTCGAACGGCACCTGGAAGGGGAGCGGTGTGCGAGGCCCCGAAGCATTCGACGCGGCGCCATATCTCAACTTGCTCGGCGAATACGGAGCGCATCACGGCATGGTCGAGATGGGGCCACGTCTGTGGCCCGGACCCAAGTCCACCGGTCAGCCGGGCTGGGACCGTCCGGTTCGCCGTCCGCTACGGCCCTGAATCAGCGCGAGCGTTCGAGCTCGTACAACAACACCCCGCCACCGCGTCGCACCCAGAGGCCGGCGCCGGCTTGGACGAAGTACGGATCGAGTCGCTTGCGATACCAGTCGCCTGAACGACGGTGAACGTCCATATCAGTGGCGTCGGGATCGACGATGGTGCGGAAGTCGAGTGTCGTCGGTACTTCCAGGTACATCACATTCCGACACGCTGCGGCCAGATTGGCGATGGCTGACGTGGCGGCGGCGTCATCGGGATATTGCAGAACTCCATGGCAGATCACGAGATCGAACTGTCGTGATGGCGTCCAGGTGGCGATGTCACGATGTTCGTGGCCATATTTCGCACACGCGTGTTCGCTGATGTCGGTCGACACCACCTTCACACGTGGATGGTTGGTGCGATACCAGTCGCGCCACAGGCCGAGTCCGGCACCCACGTCGAGCACCGAACGAGGTGCGACGTCCCACCACGCGCACATCTGGTGCACGGCCGAGGCGAGTTGGGCGATCTTGCGGCGATCGTGCACCCCACCCTTCCCATAAAACTTCCTGTAGTACTCGGCCCCAAACCGGTGTTTTGGTGAGGCTTCTTTACCGTATGGGTCGAAATCACCCACCAGAAAACCTCCGGCGTAGACGAATCGGGCCTTTGGCTGTCGACGGATCGACGACTCGACCACCTTGCACGATCTCGATCGATCCAGCCGCATGAAGACGACGAGCAGCGGACCGTGTGCGCTCCATGAGGGGTTTCCAGTCGGTGGTGACCGCTCGGGCTGCTTCGCTCGGGCAGATGGTTGCACCGTTCGCTCGAGATTCGAGAAGCGAGATGATCGCCGACTCGAGATCATGATCGAGGTCACTCGGACGATCACGTCGACAGCGATCGGAACAGTAGCGAACCTCGTTCCACGAGCGTTCCCATTTCTTGCGCCACTCGATACGACGACCACACGACACGCAGATCTTGTCGTCGCGATCACCCATCGGTCGAAGGCTACGCAGTAGACGTCAGAGCGTCACGAGTCGTTCGAGAATTCGGCGGAATTCCACGGTGTGTCGATCGCTTCGCACGTGCACTTGACCCCGCTCGAGCGGAATCGACGTATCGGGGAGTCGTTCGAGGATCTTCAGATCTTCGTCGAAGACGCGCAGTTCGTAGGCGACGGCCGCCAACTTGCTGGCGTCGTCGGGGCAGTCGTTTCGCAGCATCACCATGTGCACCCGAGTGGTGTCGAGCGTCATGGGTTGGCACAGCAAAAGGATGTGGTTGACCATGCCGGTGGTCGGCAGGAACAACTGAAGATTCGCCGAGAACGGAACCTGGAACTGGTACTTCATCTCGCGAGGTTGTACGAGAGGATGTTCGCCGGTCGCAACGAGTGGATCTTCGTGGTTCTCGATGACGTGTGGGTAGTCGACGACGAACCCCCAGCCATCGGCCGTGCGTTCGGTGGTGTAGTCGTGCACCAGCCGGTCTTTGTCGGACCCGAAAGTGCCGGCGTGCACGTAAGGGAAGTGCGCGAAGTCGAGGAAGTTGTCCACGATCTGCGCGGCTCCGGCCTTCACGTCGACTGGGTCGATCCACACCTTCTCGAGGGAAGCATCGTCCCAACGCGGAATCGAAATGGGATCGGCCACGGGATCTTCAGGTGCGACCCAGACGAGTCCGTAGCGCACCATGACATGAGGAGCGGTGAGTCGAGCCGGGGGAGGTGTGGCGTCATCGCCCATGGCTGGAACGTGAACACAACGTCCTTCGGCCGAGAACTGCCAACCGTGGTACGGACACTGGATCGTGTCGTCGACCACGCAACCATCCGACAACCGCGCGAAACGGTGCGGACACATGTCGCGAAACACTCGGATCTCATCCGCCAGACGAACGGCGACGTAGCCGTCGCCGACGAGTTCGAACCTCGTGGGTTCGTGTGTGAAGGATTCTGGACGACCGATCGGGTGCCAGACCCGGCGCAATGGGGAGGAGATGTTGGAGATCGATGTCATCGTTCTTCACGCTCGTACGGAACACCGAGAGAGGCCGGTGCACCGAGACGGCGATGAGCGAAACGACTCGAGATCAACACCAGCACCACGATGGTCATGACGAACGGAAGGGCATCGAGGACGTCACCGCTGATGTTCACGTTGCGTGCTTTCAGAGCCGTACCGAGCGACTGCAGGGCACCGAACAGGTACGCACCCACCAGGGTGAGTCCGGGGCGCCAGAATCCGAAGATCACGAGAGCGATGGCGATCCAGCCCGCTCCCTTGGTCATTCCGTCGACCCAGAGCGGAACGATGGCCAAGCTGTAGAACACTCCGCCGAGTCCGGCGAGTGATCCGCCGAGGACCGTGTGCAGATAGCGGTACTTCACGACGTTGATGCCCATGGCATCGGCCGTCTGGGGTGACTCGCCGACCGCTCGAAGTTGCAGGCCGATCTTGGTGCGGAACAAGTACCACGATGCAACGGCCACCATCACCCACGACACGTACGTGAGGATTGTCTGATTGAACACGATCGGCCCGAGCACCGGTGCATCAGCCAAGCCGAACACATCGAGTTTGCGGATCGGCCGGTTCACCGGATTGGCGGCGACTTCCCAAATATTGGCGAAATAACTGGACAAACCCACTCCACCTGCGGCGATCGTGATGGCTAGTCCGGCCACGGTCTGATTCGTTCGCAGGGTGATGCAAAGGAACGCATGCAAGAGCGAGGTGAGTGCACCAGCTGCCATACCCATGAGGATCGAGATCAGCACGGTGAACCAGGCCGATCCACCTACGTGCTGCGATGCCCAGGCGCCAGTGACGGCGCCGATGAGCATGGTGCCTTCCACGCCGAGATTCAGCACTCCACTGCGCTCGGTGATGACACCGCCGAGGGCGGCGAAGAACAACGGCGTTCCGTAGAACACGGCAGATGCGGCGATGACGACGAGAAGGTTGGTGTTCATGACGCCACCGCCTGTGTCCGACGGCGATTGGCTCGAATGCGGTAGCGCACCAGGATCTCACCGGCGACTGCCGTGAAAAGGATCAGCCCCTGCAGCGTTCCCACCAGTCCGCTCGGGAAGTCGGGCCCCTGCAATGCGTAACCAGCGTTGGTGAGACCACCCAACAGGAAAGCCACGAGCAACGTGGAGAACGGGTTGAAGCGGGCGAGGGCTGCAACCACGATGCCGGTGTAGCCGAAGCCGCCAAGCTGCAAACCCTTGGCATCGAGGATGTGGCGGAAGTCGCCGACGTCGGAGGCACCGCCCAGTCCAGCGAGGGCGCCCGACAGACCCATCACGAGAACGATGGTCGATCGTGTACGGATACCGGCGTACCGCGCGGCACGCGGCGAGTCGGCGATCACACCCACTTCGAAACCGAATCTCGTGCGCTTGTAGAGAACCCAGATCGCACCGGCGGCTATCACCGCAATGAGAAAGCCAAGCGGAATCTTCACGCCGCCGACCACATAGTCGGTCCATTCGTTACGTTCGGTGATCGGCTTACCTGATGGAAATCCCATCGAGCGCGGATCACGCCAGTACGAACGTGAGTTGAAGATGAGGTAGTTGAGAAGGATGCCGGCGATGTAATTGAGCATCAGCGACGTGATGATCTCGTTCGTGTTGAAACGCGCTTTCAGCACACCCACGATGGATCCGTAGGCGGCCCCAAAGAGCATGCCCATCACGACCATTCCGACGACGGCCACGCCGACTGGCTGACCGGTCATGGCGATGCCCACCCACGCGGCACCGATCGCACCGACGTAGAACTGGCCCTCACCACCGATGTTGATGACACCCATGCGGAATGCCACGGCTGCGCACAGTCCGGTGAAGGCGAAAGGTGTTGCGGTGATCAGCGTTCCTTGGATGGGCCTCTTGCCGAGGAAGCCGCGTTCGAGGATGCGGTCGTACACCTCGAGTGGGTTTTTCCCGGTGATCCAGAGCACGATCGCGCCAAGAACGAGGGCGGTGACGAGTGAGATCACCGGAATGGACCAGTTGAGCCAGCGTGGCTGTTCGAGACGGCGCTCGAGACGGACGGGCGACCTCATCGCACCGTCTCCTGCGCGACGCCGCCCATCGTGAGGCCGATGCGCTGACGATCGGCGCCTACGGCCGACAAGTCGTCGACGATTCGACCTTCGTAGATCACGAGGATGCGATCGGCGAGCGACATGATCTCGTCGAGATCTTCACTGATGAGCAGAATGCCGACACCGCCCTCGGCAGCCTCCACCAGCCGATCTCGTACTGTCTCGATGGCTCCCACGTCGAGGCCCCGGGTGGGCGAGGCCGCCACCAAGACCTTGGGCATGGCTGAGAACTCGCGAGCGAGAAGAACCTTCTGAACGTTGCCACCCGACAGCAACCTCACAGGCGTGGAGGTGTTCGGTGTCTTCACGTCGTAGCGATCGACGAGGCCAGTTGCTTGTTCGCGAATGGCCTTGCGTCGAAGCATGCGGAAAGGTGACATCTCGCGTGAGCGGTAGTTCTTCAGCGCCATGTTGTCTTCCACGGAGTGGCTCGACGCGAGCCCGGTGTGCAGTCGATCTTCGGGAATGTGGGCGACACCGCTGTCGATGGCCACGCGAGCGCGACCGGATTGCACCGTTCGTCCGGCGACGCTGATCGTTCCGGAACTGCAACCGCGCATTCCGGCGATCACTTCGGCGAGTTCGCGTTGTCCGTTGCCAGCCACACCGGCTACTCCGACGATCTCACCTCGTCCGACCGTGAGCGACACCGACTGCACCGCGACGCGGCCTCGATCGTCGTTGGCCGTGACGTCGGTGAGTTCGAGAACTGTGGTGGAGTTGTCGGCTCGATTCACCCGAGTGACTCGTGAGAACTCGACCGAACGCCCGACCATCAAGCTCGCAAGTTCGCGCGTACTTGTATTGGCTGTGTCGACGGTACCGACGGTACGTCCACCGCGTAGAACGGTGACCCGATCGGAAACCTTCATCACTTCGTCGAGTTTGTGCGAGATGAAGATGACCGTGCGGCCTTCGGCCACCATCGCTCGCAACGTGGCGAAAAGAACGTCGGCTTCGTTCGGCGTGAGTACCGCAGTCGGCTCGTCGAGAATGAGGATGCGCGCACCGCGGTAGAGGGTCTTGATGATCTCGACGCGTTGCTGCTCGCCGACGCTCAGCTGCCAAATGCGAGCCGAAGGGTCGACGGCGAGTCCGTAACGATCGCTGATCTCCTTCACCCGAGCAGCGACGGCCTGCTGGTTCATGAGAAAAGGAGCATCGTCTTCGCCGAGCACGACGTTCTCGGCGACCGTGAACGTTTCGACCAGGCGGAAGTGCTGGTGCACCATGCCGATCCCGGCGTGCAGGGCATCCTTCGGTGAGGCGAAGTTGACCACCTGGCCGTTCACCTCGACCTTCCCTTCATCAGGTCGGTAGAGGCCGGTCAAGATATTCGACAGAGTCGACTTACCGGCTCCGTTCTCGCCGAGGAGGGCGTGGACTTCACCAGGTCGGACGTCGAGCTCGACGCCGTCGTTGGCCACCACTCCCGGAAACCTCTTCACGATCCCCGTCATGCGGACCGCACTCTGCATATCCCCACCTTCCCCTGCGTTGGTGACCCTAATGGAACGAGGACCCAGGCCACGAAAGGTCCGGATCGAGAACGACGTGCCGGGAAAAGCGTGGGGGTGGGTTCCGATCGGAACCCACCCCCACGAACGAAGTGTCGTCTGACAGACCTCGGTCAGCCGGCGGGGATTTCTCCGTTGACGCCTTCGACGAGGTACATCATCGACATCAGCTCACCGAACGTGTGGCACACACCAGCGGCCAACTGCTCGGTTCCCTTGTTGTCGTTGAGCGGACCACAGAACATCGAACCAGGCTTCTCGGAGAACTCGGCCTTCTTCGCCTCGATGGCGTCGATCGTCTCCTGAGCGACGATCTTGCCGTACGGGGCGAGCTTCACGAATTCGTCGTTGAGAGCGCCGTAGTAGTTGCCAGCGATCCAGTTGCCATCGAGCGCGGCCTGAATACGCGGGATGTGGTACACGTCCCAGTGGTAGGTGGTGGCGGTCAGCCACACCTCGGGATAGTTGGCACTCTGGTCGCTGTCGTATCCGGCCCACGGAACTCCGGCGGCCGCCGCGGCGTCACCGGAAGCCGGTGAGTCCTGCGACTTCACACCGATGACATCGGCGCCGTCGGCGATGAGCTGTTCGGCCGACTTGCGCTCGAGAGCCGGATCGAACCAGGTGTTCGTCCAGAGGAGCGTCACTTCGGCGTCAGGGTTGGTGACGCGTGCACCCATCGTCCAGGCGTTCACACCGCGGACAACTTCCGGAATGGGGAAGGCGGCGATGATGCCGAGCTTGCCCGACTCCGACGCTGCTCCGGCAGCCATTCCGGTCAGATAGTCGGTGTCTTCGGCCGAACCGTAGAACTGCGACAGGTTCGGAGCGCTCAAGAAACCGGTTGCGAACTCGAAGCACACGTCCGGGTGGCTCCCGGCCGCCTCGGCAAAGGCGTCCTGGAATCCGAACGAGGTTCCCACGATGTAGGTGTTGCCATCGGCGATGAGGTCTTCGATCACCTGCAAGACCTGCGGGCCCTCGGGCACGTTCTCCTTGTAGGTGGTTTCGATGGCGTCACCGAAGTGAGCCTGAGCAGCCTCACGCGATTCGTTATGAGCCTGGGTCCAGCCACCGTCGTTGATCGGACCGACGTACACCCAGGCGGCCTTCAGCGGACCGTCGTCGGGTGCGCAGTCGATGACTGGGCTCGAGGCGAGACCACCGGCTTCGGCGGGCAGGTCTTCCCACGCTGTGAAGTTGGCGAGCGAGAACTTCTCGCCACTGCCAGAGCCGCCACTCGATGGGGCCTCCGTGTCGGGGGTGCTGGACGAGTCACCGTCATCGCCTCCACATGCCGCAACACCCAAACTCAGGGCTGCAGCGAGAGCGATGCCGATCGACCCACGGGTCTTTCTACGCATTGTTTCCTCCCTCAGATCGGCCGGGGGACGGCCGACAAGGCGACCTTAGTCGTCGTTCAGAGAGGGTTCGGGACGGCCTAACGAAATGTTCATGATCACGCCACAATCGGCCGTTTTCTGGCGTCGAAAACGTTCTCGAATCGAGCCGCTCCACACCACGAGCCGGTACTGGATCCGGTATTTGCGGGCGACTGCCGCCTCGACCTCATCGAACTCGGTTCCCGTAGTCACCCGCGCCGTCACCTCGACTGCCATCGTGCCGGGTTTCAGCCGGCCCCGGACGTCGCACGGCTGTATGGAGGCACGAGAGTCGTTGGCGAGGCGCTTCACCTTGGCGGCATCACCCGATGTCGTGAAGCAGAGTTCGTCCTGTCCATAGGGCGCG
>Ga0222715_10002150_pt1 | contig 18219 bp, 15 predicted proteins | sample C33_9DmetaG_FD_165056 | JGI IMG/M metagenome (GOLD analysis project Ga0222715, IMG submission 165056) | Estuarine water microbial communities from San Francisco Bay, California, United States - C33_9D | ecosystem: Environmental > Aquatic > Marine > Unclassified | place: USA: California... | reverse complement strand
CCGGGGAAACGGGTCATGCGGAAACCATCCAGGTGATTTATAACGCCGAGATAATCACAACAGAAAAATTATTGTTTGAATTTTTTAGAATGCATAATCCAACCACAATCAATCAACAAGGCAACGATAGGGGAACGCAATACCGATCGGCTATCTTTTATGTCACGGAAGATCAAAAGCAAGCGATTTACAATGTCATCAGCCAAGTGAATGCCGCTGGACATTGGCAAGATCCAGTCGTCACCGAAATCCATCCATTCAAAAATTTTTACCCTGCTCAAGAATCTCACCAAAATTATTTAAAGAAAAATCCAAATGGGTATTCCTGTCACTTTGTGCGAGATTTTAAATTTACTGATTAAATTAAGGAGAAGTTCATGCGTTGTGCTTTTGTAAGATTATTTTTTTGGGTTCTATTGTTAGTCCCTTTAACCTATGTCCCGGCGGTGATTACCCGGGTAATCGATGGTCAAACTTTGTATGAAAATACGAGACTATTTTTTATGTGTTTAGGGGCTAACTCGATGGATTCTGCCGTTGCTGACATTACCACAATTAATTGGGCTGGGTATGTGATTCAAATTGCCCTATTTATTGTTGTGTTTCAATTAATCATTGATGCTCTTACGGTGATGTGTGCCTATCGAAAAGGTTCTTCTTGCCATACCCAGGAACCCAAGATTAAAAAATCAAAGAAGAAATAGATTTCTATTTGATTTGCCACAAATACCAAGCTGCAATCGAACGATAGGGGCTTAAGTGTTGGGTGGCCTTGCCTAGTTCGGTGGCTGTAACGAGTTTATCGAATTGGAAAAGCTGGGTGTAGTTTTTGCGGAGTGCATAATCTGATGTGGGCATAACGTCCATGCGAAGTTGATTAAACATTAGCATCATTTCCACAGTCCATTGGCCTATCCCCTTAATTTGTATAAATCGCTCAATAATCATTTGATTGCTGAGCGTTTTTATTTCTTCTGCACCGGGAATAGTTTTATTCAAGCTCCATTCACTAATCTGAATAATCGTTTCTATTTTTCGTTGCGACAATCCAATCTCTTTCAAGCATTCAGAGGCTTCTAATAAATCTTCATCTGGTGGAAAGTGGCCACCGAATAATTCCTTGAATCGATTGAAGATGATGTTGCCAACATGTGGGGTTAATTGTTGAAAAAAAATACTTTTGATGACACTTTGATGGGGAAGTAAATGGTCTTTTTTTGCAAGCTGACAAGGCCTGAATTGATCAATCAATAAATTCCATGGTTTTCCAAGAGAGGCCAGATATGCCTCCCCAAGTTCAATATCCCCTACCAAGGAATAATCTTTCCCGCATAGTCTATGTATTGCCCAGTCTTTTTAAGGCTGATTTGATCAATGACTTTAATCATTCCTGACACACTTTCTTGAGCATCAATCCACCCACCCGGACCTCCCATGTCAGTTCTAACCCACCCGGGGTGAAGGGTGCAGGTTGCAATACCTTTAGATGTTAAATCATGACGCATACTTTGCATGGCGGAGTTGAGAGCAGTTTTTGAGGAGCGATAGATGTATGAGCCGCCACTGGTGTTATCGTCAATGCTTCCCATCTTGCTGGTGATGGAAATCACTTTTTTATCTTTACCAGCTTCAAGGTTAGGCAAGAATGTTTGAATCATGTGTATGGGCGCTATACTGTTAATCCTAAAACTTTCCATCCATTCGTCAATAGAAATATGGCCGAGCTGACTCCCTCTCCAAATACCTGCGTTATTAATTAAAATATCGATGGGGAGATGCGCTAACTGTTTTTGAAGGGCGTTGACTTGATCTTGATTACCTACATCCAGTCGATAAATTTCGAGTGGAACTAAGTTTTGTAAGTCATGCAATTGATCGGCTGTGTCTGGATTTCTACATGTTGCAATGACATGATCCCCACGATTTAAAAACTGACGAACAAATTCTAGACCCAAGCCTCGATTTGCTCCTGTCACAAGGATTTGACTCATTTTTTCTCCTTATATATTCTGTTTTTCTAGCTCGATTACTCTATAATATACTTCAATGATTTTAAAACAGTCAAAACTCATTCTTTTTCTGATGTTAGTGTCATCTGGATTGTTTTCAAATCCCGTTTATACGCTCAACGACCTCATCGATATGGCCAATCAAGCCAATCCTGTCATGGACGTCATTCAAGCCAAAGAAGATGCCGCAAAAGCTGGAATTACTGTGGCTGAACAATATTTGAACCCAAATGTTGGCGTCGCAGTTGGACCCTCTAAAACACGGCAGGCCCCTATCGTAGAGGATAAGAATTGGGCTATTGGCATCTCACAACCCATCGAATTTTCTGATGTGAGAAGTGCTCGTAAACAGATTGCCGAGTCAAATTTAAAGTTTGTTGATGAAGTGAATAAAGGAACCAAAATTAATTTAATGCTGAACATCAAGTCAGCCTTTTACAGTGTCATTCACAATCAGGAAATCTTAAAATTAGCCGAAGCTGACCAGAAGGTCATTCAAGACATCAGAGACCGCGTTGAGTTAAGGGTGAATGTAGGCGAGTCCCCTCGCTATGAATTAATTAAAGCTGATACAGAATTGTTGGCGGCAAGACGCGATGCTCAAGCTGCAAAACTGAGAATTCAGGAGAGTAAGTTTTTTTTAAAGGGTTTGATTGGTAACAGCATCCCAGATGAGTTTGAGTTGACCGGACAATTTCCTCAGTCCAATATTAGACTAAACAAAGTTGACGTAACGAATTTAATCGAAACCAGCCCCAGGTTGAAGCAACTGAAAGCTGCCTCCTCAGTGTTTGAGAATAAAATTAAATTAGAAAAAAATTTAGTTAATCCAGGACTGACATTAAGTGCGGGCATGAATCAAGATCCTGGTATTCGGAACTACACCATTGGGGTCAGTATACCGCTACCAATTTGGAATCAAAGAGAAGGTGAAATTAGCCAAGCTGCAGCAAACTTAAGAGAAGTAGAGGCAACCTATGAGCAACAATCCCTTCTTTTAAAAAGAGATGTGAATGCAGCATTTCAGAGATATTTAATTGCTAAAGAACAAGTGATGACTTTTGAAGAGAGTCTTTTAGATCAAGCAGAATCGGTATTAAAAGTAGTTGAAGCCGCCTATCGATTTGGTGAGCGAGGTATTTTAGAATACTTAGATGCACAAAGAACGCAAAGGGTCGTGCGTAAAGATTATTTGTCAGCGCGATTAGATTACATCGTATCGATTATGGAGATGGAACAATTGTTAGGTTCAAAAATAATGGAGTGATATGAAAATTAAATATTTATTAATAATGTTAGTTGTATTTTTTGGAGCCTGTTCAGAAAAAAGTGATGAGGCTGAAGCTCAAAGAATTAATCCCAATGAAGTTGTAGCATCTGATGCCATGTTACAACAAATAAAGTTTCAGCAAGCAATCAAAATTCCCATTAAAAGATCATTAGACATTCCGGGTAGCATTGAAGTGAAGCAAAATTTACTTGCTCGTATTGGATCCCCGGTGCAAGGAAGGATTATCGAGATCAGTGGGATGCTTGGGCAAACCGTTAAACAAGGTGATGTTCTAGCCGTCATTAATAGCACCGAGCTTGCTCAACAACAGCTGAATTATATTAAATCAGTACAAATGGTTGAATTAAAAACGAAAGCTTATGAGCGTGCTGTTTTATTATTCGATGCAGATGTGGTCAGTGAGGCGCAAAAATTAGAGCGTAAAACAGAGCTTTCCGCGGCCAAAGCTGAAATGGAAGCCAGTAAGGATCAATTATTTGTTATGGGGATGACGTTAAAAGAAATAGAGGCGATTCAATCGGAAACTCAAATTGATGCAATTACAAGTATCGTTGCTAAAATTGACGGCAAAATTATTAAAAAAAATGTCAATGTAGGCCAAGTCGTTGAGCCAACCGAAGATATTTTTACAATCGCTGAATTAAGTGAGGTTTGGGGTGTGGCGCAAGTTCCAGAGCGACAGATCGGATTTTTAAAAGAAGGCGATGATATTTTAATCGATGTTCCTGCTTACGAAGAAAAACATGTAGAAGGAAAAATAAGCTATCTCGGAGACATCGTTGACCCAATAACCAGAACAGTGACCATAAGGACCGAGATTGATAATAGCCATGGTCTTCTCAAGCCTGACATGCTGATTACCATGAAAGTATCGGGTAAAGAGGTTGAAAAAGTCGGCGTCCCAGTAAATGCGATCGTATCGATTGACGATATCCCCAATGTATTTATCAAAATTGCTGATAATAAGTTTTTATTAAGGCCAGTCACTTTAGGCATTAAAAATAAAGAATTCATTCATATTGAAGATGGCTTACTGGAGGGGGAAGAGGTTGTCATTGATGGCGCTTTTCATTTAAACAATGAGCGTCTCTATGCAAAAGAATAATAACTTATGATTGAATCATTCATTAACGGTTCTTTAAACCAAAGACTGATTGTTTTGGTTATTTCTGCCATGTTGATTGTGGGCGGTTTTTTTGCAGCAAAAAAATTATCACTGGATGCTTTTCCTGATGTCACCAATATTCAAGTTCAAGTAGCTACAGTAGCTACTGGTAAGTCTCCTGAGGAAGTTGAACGCTTTATTACCGTCCCCATAGAAATTGCCATGACGGGCTTACCTGGCTTGGTTGAAATGAGATCATTAAACAAAGATGCTCTATCTTTGATCACCCTTGTCTTTGATGACAAAACAGATGTTTATTTTGCGCGTCAATTGGTCATGGAAAGGTTGATGCAAGTCCAAGAGAATATGCCAAAAGGTGTTTCGCCAATTCTCGGACCGGTATCTACAGGTTTAGGAGAAATATTCCAATACACTTTAGAGCTAACCGGCGAGGAGGGTCGGCAGCTGACGGTTCCTGAGCTGACAAATCGACGAACAATTAACGACTGGGTGGTTCGACCCCTATTAAGGAATATAAGTGGTGTTGCCGAGATAAACTCCCAAGGGGGTTACGTTAAACAATATCAAGTGTTAGTGAATCCTGATCGATTGGCCCACTATAAAATTAAATTATCCAGAGTGTTTGAAGCTTTAGAAAAAAATAATATTAATAGTGGAGCGGGTGTTTTACCCAAAGGTGCTCAACAATATTTAATTCGTGGAGAAGGCTTAATACAGACTGTAAATGATATTGAAAATATTGTTCTGGTTGAAACCGACGGTATTCCTGTTTATATGCGAGATATTGGCGAGGTAAAAATTGGCTATGAAGTTCGCGTGGGTGCAGTTATTAAAAACGGAATTACCGAATCAGTGGGCGGGGTGGTGATGATGCTGCGCGGCGGGAATGCCAAGGAAGTTGTAAAAAATATTAAAGCTAGGGTTGAGGAAATTAACGATAAAGAATTATTGCCAGGCGGCTTAAAAATCGTGCCTTATTATGATCGAAGTGAATTGGTGAATGCGGCAATTAATACCGTAGTCAAGGTGCTTATTGAAGGCATTATTCTAGTGATTCTCATTTTATTTGTCTTTTTGGGTGATTTTAGATCCAGCATGATTGTTGTGATGACCTTGGTATTAACGCCGTTAATCACTTTTATGGTCATGAACTATTTAGGCATCTCTGCGAACTTAATGTCACTTGGAGGATTAGCAATTGCTATTGGACTGATGGTCGATGGTTCAGTGGTAATTGTTGAAAATACCTTTCATCGTTTGGGTCATAAAAAAGGAGACAATCAAAAAGCGTTGATGAAAATAGATCCAAATTTTATTAAGACCTTAGATAAATATGATGCCAAAGAGCGTAAAAATATTATCAAAAATACGGTGATTTTTAATGCGTGTAAGGAAGTCGCAACCCCAGTTCTGTTTGGAGTGGGAATTATTATTTTAGTTTTTTTACCGTTAATGACCATGCAAGGTATGGAAGGAAAAATGTTTTCTCCATTAGCTTTAACCATAGCCATTGCCCTTACAATTTCATTGATTTTATCCTTCTCATTATCCCCAGCGTTATGCAGTTTCTTTTTAACCGGAGGATCCGGTGAAGATACTAAAATTATTCAAAAAATAAAAACCCCCTATGTGGCTTTATTAAAAAAAGTTTTAATAAATGAAAAAAAAGTGATCTCTGTTGCTGTTGGGTTTTTCATTGCATCTATATTAACGATTCCTTTTTTAGGTACTTCGTTTATTCCAGAAATGAAAGAAGGCTCTATTGTTCCGGGGATTGATCGAGTCCCAAATATTTCTATTGAAGAATCAATTAATATGGAATTCAAAGCCATGAGGGCCATCATGGAAGTTCCAGGTGTTAAATCTGTAGTCAGCGCCCTAGGTCGGGGAGAGAGCCCAGCCGACCCTCAGGCGCAAAATGAGTCAACACCATTGGTGAGCTTAAAACCTAAGAATGAATGGCCGGAAGGATGGACGCAAGATGACATATCTAACGCCATTAAAGAGAAAATTAAATTTCTTCCAGGGGTGGTGATCATTATGATGCAACCCATCTCTGATCGTGTAGATGAATTAGTGACTGGGGTGAGGGCGGACGTTGCGGTTAAGATTTTTGGTGATGACATCAACATACTTCGAAAAAAAGCGGATGAAGTGGCAGAGTTGGCCAAAACCATTCCAGGGGCAACTGGAATTAAGGTTGAAAAAATCACCGGCCAACAGTACTTGAATATTGTATTGGACCGAGCGGCTATTGCGCGTCATGGATTTAATGTGTCAGAAATTAACGATCTGATTGAAATGGCCATTGGGGGCAAAGAGGCAACAAGAATTTATGAGGGACAAAGAAACTTTGGAGCAGCGGTAAGATTTCCAGCTCAATACCGAGATGATGATGATGTGATTCGTAATATTATGTTGACCTCGCCTAACGGATCAAGGGTGTCTTTAGGAGACCTGGCCACTATTGAAACGCGCGATGGCCCTGCCCGAATTAGTCGTGAATTTGCAAAACGACGCGTTTATACCGGTATTAATGTTGAAGGGCGTGACTTGGGTGGTTTAGTGGCTGATTTACAAAAAGCAATCGATCAAAAACTTAACCTCCCTGATGGGTATTATATTGAGTATGGGGGACAGTTTGAAAATATGACCCGAGCTCTTGGACACCTTTCTATTATTATTCCACTCACCATTGTTGGTATCTTCTTTCTTTTGTTTTTATTATTTAATTCAGTTCGCTTTGCTACTCTAATTATCACAGTTCTTCCATTTGCAAGTATTGGCGGTATTTTTGGTTTAGCCATTACCGGAGAATATTTGTCTGTCCCTGCCTCTGTTGGCTTTATTACGCTCGCGGGCATTGCTGTATTAAATGGGGTGGTGTTAATTTCTTGCATTCAAGGTTTGCAAAAAGACGGCCTCAAACAAGATTTGGCAATTATTGAAGGCTGTAAGCAGCGATTAAGACCAGTGTTAATGACCGCTGCAGTTGCGATGTTGGCATTAGTCCCATTTTTATTTGCAACGGGTCCAGGTTCTGAGGTTCAAAAACCTTTAGCCATCGTTGTGATTGGCGGACTCATCACCTCAACATCACTCACGTTAATTGTTTTACCCGTACTGTATAAAATGTTTACCAAAAAATAAATAAAAATTGGATATGAACTTAAGACGAAAAAAAACCCAGAAATACTGGGTTTTTTTACATTCATTAAAGAATAAATTAGTTGACTGCTGCTTTTAAACCTGCGCCTGCCTTGAATGATGGAACTTTACGTGCTGGGATTTTTAACTCAGCACCCGTTTGTGGGTTTCGACCTGTTCGAGCTGCTCGTTTAGTAACCTTGAATGTACCAAAACCAATGAGAGTCACTGTGTCACCCTTTTTTAAAGCCTTGGTAATGTTTGCAATCGTAGCGTCAAGAGCACGTCCGGCATCAGCCTTTGTAGAGCCTGTTGCCCCTGCAATTGCTTCTATAAGTTCGCCTTTATTCATCTATAATTTCCTCCATATTTTTTGAATAAATTATTTAAGCTAATCACAAATAATTTTTATTATCAGCTCAAACCGCCCGTTTACTGCTGAATCTGGGCTCCTGTGAATCACTTTGCCGTGATTAAATTCAGTTGTCAAGATAATTTTCGATTTTTTTTTAAAAATAAGGACTGTAAAAATATTTTGATTAATGTTACATTAATCAAAATATGAATCAAATAAAACACACACATGGAGGCTTGAGAGTAGGGGCTGGTCGAAAAAAAGACACGGGACCTTATGCCGAACCAACAAAGGTAGTCCGTATTCCACATAGCCGTGTTGAGGCAGTGAAGAATTTTTTATTACGTAATATGACATCCAATGTAGCGTCATTCATGATGCCAGTAGAGCAAGCCAGGGTTAATCCAATAATATTATTTAGCCATAAAGTTCCTGCGGGGTTTCCATCACCAGCCGATGATCATGCGGAAAAAAGATTAGATTTAAATGAATACCTTATCGACCAAAGTGAAGCTACTTTTTTTGTTCGCATTAAAGGGGATTCTATGATCGATGCTGGAATTTTAGATAATGATATTGTGATTGTCGATCGCTCTAAGTCAGCAGCAATTAATGACATTGTGCTGGCATCTATTGATGGTGAATTCACGGTGAAGGTACTCGCTAAAAATAGTGAGGGACCATACTTAATGCCTGCAAATAAAGAATATAAACCAATCCATATTAAGCCAGACAGTGAGTTTGAAATTTGGGGGGTGGTTACTGGATCTGTCCGTAAATTTAAATAATGATTGCACTGGTTGATGTGAATAATTTTTATGTCAGTTGCGAGCGTGTCTTTAATCGATCGCTTGAAAAAACCCCTGTTGTTGTTTTAAGTAATAATGATGGCTGCATTATCTCTCGAAGCAATCAGGCCAAATTGCTAGGCATTAAGATGGGAATGCCGTTATTTAAAGCGCAATCTATTATGCGTCAACATAAAGTGATGATTTATTCGTCTAATTATCCTCTTTATGCAGATATGAGTAATCGAGTGATGCAACTGTTAGGAAAGCTTGCGGAAGATCAAGAAGTTTATTCCATTGACGAATGTTTCTTAAAATTAAAACGTACAAACTATCTACAACATGGCCGACTGATTCGATTTAAAATACTCAAAGATATTGGACTCCCGGTTTGTGTTGGCATGGCTGAAACGAAAACTTTAGCCAAATTAGCAAATTATGTGGCAAAAAAAAATCCTGAGTTTGACGGAGTGGTGTGTTTTTCTGAAATTGATTTAGCAGCTCAAAATCGTTTGATAAAAAAAATACCTGTTTCTGAGTTATGGGGTATTGGTGTTCGATTAGCAAAGCGACTGAATGAAATTGGAATTGACTCTGTATATCAGTTGAAAACAGCCAACCCAAAATGGATGAAGCAGCTCTTTGGGATCAACATGGAAAGAATGATTTATGAACTGAATGGAATTCAGTGTTACCCGATAGAATCACTTAAATCCGATCAAAAACAAATCATATGCTCAAGAAGTTTTGGACAAACAATTGATAATTTTACAGATATGGCAGATGCAATTGCTACGTTTTTACAGAGGGCTGTAGCTAAACTGAGAAAGCAAGAATTACTCACAAAGGAAATGATCTTATTTATTAGAAATAACCCATTTACTGCTAAACAGCCTATTCAATATTCGATTCGATTGAAACATGCCATCCATACGGATCATCATGAACAGCTAATGCGTTTAGCAATAGCCGGTTTAACACAAATATATCAGCATAATACGGCATATCATAAAGCGGGTATTATTTTGCTAGACTTAAAAAGAGCTCAACATGTGAATCAGGATTATGCTGCACAGACAATGCGTGCCAATTTAAGCAATACTTTGGATGCCATCCGCAGCAAATATCGTCACAATATTATTACCAGTGGTTGGCAGTCAAAAGATGGAAAGTGGCAGATGAAGCAATTAAACAAAAGTCAACGCTTCACAACATCTTGGCAAGAATTACTCGAGGCTTGTTAAGGTCGGATCTTGGTAAGCGTTAATCTTAAAGACTTGAAAGTTAGGATTCAGCCACACTTTCCAGCCTTGAAAATACACCTCGACTTTATCTGGTTCGTTGATTTGCAGTAAAAATGGTGCGCCACCCTTAAAATTTAATGGTTCAGATTCTGTGACTACGATTGATTTAGCCTCTTCATTTCCTGACTGAATACATAGCGTTTGGGTCAATGAGGATTTAATGTGAATATAATTATTTGGTTTTTCAGGCACATACTTTGTTCGATAATTTTGAAAATTATCAGTATTTAACAAGTTAGTGCAGTCATTTGAATTGTTTACAGGAACCTCATCAGTCTTAGCAATAATAGGACTAGGTGAAGAATGAGAATGATCATCATGTTCATTGATCCGTATCGGCTCCTCTGATAGGGATACATCCGTTTGATTGTCACTTATTAATGCATCTGCCGGAATTTCATTTTCTTGAAGACTGTGTTCATTTTCAATTGGATCCTTCAGGGCAAGCATTAGTAATAGAGTTACTGCCAGAACGGAAATAATGGTGGTTTTCTTTTTTTTTATCGCAATTCTAATAAGCCTATGAAAATTTGTTTGGGGGGTTAATGTCTGTTTCGAGGGTTCGACTTCTTTACTTGGGCTGGCCTCCTCGTGCATCAGAATATCAGATTGGCTTAAGCCAAGATATTTTATATATTTTTTGGCAGCTATTTCTTTAAAATGCGCATTAAAAAAACCAACATCTAAATCATTTTCAAGTGAATTGATTTGTTGAGAGGATAAGCTGCAAGAGGACGCTGCGTCTTCAAGAGAGAGTTTTGCTCGCTCGCGGGTTGATTTTAATTTATCTGAATTAATAACGTATTTTGACTTGAACAAATTAGATGACCCTGAATAAAATAACAGCCACTAACGTGGGAGCTAATGCACCTGCCAATAGTCCTAGAGGGCTAATCGATTGTTCATCAAAATACTGCTTTAAAATACTGATTCCTGCAGGATTAGGTGCATTAGCAATCACGGTGAGTCCGCCTCCCGTAACAGCACCAGCCACCAGTGAAATTTTAAAGGGATCACTCAGCCCATCAACCAAGGATCCTAGATAGGTTAATGCCGCATTGTCAGTAAAAGCGGTTAAAATTGTCGCTCCAAAATATACAGCATTATCACTCATTGAGACTAAAATGGGTTGCAACCACCATTGCTGAACGCCCCCAATGACCACCAGCCCAGCCAAGAAAAAAGCAACCAATAAAGCTTCTTTTAGAATTAATTCAGATTGATAATGTTTGTAAGCTGTTGTGATACCGAGAAAAAATAAAAAAAGCGACATAAACACTGCTGGGTGATGAGCAAAAATGACCACGCCTAAAAGAAATAATAAATGAATGATAGTCAGTACCGAAGGAACAACACTTTTCACTTGTGGGTTAAAGTTTATGTTTTTTATTTCATTTCTGAACAAAAAGGTGAGCAGTCCAGCGTTAATTAAAACAGCGATGGCAGATCTCCAACCAAAGTTTTCAAGCATAAATATAATATCCCAATTCCAGGTCCCAGCCACCATTAGCACAGGTGGTGCAGCATAGGGAGTAAGTGTTCCGCCGATGGAGATATTTACAAATAAGACACCTAAAGTTAGGTACTTCAAGGTGTTGGATAAATTACTTTTATAATACAATCGGCCCAGTAGTAGGGCTGCAAGTGTCATCGCAGCGGGCTCAGTAATAAAGGATCCTAACAGAGGGACAAAACTTAATAATAAGAAAAACATTCCGATCTCTTTTTTAATTGGAATTAACTTACTCAATAAGATGACTAACTTTTCTGAAAATTCAAGAATAGGCTTTGTAGCTGCAATAACCATAATCACAAAGACGAACATGGGTTCAGTGAAGTTTCTTGAATCTACATATTCAACGGCTGATGTTTTGCCCTCAAGAACAAACATAAAAATAACAAGCACCATGGCCCAAAAACCAAAGACAATTTCAACTTCACCCAATAAATGCAGGAGTCCAGAAAATTTTTTGTGGGTGTGCGCTAAATGCTCAAAGTACTTGGTGGAAAAGGTATGTAAAATTGCTATAGCAAAAAGGACTGATCCAATTAAATTGATTGTAGTGATATTATCCATAGCGCGCATTTTATCATGACAACTTATAGGTTTGATAATCAGATCAAATAATTTGTTAAGATGAAGTTGTAAGAAAATTTATTTAAAATTTTAATGACGCGATAATGAAAAATTTAACACAAAGCGATATTCAACATATTATCCAGCTTCATGAACAGGGTGATTACAAGAGCGCCATAAAACAAGCACAAAGCTTTATTAAACATTTACCTAATGAAATATTTTTATGGAATATTTTGGGCGCTTGTTTTGAAAAAATTGGAGATTTGATTAATGCACAAAAATCCTATGTACAGGCGCTAAAAATTAATGATCAGATCCCGGAGATTATATTTAACTTAGGTGCAGTTAAATTCAATTTAAATGACTCTCAAGGTGCATTAGATTGTTATGATCAAGCGATAAGGATCAGGCCTGATTTTGTGGAGGTATTTTTTAATAAAGGAATTTTGTTTCAACAGCTCGGAAATTTTGAAGAGGCTATTGTTAATTATCAAAAAGCAATCCAGCTTCAACCAGGTTTTTATGAAGCATTAAATAATATGGGATCGGTTTATCAGCAGCAAGGGAGATTAGAGGAGGCAATTGATATTTATCGACAATCTTTAATGATTGCCAAAGTGGCTAGAACACATTTTAATTTAGCCGGAGCTCTGAGAAATCAAGGTCAACTAAAATTAGCGATACAAGAATATGAAAATGCAATTAACTTGGAACAAGATAATGCAGAATTTTTTACCGATATTGGGGATGCTCTTTGGCATGATGGAAATATCAATGAGGGGAGGAAGTTCCTCTTAAAAGCGATTGAGGTTGACCCGCAGCATCCAAAAGCCAACTATCAACTCGCTATTTTCTATTATGATAATCAACTATTTGAGTTAGCGATTCCTCATTTTGAGAAAGCTAATCTATATGATGCCCCATCAAGGGCTTTGTATTGCCACTATAAGTTAAAACAATTCAGTCAATTTGAACAAAAATTAAAAAAAGTCATTGGTACAAAGCATACATCCCCCCTGCTTGCTACGCTCTCAAATCATTACGCTGTAAATTTTAATAAATCAGATTTATATAACTTTTGCCCAAATCCACTAGAATTTGTTTTACATGAGAAGGTACCAGAACTCGTGTTTAATAATCACAAGCTGCGATTAGATTTACTATCAGATATCGAGCAAACAGAAATTTCAGATCGCAAGCAAAGCAGGTTATATAACGGGATTCAATCTTCAGGGAATTTATTTCAGCGCAATGAAAAATCATTTCAGCTGTTATCTTTGGCTTTAAAAAAAATGATTCAAAAATATTACGAGATGCATCAAGGGAGTCCTTGTGCATTCATTAAGCTGTTCCCGAAAGACATACAATTTAGCAGTTCTTGGTATGTGAGAATGAAACAAGGAGGGCACTTAAACTCTCATATTCATGAAGATGGTTGGATCAGTGGAGCTGTGTATTTAAGTATTCCAAAGCTGAGAGAAAGTCCTGATGAGGGAGCTATTGAATTAAGTACTGATGGGGATAATTATCCAAAGCAACATAACAACTTCCCCAAATTAACCATTCTTCCTGATGAGGGCGATGTGATTTTTTTCCCATCCTCCGTGTTTCATCGAACAATTCCCTTCAATTCAAATGAAGAGAGAATTTGCATCGCTTTTGATTTAAAGCCAAGCGTTAAGATTTAGTTAATAATAATCTTATTTAAATTTTTGAGAATATCATTCTGAAAGTTGATGTCCTCTTTCAGTAATTTTTTAAAAGCCTGTTGCGGAATTTTTATGACTTTCGCCCAATCAGAAATCACTTTGGCGTTACCCACTCTCTTGGTATTGTTAATGATAGAAAGCTCCCCAAAATATTCATTGTTGTGTAAAACTCTTTTTTGATTATTTATGGTTGTCTCCATTTGACCCTCGACTATAAAGTAGACAAAGGTTGATGGACTTCCATCATTAAACAGGATCTCGTCTTTTTTAAAACGCTCAATTTTATTGCTAAAAAAGTTTTCGATTAAGGTCTGATTTGGCTGCATTAACAACATCCGATATTTATAAACATCTTTATTATAAATAAAGGCAATTAGCTCAACCCCAAAAAGTAATCCTGCAATATTTAAAAATAACCAGATCAAAGAAATAAATAAATTTCTCATGCTTCCGTAAAATATTCCATAAGACTGGCTCATGCTCATGATGACATCAAACATTTCATGCAAAAATATCCATACAGAACAGGTGGCTGCAGCCCCAATGATCAATAATGTTTTTGGTAATCTTTTTATCGGAACCATAATGCTATAAAAAACGGTCATCACGGTAAGCATGAGAATACTGGAAAACAATATTAACAATAATGATTTTTCACTAAAGGGGATAAGGGCGTGGAAGACAGAGGCTAAATTTTGAAGATATTTTGAAATAAAAATGTAACTGAAAAAAAGAAAAATAATCAGCAGCAGCACAATGACATCGATTATTTTATTTGTTAAAAATCGTCTTTTTATTTGGATATTGAAAATTAATTGAAAATTTTTCCTTAATCCATTTGCCAATGGACTTGCAGCCCAAAATAAAATAAAAAACCAAATCCAGCTTAAGCCTTTTGAGTCTGCGGTGAATTTTTTCACTTGAATCATCATCCGCTCAGAAATTTCTGGTAAGAGTTTATTAGTTACATCTTGCAGTTCAAGCAATAAAATATCTGAATTCGATACCCATTTACTTAACAATAAAAAAATCAGAATAATAAATGGAATTAAGGTAAATAAAAAATAAAAACTGGTCGTCGCACACAAAGAAAAGAATCGATGCTGGTTTAAATTCTTTGAAAAGTGTGAAAAGTAAAATTTAGTTTTCCAAAGAAATAAATTCATTAGATTTTTTTAAAGGCTTCTGTGGCTTTGATTAGCGCGTCGGTGATCCCAGTCTCGGATGCTGAATGACCCGCATCAGCTATTAAATGTAATTCTGCATTAGGTAAGGTCTGATGAAGGTCAAAGGCGGTTTGAGGGGGGCAGACCATATCGTATTGGCCTTGAACAATAACCGTAGGAATTTTTTTTAAAGATTGAAGTTTATTTAAAATTTCATCTCCATTCACAAAACAATGATGTTTAATGTAGTGTAATTGAACACGAGCCCTGGCTAACTCATCGTCATAATTAATTTCAGGTTGGTCATCATCATGATCTTCATAGGTTAACTTTAATATGCTTCCCTCAAAACTATTCCAAGCATGAGCCGCTTTTCCAGCAATCTTCAAATCTTGACCAAACACTAATCGAGAGTAATCCGCTACCAGTGAGTCTTTATTAATCGAGTGATGAAAATCTAAAAGTTTTTGATATTTGACTGGGAAAAAAATAGCAACACCTTTAAGAAACCAGTCCAACTCAAATACACGACTTAAAAAAATACCTCTTAAAATCAACCCCCTGACAAGTTTGGGAAATTTGACATAGTAGGCGAGAGCTAGAGTACTTCCCCAAGAACCGCCAAATAAAATCCATTGATCAATATTCAAATGTTTCCGAATTGTTTCAATATCATCGATTAAATCATCTGTCGTGTTATTTACAATTTCACCATTAGGTATACTTTTTCCACAACCACGTTGATCAAACAGAACAATCCGGTAATGTTTAGGATCAAAAAAACGCCTTTGCTTTGGCCCTGTTCCTCCCCCTGGCCCTCCATGCAAAAAAATAATGGGTTTGCCCTTTGGATTGCCTGACTCCTCAACGTAGATGGTGTGACCGGAATCTACCGTCAATGCATGGACTTGATAGGGCTCAATTTCTGGAAACAGGGTCTTCATGGGGCAGCAAACTTTCTTAATATTTATGTTTGTTTCTACTTTAATGTAGCATTATATCTCAATCTAAATGATTTGAAATTTAGGCACTTCCACACTATATATTGATCTATACCGTGTGCAATATACAAGATGTATTAATAAGAAATTTAAATCAAACAATTGTAAATAAATTGTAACAAAACTGTTGCAATTTATAAAAGTTGGGTATAGAGTGTTCAACAAGCACATGAAGTTAGTGCTACAGTAAATGAAATCCACTGTGTAAATTTTTTATAGAGGGGAATTTATTTGCTCTTTTTTTAAACCCTTAGTTTTAACTATGGAGATTTATATAATGAAATTAAATAAAATCAAATTAGCTCTTGGTTTAGTTGCTGGTTTTGCTGTTGCAGCCCCTATGGTTGCTTCTGCTGCTGCTGATCAAGAAAAAGCTATTGCTGATGCGAACAATTGGGCTCACCCACGTGGTAACCACTCAAACAATGGTCACTCAGCTTTAACACAAATCAACAAAGGTAACGTTAAGAACCTTAAAGCTGCATGGACATTCGCGACTGGTGTAAACCGTGGTCACGAAGGCTCACCATTAGTTGTTGGTAGCACAATGTATGTTCACACAGCGTTTCCAAATAACGTTTACGCTTTAGACCTAAACAACGATCAAAAAATCGTTTGGTCATATTTCCCAAAACAAGATCCAAGCGTTCAAGCAGTATTATGCTGTGACAACGTTAACCGTGGTCTAGGTTTTGGTGATGGTAAAGTTATGCTTCAACAGAACGACGGTATCATGGTTGCATTAGATGCTAAAACTGGTAAAGAAGTATGGACTGCTCAAATTACAGATCCAAAAGTTGGTGCTACTAACACTTCAGCTCCACACGTGATTAAAGATAAAGTACTTCAAGGTTGTTCAGGTGCTGAATTTGGTGTTCGTTGCTTCTTTACAGCTCTTAACCTTAAAGACGGTTCTGTAGCATGGAAAGCATACTCAACAGGTCCAGATAAAGAAGTTCTTATCGGTAAAGACTTCAACAAAGACACACCTTTATACTCAGCTCTATCAGTTTACGAAGATGTAAACGGTGGTAACAAACAAGGTGGTTCTTTCAAAAAAGTTCCTACTGACAAACTACAAGGTGGTGTAGCTGACTTAGGTCTTAAAACATGGCTCAAACCACAAGCAGTTAAAGACGGTTGGCAACATGGTGGTGGCTCTGTATGGGGCTGGTGGCCATATGATGCAAAAACAAACTTAGTGTACTACGGTACAGGTAACCCATCAGTTTGGAACCCAGACGTACGTCCAGGTGACAACAAATGGTCTATGACAGTTTTTGCTCGTGACTTAGATACAGGTATGGCACGTTGGGGTATGCAAATGACACCACACGACGAATGGGATTACGACGGTATTAACGAAGTTATCTTATTTGACAAAGGTGGTAAAACATACGCTTGGCACCATGACAGAAACGGTTTTGCTTACACATGGCAAGCTGACAACGGTGTTTTAGTTGCTGCTGAAAAAGTTCACCCATTCGTGAACTGGGCAAATGACGTTGACATGAAATCTGGTGTTCCAAGCAAAGTTGCAGAACACGCAACTCACCAAGATTACAACACTAAAGGTACATGTCCTGCAGCTCTTGGTACTAAAGACCAACAGCCTGCTGCATACTCACCTAAAACTGGCTTAATCTACTCACCACTTAACCACGTTTGTATGACATACGAACCAGTTGAGTCTAAGTATGTAGCTGGTCAGCCATGGGTTGGTGCGACACTTACTATGTTTGCTGGTCCTGACGGTGTAATGGGTGGCTTTGCTGCTTATGACCCAATGACTAACAAAAAAGTATGGTACAACAAAGAGAAATTCTCAGCTTGGGGCGGTGCTTTAACAACTGACTCAGACTTAGTTTTCTACGGTACTTTAGATCGTTGGTTAAAAGCTCTTGACGCGAAAAGCGGTAAAGAACTTTGGAAATTCCAAGTTGGTTCAGGCGTTATTGGTAATGCCTTCACATACGGCCACAAAGGTAAGCAATACGTAGGTGTGCTTTCTGGTATCGGTGGTTGGGCTGGTGTTGCTATGAACCTTGGTCTAACAAATGACACAGACGCACTTGGTGCTGCTGGTGGTTATAAAGAACTAACAAAATACAACGCTGCTCCTGGCGGCGGTGCATTAACAGTATTTAGCTTATAATTTTTAAATTATAAGAAACTAATTACTCGTTAGTTAGTCTTACAAACACCCTACTTCGGTAGGGTGTTTTTTTTTGTGTATAATCACG
>Ga0222715_10002148_pt1 | contig 18228 bp, 47 predicted proteins | sample C33_9DmetaG_FD_165056 | JGI IMG/M metagenome (GOLD analysis project Ga0222715, IMG submission 165056) | Estuarine water microbial communities from San Francisco Bay, California, United States - C33_9D | ecosystem: Environmental > Aquatic > Marine > Unclassified | place: USA: California... | reverse complement strand
CATTTGTAAAACATTTTATTTGTAGAAGTAATACTTATGATGAAGCAAATTATAGTATAGATGGATTTACTGCTGGATATGGAAATACTACTTCTCCTGTAAATTCTATAAAGTTTCAAATGAATAGTGGAAATATAGCAGATGGCATAATCAAAATGTATGGAGTAGTATAATGGGAACAATAACAAGAAACTTTGCTAACAACCTAACTACTTCTGGTTTATTAAAACCAGACGCATTTAATAATGATAGCTTTGACAATGTAACTGCTGTACCAAGTGGTTCAGTAGAAACTGGAGCTATGCAATTTATATCTTCTGCCACAGCTAGTGCATCTGCTAATATAGAGTTCACATCTGGTATTGATAGTACATATAAGGAATATGTTTTTTATTTTGTAAATATACATCCAGCAACAGATATTGCAGAATTTCAATTTAACATGAGTACTGATAGTGGAAGTAATTATAATGTGACCAAAACAACTACTATATTTAAAGCAAGACTTGCTGAAACCGATGTTATTCAAGAATTAGGCTATGAAACAGGTTATGATTTAGCACAATCTACTAACTATCAAAGATTTACTTATGCTGGTATTAAAAATGATAATGATTCTAGTTTAAGTGGAATTTTAAGAATTTTTAACCCATCATCAACTACATTTGTTAAACATTTTATTTCGGAATGTAATTATATGAGTAAATCAGGCACAACTCCTGTCACTTATAATTCATTTATTGCTGGGTACGGAAACACTACAAGTGCTGTAGATGCAATAGATTTTAAAATGGACACAGGCAACATAGATGCTGGTCAGATATTGCTTTTCGGTGTTAATTAAAAATTAAACAAATGAGCCTTGCTCATAGGAGTTAATTAATATATAAGGAGAAAATTATGGCACATAAATTAGTAAATGGAGTTCAAGTAGAACTCACACCAGAAGAAATAGCTGCAAGAGCTGCTGAAGAAGCTGCTTGGAATGCAGGTGCATTTGATAGAGCTATGGCAGATTTAAGAAGTAAAAGAGATAGACTTCTTGCATCATGCGATTGGGTAATGATGAGTGATTCACCTATTGCAGACAAAACTTCTTGGGAAACTTATAGACAAGCATTAAGAGATATAACAAATGGTTTGACTACTGTTGCAGATGTTGAAGCTGTAACATTTCCAACTAAACCATAATGAAATTTATATTAGCCTTTAGCATATGCTCTGCTATAACAGGCTATTGTAATAATACCGCAACCTTACCTACAGAGTTTAAATCTTGGTCTGAGTGTGTCGGTGCAGGTGGAAAATTAATAATTAACTTTTCACGAGAAATGGAAACAAGTATAGAAGATAACAAATTATATATGAACTATTTTTGCAACGAGATACCAGACAATGAGAAAGACAGTTAAAAAGAAATCATTAAAGTCAGCAATAGAGGATAACAACTCTATTCGTATTTCCTACCATGAAAAGGTTTGTGCAGAAAGAATGAAAACTTTATTCAAAGCAATAGATGAAATGAGAAAAGATATTAAAGATTTAAGAGAAGATGTAAACAAAAGTAAAGGTGGCTTTAGAGTCTTATTACTTATTGGTGGTGCTATAGCTTCCTTGCTAGGCTACATTAAATATAATGGCTAACAGAAGAAAGAAAGCTATTCGAAAGAATACTAATAAACAAACAATCTCTTTCTTTCGAAAGAATTGTACTTATGAATAATAGAAGAAAGAAAGCAATAGTAGGATTAACTACTGAACTTGCTGCACAACTCCGACTTGCAAAAGATCCTAATATACTTGTGTTTGTTCCACTTGGTGGTCTTGGTCCAGTAGATATTGTAACTTTAAATATGACAACTGGTGAGTATACTGCTTATGATGTTAAGGCAAAAAATTACAGAAAGAAAAACAATTATGTTGCACCCGATGGATATAAAAGAAATCTTAAAGGATCATTTATATCAAGAGGTACGACTAAAGAACAAAAGAAACTAGGAGTGAAAATAATATACGAATGAAATTATCTAAAAATTTTACATTAAAAGAAATGACTAAGTCTGATTTTGCAATCAGAAATGGTATCGCTAATGAACCTAACATGGATCAGATTGTTAAACTAAAAGAGTTATGCCAAAAATTATTACAACCAGTTAGAGATAAGTTTGGTCCAGTAATTGTAACTTCTGGTTACAGATCTCCAGAACTTTGTGCCAAGATTGGAAGCTCATTGGATAGCCAACACGCAAAAGCAGAGGCGGTAGACTTTGAAGTTATAGGATTTGATAATGCAGATATTGCTTATTGGATTAAAGATAACATTGAATGTTGGGATCAAATGATCCTTGAGTTCTATACTCCTGGCGAACCTAACTCTGGATGGGTACATTGCAGCATATCAGATAAACCTAGAAAACAATTCTTGAGAGCATTTAAAGAAGATGGTAAGACGAAATACAAACCAATCATAGGAGACATAAGATAAAATGTGGTTGAAATTATTATCGATGGGTATAAAGACAGGTTCTCACCTGTATCAAAATAGACAAAGAACTAAGATGCTTATGTCTGATGCAGAAAGATTACACGCAGAGAAGTTAGCTAATGGAGAACTGGAATATAAAAAAGAAATTATTGCATCTAATGACAAAGGTTGGAAAGACGAGTTTGTACTTATACTTGTATCTCTTCCTATTTTGTTATTGGTCTATAGTGTTTTCAGCAACGATCCAGATATTAAAGTAAAGCTAGACTTATTCTTTGAATACTTTAATGAGCTGCCAATGTGGTTTCAAATATTATTTGTATCTGTAGTGGGTGCAATTTATGGTATAAAAGGAACTGAATTAATTAAGAGGAAATAATATGTCACAACAAATACCTACAATGTTTGTATCTCAATACAGCAAAAAGAAACCTACACTTCTATCTCAGCAAATGGGTAAGAAGAAAAAGAAAAAGAAATATAAGAAGAAGAAGTAATGGCTAAGCAAAAGTTCACACATTATATACCAAGAGAGAAACCACCTAAGAGAAGAGGTGTGCATAAAAAAACTCAATCAAAGTCGGAGAAGAGACAGAAGAAACAAACAAGATACAAAGGTCAAGGCAGATGATTGATAAGTTCTTATATAAATTTTTTGGTTTGGTAGACTCATGGTTTTATTGGGTAGAAAAACAATTCATTAAACAAAATAAGAAGAGAAAGAAAAGATGAGAGATACTAAAACTATTGAAATGTATAGTAAGAAATTAGAAAAGAAATTAAAAGAACTAGAAATATTTAAACTTCTAAAGAAAGAAGTAAACCATGGTGCTAATGGTACACAAGATTATGTAATTAAAAAAGGTATCAACAAAGGTAAAGTTGCCAAATGAAAATCAATGAGAATACTAACATTGGATTACCACTTAGAAACTTAATAGGTTTAATATCTGCTATTGTTGTCGGTGCATGGTTTAGTTTTGGAGTGATTGAAAGACTTAATCAATTAGAAACTAAGAACCAACTCTTTGAACAAGATTTACTTGAGGCTTCAGTACAAAAACCAATCGATCAAGAACAATTCATGTTGCTAGAACACATAGCAGCTCAAGTAGAAAAATTAGAAAAGACTCAAGAACAAAACATGACAAACAAAGTAAACATTGAAAGACTACAAAAAGATATAGATAAAATTTTAATTGATGTAGAAAAATTAAAAGACTCAGTAAGAGCTAACTTGGGTAAACTCAATGGCAATCACTAAGTTAGTATTTGCATTATGTTTGTTTATTAATGGTGAGCTTGTTGAGCATAGAATACAAGATAGCTTATCTACTTGTTTAAAAATGAAACGAGAAGCTACAAGAAATATGGATATGAATAATAAACAATTCATGTGTGGAGAAGTCAATGCAGAGATTGAAAAAAATATTGATGGGAGTATAACTATAAAAAGAATTATCAAGGAGAAGTAATGGCAATAACATATAGAGGCGAAAGATTTTCTGGTTACAATAAACCTAAGAGAACTCCAGGTGCTAAAAAGAAATCTGCTGTTCTTGCAAAGGTAGGAAAGAAAGTTAAGCTAGTTCGATTTGGCGATCCAAAGATGTCAATCAAGAAACAAATACCTGCAAGACGAAAGAGCTTCAGAGCTAGACACAAATGCTCTACAGCTACCAATAAACTAACACCTAGATATTGGTCCTGCAAAGCATGGTAGCTAAAAAAAAAGGTTGGGTTAAAAAGAAATCAACAGTATTAGTTTGTGGTTACTGCAAGGAATGCGGTAAACAATTATTAAGTAATGAAGGTGGATGGATAGTTACTCACAAGAAAAAATACTTTTGCCATGATGGTAAAGATGGTTCTTGCTTTGATAATTATTGTGAATTAAAATACAAACAACAACAACAGGAGAAACAATATGCCAATGGTAGGAAAAAAGAAGTTCAGTTATACGAAAGCTGGAAAGAAAAAAGCAAAAGCATACGCAAAGAAAAAGGGTATGAAGATGAAATCAAAAGGTAAATACTAATGCCAAAAAAAGGTTTGTACTATAACATTAATCAGCGAAAGAAAAAAGGGATCAGTAGATCTAAAAAGAAATCTACTATCTCTGCTAAAGCATATAAAAATATGTTGATGGGTTTTCCTAAGAAGAAGAAGTCTTAGTTAATCTTTTTATTTTAAACTCTAACTGCCTAACATACAAACGCATATCATCTAGTTTGTGTTCAAGATCTTCGATCTTTAATCGATAACGAAGATGCCAATTAACTCCGACTATAGTATTTCTTTTAGTTCTTGAAACTCTTGCCATATCGTTTGCTCCCCATCCCAAAATCTTTGCTTGTTATGTTTCATTCGTAATGAATGTAAAACTGTGGTATGATCCTGTCCAAAAAATCTACCAATATTAGATAGGTTCATATTATATTTTTCACTCAATAGATTATGTATGATGTTTCTAACTCTAACTACATCTTGAGTTCTAATTTTAGAAAACAAATCTTTCTTACTCACTTGATACCTTTGGCAGACCTTATCAATAATTAAATATACTTTATCTTTAGGTACAGAATAGGAGTGAGCTATAATTTTTCTTGGTTTAAACTCTTGTTTAGTTTTGCTGATATGAAACTTGGCTAATCGATAGCCATTCTTAAAAGCATTCTTATAAATTAATTTTTCTTTCTTAGTTAAGCTAGAATAATGTCCAGCTTTCATGGCAAGTTTAATCTCTTTAAACTTTGTACTTTCAATTTTAGTCATAGATCCCCTAAGGTTTTTATTGTTTTTTAATAATGAACTAAAGACTATGCGTTAGTTCGTTTGGCTTCAGCATTCTCTACTTTGATAATCCTGTTCCAATGCTTTGGTATTCTTTTAAAAGCATTCAGAGTTCTAATACATTGACCTGTTTCCCTATGCTTCAGAATCAACTTAAACTCTTTCTCCAGTTTATCATAGAGACGCACTCTACTGTTGCTTCTCATCCTTCTCCTTTTGTACTTTTGCAAAATCAAATCTTAAATTATTTATTTTGCATTCTACAAACTCTCCTCTGTTCGAGTTGTTTGCAGCTTTCTCTACATCATCAAAGAGTTCAATCATTGTGAAATGACATTCCCCATTAATAATTCGTTTGTACTTTGTCATTTTTTATCCTGTTTGTCTATATCTTTTTTATGTAAACTAAATGCCATATCATTATAGATACTCATGTCGTGATAGTTATCAGCTTTATATCCTCTAGTTGATCTAAACAATTTGAGTGCCATCATAATATGACCGACTTGGTGTGGTTTTATTTTTCTTTTTAGATTGTCAGCAAGGACCAATGTAAACATTTCTGCTAACATATGGAAATTATATTGATAGTCTCCATAATCTTTTTCTCGATCTTTGACTATCTTATTTTTAATTTCTTTATCTAAATCTGTTACTTTCATACCTTGTTTTTAAAGGTGTGCCAAAGAAAAACAAAGAGGGATTGGCTAGAAAGGGATAGAAGCCAAATTTTAAACCCAAAAAACTTCGACACACCATTGATTACAATCTAGTATCGATTGTAATTGTTTTGTTTATAGTCTGAACCTTGACCTTTTGCAAATCTATTATTGCTTCCAAAAGATTTCTGCTGTCCGCTAGGCTTGGCAGATGTCGATCCAGAATTTGAAGGTGTCAAGACGACATTGATAATTCCTGTTGGATTACCTTGCTCATCAAGATCTTCAAATGCAGCTTGATTGTACCATGCTTCTCCTATCTTTACTCCAAGTCTCCAGGTTTTACCCTCTGGACTTTTAGGATTAATTGGTGCAACAAATACTGGTCTGTTGTCTCCTGCTTGTTTGTCTGCGTTATGTGTAAGTTTTATATATATCTTATCACTCATTATATAACTCCTTGTTGGTTTAGTTTAGTCTCATGCACATCATACAAATCTGTGACTTGTCGGTATACTCTGAGATTTTTATTAGGATCAAATAAGCTAGGATTTTCTTTTCTAAATTTCCTTAGAGCATAAATATCTTTAATAGATTTTATGGCATCTCTTACTTGACTCATATCAATGTTCATATCAACATTGGCATGACCTGTACCACTAATAGTGGACCTCTCACTTGTGTGAGCTGTACCACTTACTTTTTGTTGTGGAATATTGTTAGTAGGTTTAGTATTGCTTGGCTTAAAAGGTTGTGCCTTGTAGCCATCGTCATTATCCAAACCTGTTTTTAAATTTAATGCGTTTAAGAAAGCATACTTCTTAGCATAACTCATACCATTACCTGTACCAAACTTATCTAAGTTTCCCATTGCACTACATCCTGTAATATCGACATAGCTTTCTGGGTTCTCAACATCGTGTATTCTCATTGAACAAGTAACCATAACAAAGTTTTCTTTAATCTCATTGGTGTAATTACAGACAGGATATAATCCATTGTTTAGTAATGACTCCATTGCAACCTTTTGTACTTCATCATGTTGTAAAGGATTGAAGTGCATACCAGGAACTTTCTTTCCTTTTGCAACACCCCCTGCTTCACAAGCTGCTTTGTGTAGTTTTTGATATATGTTTGTTTTCATGCGTCTAACCCCCATAGTTGTTTGATTTGTTTTTTTTGATCGTCTATTAAATCCCTATAATAAAAAGGATGATTTAATTCTGGTGGTTCTGCAAAGTTTGCTAATTTTTTAATGTCTCCTTTACAGAATATAATTAATTGTTCCCAAGATATTATTCTTTGAACCATTAAATTGTATTGGTCCTCTAAATATTTTGGATTGAGTTGATAATATTCTTTATCAAAGATTTGATATTCATTTTCATTTACATAAACTAAGTGAGGTATTCTATTGGTACAATGATAATAGAATGCTACTTGTTTAATGTGCATTGGATCGGGTTCAGTTGGCAGCTGAGTTGTTGCCATGTAGTATTCATCTTTGTTTCTTTTTTTCTTTATGCTTGGTGGTTTTGTTTTTAACTCCATGAACTTTGTATTACTTTCATAATCGATACGACCTATAATGTCATGGATCATTTCATCTTCCTTGCTAGACACATATCGTTCAGCGACTAACTTTTCACTACCAAATATTTCTTTAACTGCTTTCTCTACATTTTTAATTGTAGGATGTGCAGCTTCAATCATCATGTCTCTTGCAAGTTTATCCTTGTCATCCACAGGTGGTGTCAAGTTATTTATTTCATCTAATTCTTGTTGAAAGACATCATCATAATCTTTATTCTCTAAGGTTATTTTTTTATCGCCTTGAAATAAAACCTCACATAATAATCTTTGAGCTGTGTTGTTAGTTAGGTTTCCAAATGGTGCTTTGTATCGTATTAAAAAACTTCTTCTTAACTCTTGAGGTAAGGAATAGTTTAATAAAAATCTTGTAAAGTTTTGGGTTGAAGATGGAGACCAATGGTCCAGACCTTTACCCCCATTGAAGTTGGTAAAGTATTGTTTTAGGTTTTCTTTTGTAATCATTTTTTCCTTTGTTGTTTTTTACACAACCTAACAGAATTAAATTAGTTGTCAAATAAAAAAACCATGCTATATAAATCCTGTTAGTATAATTAAAACAAAGGAGAAATTAAATGACACTAGCTGAATGGCGAAAGAAACAAAACATATCCCACTATACACTAGGACAAATGTTGGGATTTAGATCTATCAATCCCGCAACCAACTCGCAACGATATTGCCTTGAGAGTAAAGAAAAAAGATTTCCAAAACCAAGTACAGTAAAAAAGATATTGGAAGTGACTAAAGGTGAAGTTAAGATTGAAGATCTTTACAAGGCTTGGTGGGAATATGAAAAAGCAAAGTAATAAACTACCTTATAAAAAGGTAAGAATTATTTGGCAAGATATTTGTAGCTCATCAAATTGGTATGATGATCTTACTGATGTTGATGACTTTAATTTTTCTTGGTGTGAGGACATAGGATATTTATATGAAAAAACTCCTAAGAAGATTACCATATTTAGTAGTTATTCTTATGATGGTAATAAGTTATCTGTTGGTAATATATCTTGCTATCCAAGATGCGTAGTAAAAAAAATAATATACGAAAAATAAAATGACTTACTCAACGATCTTTGAAGATGCTGAATTAAAATCAGAATTAAAAAGATATAAAAGGGAAGTTGATAAGCTAAGAAAAATAATTGACATACTTGAAACTGATTTATCTGTCAAAGAGTATGAGATCAGACAACTAAAAGAAAGGCTAAAAGATGAAAGAGGAAAACAATAAAGAATATGTATATTTTATTAAGTTAAATCCAAATATTAATACAGGATTCAATCAATATAATTATGTTAAAATTGGAAAAAGTAATTCTATTGATGGAATCAAAAGAAGAATATCTGGTTTGCAAGTAGGATCTCCATTTAAACTTGAGTTCTTAGGTTATCTTGAGGGATCAGAAAAATATTTTCACGATTATTTTCATGCTTGTAGAGTACAAGGTGAATGGTTTATTTACGATACAATAGCAGAAAAAATTAATTCATATAATTTATTAAAATTTAATAAACCTATAAAAGAAAAAAATTATATTCCTTTTGATGTGAATAAAAAAAGATTTACCAATGATCAATTCATTGGTCATATAGGTAGATCCTTAAAAAGATTATTTATTTTATATGATGTTGAGTGTAAGTGCAGAAAAAAAATAACAGATGATTATTTTGGAAGCACAATAAATGCTGGGGATTATTATTTTAATATTAAAGATAGTGATTATCAATGGGATGGAATTTATTTAACTATTTCTAATGCTTATAAAATTTACTGTATATTTAAAAGCATGATGTATATGCGTAATACTAAATTTTATTATGATAAAAAACATATTCATGTTGAGCAATCATTAAGTGAATTAAAAAAAATTTGGAGTGAAGATTTTAATTCTGTAATTTTTGACGAAAAAACAAATGAGGTTATTCATGGCTAGATGGACCTACCATCACAGTAATGGAAGTTATAACGATTGGCACAGAAAATATGATGGTATTGCCATGATTGATGTGGATAGTGTGGAAGTTTGTCCTAAATGTTATGAACCTCTTGCCATCCTCGAGACTTGCTATGATAAAAACCAAAAATTCAAGGCAACAAACCTCGTAAACACCCTTGCTAGACGACTAAACATACCCTGTTTTTTAGTATTTTATAAAAATTTGACCGAGACTACCCTAACCTTTAGGATCAAGCGAATAACAAGCTCTCAGACAGATTTTCAGTATATGAATGAGGATGAATGGGTATCAATACTGTATGAAATACAGCACCAACACAGAAAGGTATGTAAATATGCTAAAGACTAGGGGTTTTTTACACTTAACTTATAAGCTGTACCATTATTTAGACAAACTTGGCGAAAGAAAGGCAACTTGTTTATGTGTTTATCTTGCTTTGCTTAAATATGCTTGGAAAAAAAACGATTATGTCTGTCATATCCGACACTCAACTTTAGAAAAAGATACTATGCTTTCAAGACCTACAATCAAACGATGTCTTGACACTTTAGAGACTTTGAATGTCATAAAATCTGTTCGAGGAAAGTCTGGCAAGACCTATGCTGTAAATGATAAGTTTTTAAAGGAAGAAAAAGCTATGATAGTAAATAATGATCTATCTAATGTAAATAAAAGAGCTATATTAGAAGAAACAACATACCAATATAATAATATTAATAAAATTATAGGTATGTATAGATCAGATAAGGATAGAATGATCTTAGAACTAGCCAAGCTACCCCTGTCAGACCTTAAAGAAGATACTAACAATGTTTATTATTGTAAGTTAGCCATTCAAAAGAAAGAGGAACTTGCTCGTGAAAAAAATACAACTTATGTTAGTAGTGATAAGATCTTATCAGCTCTTAAAAAGATTGGGAAGATGTCCAACCCAAGATACCGAGAGAAAGTAGAATTTAATAAACGAAACAACCTAGACTATAAGGGAAATCCCATTGCCAAAGATAAAGATTAGATGTGAGGCTATTGCAAAGCATAGCGGTAAAAGATGTAGGTGTTTGGGTAGATTTATTCCTACCTCAAGAAGAATACTGTGTCCTTATCATAAAGGGGGTAAATCCTGGGATAATAAAACTAGGAAGTATAAAGGCTTGTATAAAAACGATAAAGTACCTATACAAAACAAGATTAAACTATTAAAAAACCTAAAGAATTTTAGAGATAAAACAGATGACGAAATCAAAGAGTATATCCTCAAAGAAGAAGAACGAGCTGCTAAATCTAACCGATACAGAACGAAGTACTATGCTCGGTCATTTAGTCGATGGAACAACCGCCTACGAAGTAGCAAAAGAACTACGGATCAGCTTGAAAACTTTATACGATTACTTGGACAGAAATCCAAAGTTTAAAGACCAATTTAATAAGGCACAGGAACGAGGAATTAAAACTTTAGTTGAAAAGATGTGTGTTATTTTTAATTCTGATGTTCAAGAGTTATCAAATGAAGAACTATTGTTTTTAAGAGAGAAACAAAATTGGTTAAAGTTTATAGCACCTAGACTATCTTCTTTGTTTATTGAAAAGACTAAGCAAGAAGTCAAGCAAGATACTACTTTAAGGGTAATGTGGGAAGACAATACTGATGATCTGATTGATGTGAGTGCCGAAGATATATCGACACCCACAGAAGTTAAAGATTAAATAAAAAATGGGGATAGAAACATCCAACTTAATACAATCCATCCAAGAATTAACCATATCATAATTTATTTTTTTTTATTTAATTTAATAAACTTATTACAAGTTTGTAATAGTTTTTGTATATCTTTTTTTTTAGGTTTTTTTCCATTACTCCACCTATCATAAATAGCTTTAGAGAAATCTTCAAAATCTATTTTAAGAATACCAAATTCTCCCCAACTTAAATTTCCATAAATTTTTTTTGTTTTACACATATTTTTCCTTTTGTTTTTTTTGTTGAATAAATCTCAAGCTGAAGGATTCTTCTCTCTTCTTTCGAAGAAAGTAGTGCTGATAAATAATTCCTTTACTACTCAAGATATTCTTCAAGGTTTCTTCTTGTAGTTTTTTAATGTTATTTTTTTTTATTAATGCCACAAATATTCCTTACTATATTTTCCTAATGTATTAATACTAGCAATAGCTTTTATTTCTAACATACTTTTGTTATGTAATAATGTTGCTTGTATCCATTTATGTTTATTCTTTACCGCATATCTTAATGCAAGATTTTTTGTTTTAAAAAATCTAGTGTAAAATCTTTTTGGTAATTTACCTCTATCAAACATTTTTCCTTTTCTTAATAATTGCCAGTAATAACTTCCAATGTTTTTATATCTACTCATTTTGTTTTTCCTTTCTTAATGTATTGTTTTGTTCTTATATAGTTTATATATTTATTTATATTGAGTTGCAACCAATTAAATTTCTTGTACCATACTTGTTTAACCTCATTGTTTTGGCATCGTTCTATTGTGTCCATGAGATTAGTTTCAAAAAATTTTAATTCAGCTACCTCGTAATCATGTTGATTTATTTTTTCTTGCTTAACTATTCCTAGCTTCTCAAGTCTTTGTTCGTCAATCATTGGTCCTCTCTATCCTATTTCTATTTCTTTATAATTATGATCTGAATTATTTAATGCATTACATAAACTTTCAATATCATTTGCATCAAATTCTATCTTACTTATTGCTATGGTATCTAACGAATAATAGTCTTCAGTTGGTGCATAAGAAATCATTTCATCTCCACTTTCATCTTGCCTTAAACATTTATATATAACTCTTTCCGCCATTTTATTTATCCTCGCTTTCTATTTCATTTATATTTATTTCAATATACTCATGTAAGTTATTTGATACTTCATCATAACCCATATTGATTGCTTGTTCATCGTTATCAGCTTCTATTATTTGCTCATAACCTAACTCTTCGCTATAGACTTTATATTTTTTCATTGTTAGCCTCGCTTTCTATGTATTCTGGTATTTCTCTCTCAAGGTATTCGATAAAACTTTCTTTCATATCAAACCCTATTTTGAAATAATAGTTTTTATAATCTAACCAATCTTGATATAGATATTTAATAGCTTGTTGTTTATCCATTGTTATTGTTCCTTTCTATTTTGTAAAATTTACCACCACCATTCATATTGTGAGCTAGACTTATAAATTGATCCCAATATTTTATAGCTGTTTCATATTTAAAATTGTGATCTATTGTTAAATCTTCTGTAAGCATATCAGCTACATATTTACAGGTGTCTTTGTTTCCATAACCCCATTGATCACAATATTTAATATACCTTTTTATATTTTTTTCTTTTATTGGTAAGTGTTTCATTGTTATTTTTCCTTTCTATATTGTTATTATTGTTATTATCATTAAGAATAAAACGAATACGCAACAGTAAAAATCAATACTTGTCATTGTTATTGGTCCTTTCTGTTTGTTTGTTTATTAAATTACTTATATCTAATTCATAATTGTCGTTTTCAATTATTTGATAATCATAATCTTTTGGCAAATTATAAACACCCTCAATAACACCACGACAAACTTCTATTATAATTGTTTTTTTATTTTCCATTTATTTTTTTTCCTTTCTTATTTTAATTAATACATCTTCAAAATCTTCAAAGTCATAGAAGTTTTTTTTGTATTTCTTTTTTAATATCTCGGTAATTGATTTATAGTTTTTTGCTTTCATGTTATCCTTTCTATTTGTACTCGACTATATATCTATTCTGTATATAGTCAAGTACATTGTTTATTATTAATTATATAGCTTTTAAAACCATATTGTTTTCATAGGGTATTGTTTTTAATGTTTTATAATCATCAAATTTATCAACTATATCAATAAACCAATTACCCTTCTTTTGATATAATCTATATGATGAGTTTTCTATTAAATAAGCATGAATTCTATCTTTAGTTGTTTTAGAAAACCAACCACCATTATTTAATTTGATTGTATTATTTTCTACATCATGCTCAATTATTTTTGTTGAGTGATGAACAACATTTATTTTTTTATCTTCAACAAATGTTGTTGTTTTATATGCTGATTTATATGTTGTCATTGTTTTACCTTTCTATTGTTATTAATAATTATCTTTTATATGTTGATCGCTAATTTCTTGAGCTTGATCTATTGTTTTAATATTCATAGCACTAAAACAATCCACTTCTCTATGATCTCTATTTCCTATCTCATCGATAAAATACACATTAAATGTATTTCCGAAGTGCCAATCAACTTCAACATGATCGTATGTAAAAGTAATTTTTTTTGATTGTAATGTATTCATTGTTTTACCTTTCTTTATTTGTTTATAATTGAGTTATACAGTATGGATATATTATTGCAACAATAAAATTAAAAATAATTAATGACAGATTGACGCATATTATATTAGAATGATTATAAACTGTAGTGTTGCATAAATGCAATAGTGTTGCAAATATACAATGGACCAATAAGATTGGTTGAAAGGTTAAAAGATCAAAGGTTGATAAAGTTGAAAGATAAATAAAGTTACTATTCTAATTCATCAAGTCATTTATTTTTATTCACATAAAAAATCGGTCAGCATTACTGACCTATCTATTACTGATCCATAAATAAAGATTTTTAATTATTACTTCTGATAACATTTATTTATCACGACACTTTATTGTATATATTTACAGAATAGATCGACAATTTTTGAAACTTGACCACCCCCCACCCCCGCAAAAGTGGTGTGGGTTTATTATATATATATACATGGGACTCGAGGACTCCCTTACACACAGACATTCATTCTTTTGCACAGCAACAATTTTACTTTAAAATAATTCTAAATAAGCTAGATGTGGTATATGAACTATTTTTCATCAGAAGATATGGATTGTGTTTGCTACATTGAAGAGAAAACAAACAATGTAGTAATCAAGTTCTTTGGTATGGACAACCAGGATTCAGCTGAACTATTCACAATCTATGTGATGAACAGACTAGGCTTTGAATATAATTCACTTAGCTATGAGATGCCTAGCAAGGCGGTACACTAATGAATAAAAACATGAATACTTCTTACGAAGTAAGCAAAGCAGTTCATTAATTGCTATGGATATTAAAATACCCTATACACCAAGACGACACCAATCCTACTTGCACAAACAGATTTCCAGATACAGATGGAATGTGCTTGTATGTCATAGAAGGTTTGGCAAAACAGTATGTATGATCAACCACTTAATTAGGTCAGCATTGCTGTCCAATCAGAAGAACCCAAGATTTGCTTACATTGCACCAACCTTCAAACAAGCTAAGTCTATTGCTTGGGATTACATGAAACAGTTCACAGCAAAAATTCCTTACACTAAATTCAATGAAACAGAACTAAGGGTAGATCTGCCTAATGGCAGCAGAATAACATTATTGGGTTCAGAAAACTCAGATGGCTTGAGGGGTATATACCTAGATGGGTGTGTCATCGATGAGTATGCGAATGTAAATTCAAAACTATTCCCAGAAATTATTAGACCTGCACTATCAGATAGAAAAGGATATTGCGTATTTATTGGTACTCCAGCAGGAATGAACAACAACTTTTACGAATTATTTCAACACGCACAAGGTGCAGAAGATTGGTTCTCCTACAAAGCAAAAGCATCAGAGACTAAGATTGTAGATGAAGATGAGCTTATCAAGGCAAAAGAGGTTATGGGTGAGAAGAAGTATCAGCAAGAGTTTGAGTGTGATTGGATTGCCAACATTGAGGGTGCAGTATATGGAGACATTATTGCTAAGATGGAAGATGATAAGCAAATAGCACGAGTGCCATACGATCCTTCCTTGCCTGTCAATACTGCTTGGGATTTAGGAGTATCAGATCATACTGCCATAATTTTCTTTCAGCAATTAGGAAGAGCAGTAAACATTATTGATTACTATGAGGAACGAGGTCAAGGTTTGCCACACTATGTGCAAGTTATTAATGATAAAGATTACATATACAAAGATCACTTTGCACCACACGACATTGAAGTTACAGATTTCAGTAATGGCAAAACTAGAAGAGAGGTAGCCTACCAATTAGGGGTGCGGTTCAAGGTAGTTCCTAAGATCCCACTAGAGGATGGAATCCACGCAACCACTATGACCTTGCCTAGATGTTTTATTGATGTAGACCATTGCAAAAAGTTAATAGATGCGTTAAGACATTACCACAGGAAGTATATTGATAAAAACAGAATGTTTAGATCAAAGCCTGTGCATGATTGGAGTTCCCATGCTTGTGATGCAATGCGTTACCTAGCTGTTGGACTACAAGAAATAAATACTAGACAAACTGCACCACAAAGTGTAGCAGATAATAATTACAATATTATTTGAGGATTTTTATGGGATCAATATTTAAACCAAAAATGCCACCACTACCACCTGTTCAACCTTTGCCAGAACCGCCTAAAGCAGAACTGTCGCCAGAGGAAGAAGCAAGAATACAAGCTGAACAAGCTGCGATTGAAAGAAGAAGAAAAGGTAGAAAGTCTACTATTCTTACTGGTCCACTAGGTATTCAAGAATCTGAAGAAAGTAAACTTAAAACTTTATTAGGAGAGTAATGTTTAAAAAGATTTTAAATTTTTTTAAAAAAAAAGAAGAAGATGTTTTATATTTAACAGAAGAAGTAAAATTTAATAACACAGATGATTTACAATCTTCAGTAGATAGCGATAAAGTTTTTAATAAAAAAGATACTAAAGAAACTAAATCATCTTTAACATTTGGAAAATAATTATGGGATCTAACGGATCATCTGGTGGCGGTGGCGGATATGACAACGCACAAAAAGGTAGAAAAGCATCTACACCAGGAACTCAAATAGGTTTTTCACAAGCAACTAAAGGAACAGGATCTGATCCAAAAGAAAAAGTTGATACTAAAGAAAAATCTTTTGGTGAGAAAGTTGGTGGTGCAATTAAAACTGTAGCATCATTATCACCAACAATGGCAGTTGTTAAAGGAATTACAAATGCTGTAAGAAGAGGAAGAGTTAATACATCATTAATGGGTACATCAGATTATCAAGGTTCAACAACAAGAAGTAATATTGGAGATACTGGAAGAGGCGATGGTGGCGGAGCAATGGGAACAAGTGGTCAAGTCGTACAAGCACCTCAACCAATGGTAGCTCCCACTACAGCAGAAGTTTCGCAAAGTTTAACATCTGATGCAGAAGATCCAATCTTATTAAGAAAAAGAAGAACACTAGCAAGAGGAAGATCAATAACTATTGCAACAAGTCCAACAGGAGCAACAGGTAGCTTGACTTTAGGCAAACCAAGTTTATTAGGTAGATAATGGCACAAACAGATTTAACAAAAAGTTTATTAAAACGATTTGATCGTTTAAAATCTCAAAGACAAAATTGGGAAACCCATTGGCAAGAAGTTGCAGATTATATGCAACCAAGAAAAGCAGATGTCACTAAATTAAGATCAAGAGGTGATAAACGAACTGAACTTATTTTTGATTCTTCTCCATTACAAGCAGTAGAACTTTTAGCAGCATCATTACATGGTATGCTAACTAATCCATCAACTCCTTGGTTCTCTTTAAGATTCAAAGAAGATGAAATGGAAAATGAGGATGAAGCAAAAGAATGGTTAGAGTCTGCAACAGAAACAATGTATGCAGCATTTAATAAATCAAACTTCCAACAAGAAATTTTTGAACTGTATCACGATCTAATTACATTTGGTACAGCAGCAATGTATATTGAAGAAGATGCAGATGATATTATAAAATTTTCTACAAGACACATTAATGAAATCTTTATTGCTGAAAATGATAAAGGTAGAATTGATACAGTATTTAGAAAATTTAAACTTTCAGCAAGAGCTGCAATACAACAATTTGGTACTGGAATATCAACTAAGATTGATACAATAAATAATAAAAATCCTTACGATGAAGTAGAAATTATTCATGCAGTATATCCAAGATCAGATTTTAATCCTAAGAAACAAGATAAAGCAAATATGCCATTTGAATCTGTGTATATTGAATATGCTAGTGGTGAACAATTATCTGTATCTGGATTTAAAGAATTTCCATTTGTAGTACCAAGATACTTAAAAGCATCCCATGAAATTTATGGAAGATCACCTGCAATGACCGCATTGCCAGATGTAAAGATGCTAAATGAAATGTCTAAAACTACAATCAAGTCTGCACAGAAACAAGTTGATCCACCTTTACTTGTTCCAGATGATGGATTTATATTACCAGTAAGAACAGTACCTGGTGGTTTAAATTTTTATAGAAGTGGTACAAGAGATAGAATTGAACCATTAAACATTGGTGCGAATACTCCACTAGGTTTAAACATGGAAGAGCAAAGAAGAAACTCAATTAGAAATGCGTTCTATGTAAATCAACTTATGATGCAGAGTGGTCCACAAATGACAGCAACAGAAGTTATCCAAAGGAACGAAGAGAAGATGAGATTGCTTGGTCCAGTTCTTGGTAGACTTCAATCTGAATTATTAAAACCATTAATCGATAGAGCATTTGCATTAATACTTAGAAAGAATTTATTTAAACAAGCTCCAGAGTTTTTAAGTGGTAAAGATATTGAAATCGAATATGTATCTCCATTAGCTAAAGCACAGAAGTCTAGTGAGTTACAATCAATTATGAGAGCAATAGAAAT
>Ga0222715_10002146_pt1 | contig 18238 bp, 24 predicted proteins | sample C33_9DmetaG_FD_165056 | JGI IMG/M metagenome (GOLD analysis project Ga0222715, IMG submission 165056) | Estuarine water microbial communities from San Francisco Bay, California, United States - C33_9D | ecosystem: Environmental > Aquatic > Marine > Unclassified | place: USA: California... | reverse complement strand
CCGAAACTTTATAAGAAAGTACGCCGCTATTATGAAAATGAGGGCGTCGTATTTTCTGGAGATCCCCTTGATGACTACGAAATGCTGATGGATTATCTCTATCAAGACCTCTCTACCATTGAGGTTGCATGATGAAAGTTACTCAAAAACCTACCGTTCTTATGGAGCGGTTTCCTTATCGTTATGTTCAGGTTGGTAAGTTGGAAATCAACGGAATGCCTGATTGCCGCATTCAAAAGGTAGATTCTTATACAGGTCGTTATAGGGATATGTACCTTTGCGATAATGAGATGCAACTTATGACTGCTATGGAAGATTTTTCTTACACTTGTTGGTTGGATCCTGATAATGTCCCTGCTTATGTCAAGGACGATGAAGAAGACATGGAGAGTCTTTAAAAAACCTGGTGGAGTCATCCTCATTATGCCCGTGATGGAGACACGATAAAAACTCTATAAAACACCCTAGTTATAAATAATATTGACTAGGGTAAGTTTTATGTCTAAATTTTATACCTATTGTTATTTGGATGAAAATAACAAACCTTACTATATTGGTAAGGGAACTGGTAGAAGAGCTTATAAAGTTCATAATAATGTTTCTGTTCCCCCAAAGAGTAGAATTATTATCTTGAAGAGCAACCTTTCCGAAGAGGATGCTTATAGACATGAAACATATTTAATTTCTGTTCTTGGTAAATTATCCGATGGAGGCATTCTTCAAAATATCTCTGATGGTGGATTAGGGGGAGACCCTCCAAGTTGGATTGGAAAAAAGCACAAAGAAATTTCTAAACAAAAAATTTCTGCTGCTATTTCTGGTAAAAATCATCCACAATATGGAAAACCTTTAACTGAGGAACATAAACAAAAAATTAGAGATACTAAACTTCGCAATAAACAACTTGGGAAGTATAATAGAGGAAACCAAAACGGATATACTTTATCAGAAGAAACCAGACGCAAAATGTCCGAAGCAAAAAAAGCTATGTGGGCAAAGCGTAAGGCAGAAAAAGTCACGGACGGACTTTAACAGAACTGGTCGGGATGGTCAAATGACCCTCGGAGTTTACTGCTTCTCTCAAGAGTAGTTGGTGCGGATGGGATAACTCCCGCCTAGGATTTAGTTATTACCTAGCGAAAAAAATAACTTGGCGTGCATGTAAAGACCTAGTGGGACGGTTGCATAAACCGTCCTTTTTTAGTATAATACATACTATATGAGTTTTCATTTTTAATGTCTGAATATAAGAAAACAGCACTTGTGCTTGGTGCTGGTGGATTCATTGGAAGTCATATGGTCAAGCGACTTCGTGCCGAAGGTTATTGGGTGCGTGGTGTAGACCTTAAGTATCCTGAATATTCTGTCAGCGAAGCAAATGAATTTATTCGTGGTGACCTGCGTGATGTAAGATTTGTTTCCCATTGCATTCGTTTCGCTGGTTATCTTGGTAACTTCTATCAGCAGATTGCTGAGAAGTTTGTACAACCTTTTGATGAAATCTATCAGTTTGCTGCTGATATGGGTGGTGCAGGTTTCGTTTTCACTGGAGAGAACGATGCAGACATCATGCACAACTCAGTTACTATCAACTTGAATGTTCTTGATGAACAACATAAGTTGAACGAAACCAAGGGTGTAAATAAGACTAAGATTTTCTATTCTGGATCTGCTTGCATGTATCCAGAACACAATCAACTGGATCCTGACAACCCCGACTGCCGTGAAGAATCCGCATACCCCGCCAACCCAGACTCCGAATATGGATGGGAAAAACTATTCTCTGAGCGACTCTATTTTGCATACAATAGGAATTATGGTATTCCTGTTCGTGTTGCCCGCTATCATAATATCTTTGGTCCAGAAGGGACCTGGGACGGTGGAAGAGAGAAGGCACCAGCTGCAATCTGCCGTAAAGTCGCTCTCCTCCCAGAGGAAGGTGGATGCATCGATGTGTGGGGAGACGGTCTACAAACTCGTTCCTTCTTGTTCGTTGATGAATGCATTGAAGCGACTCGAAGACTGATGGACTCCGACTTTATGGGTCCTGTAAACATTGGGTCTGAAGAGATGGTCACCATCAATCAACTGGTAGATATTGCCGCTAAGGTTGCTGGTAAAACCGTAGAGAAAAATCATATTGATGGTCCTCTTGGTGTTCGTGGTCGCAACTCTAATAACGATGTGATTCGCAGAGAACTAGGATGGGATTATTCGCAAACCCTTGAAGAGGGAATTTTAAAAACTTACAAATGGATTTGGGAGCAAATTAAAAATCATGGATAATTTAAATGTAGCACTGAGTGATTCTCGCTGCGATCTTGGAGAAAATGGAAAAGTTCTTGCCGAATTGGTGGGTAATTTTTCAAATGCAAGATTTATGGATTTGGGTGTAAGGCATGGTCATTCATCAATGATTATGTCTATTGACGCCAAAGAAAATAACAATCAAGTCTGTGGATGTGATATTGATTTTAGAAGTTTTAATAGTTTTGGATCAAATTATGTAAATGATAATTACACTTGCTATCTATATGATACGGTAAGTCTTGGTAAGCAGTGGGATGAAGATCCTTTTGATATTATTTTTGTTGACACTGAACACACTCGTGAACAAGTTTTGGCAGAACTTTACTTCTGGGTAAATCATATAAAAGAAGGTGGGTATTTTATTTTCCATGACTCGCATTGGTTACAACCTGGTCCAGTTTATGGTGGTGTTCAATACGAAAGAGTTGATGTTGCAATAACCGATTTCTTTGGATTGCCAACAAGTGTTCGTGAGATGACCACCTATGAAGATGATTATATTTCTTTGAAGCATTTCCCGCCTAGTAATGGAATGACATTCATTCAACTCAAATCATTGGAAAATAATGAAAAGTTTAAGCAGAATGTAGAGTGGGAAAAAGTTTTTGAACATAGAAACCGAATGGTTGAATTTATGTTGAATCCCAATAATCCAGATAGTTGGTCAAAACATTGGGGTCTAGACTATAAAAATATAAGTTTTGAACCTTTAATTACTGTGGGGTAAAAATGCCAGTCTTAGATATAAATTACGATCGTGAATGGGATTTCCCATCAGAGCATCAAGAGTCTATAAAAAACTATAGAAAGACATGCCTGGAAATGTCTGAGAGTGATGAATTTGAAAATTTCAAACAGAATCCAGACTACAGAAAAATGTTGGAAGGTGGACCTAAAGAAACTGGAGAATATTTTTTAGGTCTTATAAAAAAACATGAACTTTATAATACGTTTATTGATAATCTGGATAAATTTTTGATCAATGATCGTGTTGGGAATCCAGACATTTATGATTTTGGAAATAATATAGTATCTTCAAGTACTTCTCTAAAGTATTCATATAATATTTTAAATATTCTTCAACTAATTGGTGATGATAAAATTAACAATCTTGTTGAAGTTGGACCAGGGTATGGTGGATTGAGTATTATCCTAGATAAGTTTTTGAATTTTGAAAGGATTGCCTTCATTGATTTGGAAGAAGCAAATCTTTTTAACAAAAGATATGTTAAAGAATTTCCAGAATTTTCTAAAAAATGTTCTTTCTTATCTTCTGATAATTATCAAGAAGAAACATTCGACGAAACCGATCTTTTCATTGGTGTAAATTCATTCACAGAAGATAAGGTTAGTGTTCAGGAAGATTATTATAAGTATGTTATTTCCAAATCAAAGTATTCTTACATTGTTAGATCTATAGCAACTACTTACAAAATCAAAACACATAAAGATTGTGTGTCTTTGTTGGGAGATAATTTCTTAGTCGATGATAGTGAAATCATTGAAAAAGATATGGATAATATGGTTGTCTTTATCAAACGAGAAGATACATGAAAATTTACGATTGTTTTATTTTTAATCATGAAGTAGAACTTCTTGAAATCAGATTAAATATTCTTGATCAATATGTTGATAAATTCATCATCACTGAGGGTAATACTACATTTTCTGGAAAACCAAAAGAAAGTCATTTCCTAAAAAACGAGAATAAATTTTCCAAATGGAAAGACAAAATTATCTTAAATCAAATTGAGTTGCCAGATCTTGATAATCCATGGCATCGTGAAATATATTCTCGAAATGCTGTGATGAATCTTGACCTGTTTGTAGATGATGATCTGATACTCACAAGCGATGGTGATGAAATTCCAAATCCAGAAATTCTTGAATACGTTGATGAATGGGTAAGTGATGATACTCATTTCACTTTTCAACAGTCTGCATATCATGGATACTTGAATAATCTTTATACTGATACGTGGTTTGGAACCAGAGCCGCTACTTATAAGTATATGAAAAATACTACTGTAGATGATATTCGTGAAGGAACTGAAGATGAAAGTAAAATAACAGGATCAATAATTACAAACGGTGGATGGCATTTTACATATTGTGGTGATGAAAACCACATTAAAGAAAAAATCCATTCTTTCTGTGATAGACATTTTGATGTTCCTCAGGTTATTGATAGTGTTTCCAACAATTTAAAAAGTGGGAGTGATGTATTGGGTAGAGGAAACATGAAGTATCAACGTGTTAATATTGATGAGTCTTTCCCACAATATATAATTGATAATCAAGAAAAATATTCACACTTGATAAGATGATTGTATCTGAAATTTATAACGGATCTGGTCTTGGAAACCAATTATGGAATATTGTTGCTCCAAGATGTATCGCTGAGCATAGGGGATTCCGATGGGGAGTAAGGAGAGACGTTAGTAATAGTGCTCAAGGAAGATCTGACATTCGCTCAGTTGGTTTAAAAACCTTTAAAGGATGTCAGTTTCTTACAAATATTGATTGGGGAGATGAAGTTACTGGAGGAGTAACTCATGTAGAAGGGCAAGAACCATCCGAACTTCCTGATGGTATTGAATATTATGCTAGAGAAAGAGTTGATGAATATCCATTAGGTCTTCATGCTCTACCTAATGAAGATGCGATGATCTATGATGATCTTCTTTATAATACCATTCCCGATAATACAAAGGTTGATGGAACATTTCAAAGATTGAGATATATTAATGACAGACGTTCTGACATCATAGAATGGTTGAAACCAAATTTAAGTATTACTGAATATTCTAGTGATGACTTTTGTGTTATCCAATTTAGAGGTGGTGAATATTTAATTACTTCTGCTTGGTGTCCTCCAGAGTATTATCGTATGGCTGCTGATAGGATGCTTGAGATTAATCCAAATATGAAGTTTGGAGTTATTACTGACGATCCAGAAAATGCCAAAAAATTTATACCTTGGGCACCAATTATTGGATCATCAGCATCTAAAGAAAAAGATCCACTAGCCCATCTTCAAGGATCTGGATTCTATGTCTATAATAGTGGACCAATTGCGATTGATTATTCTATTTTGAATAATGCCGTCCATTCAATTATTACATCATCTACGTTTGCTTTTTGGCCAGCTTGGACTAATATAAAAGCAAAAACTATTATTGCTCCAAAATATTGGAATGATTATAAACGATCCAATGGGTATTGGAGAGGTGATGATAATATTGTAGAGGACTGGATGTATATTGATACTTCTGGTATAATGATGAGTGGAGTTGACTGTAAAGAGGAGTATAAGGAGTACAGAAAGCAACATGAATTCTATAGTGATAAACCAGAGGTTGTTTAATGTTTGATATTAGTGATATAAAATATGACAACAATCCTTTCGATCATTGGATTATTGATAATTTTTTGGACATTCAAGATGCTAAAAATGTCAGTGAAGAATTCATAGATTATGAAAACAATGATGTTGTAAAGTATACTGGTTGGATAGGTGAAAAGAGAACATGTAATATATGGAATAGGTTTCCTCCACTAACATATAAAACTTTTTCTAATTTGCTGTCTTTAGAATTTGTATCTACTATTTCTTCAATAACTGGAATATCTCCTCTTTATCCAGATATTGGACTTCATGGTGGTGGATTGCACATGAGTAAATCTGGTGGAAGCTTAGCAGTTCATCTTGATTATTCTATACATCCAAAATTAAATCTTCAAAGAAAATTAAACTTAATTGTATATTTGGAAGAAGATTATGATCCATCTTGGGGTGGAAGTTTGCAATTTTGGTCTCATGATCCCGAAAACAATAAACCTCTTAAAAAAATAAAAGAAGTTGAACCTATATTCAATAGGGCAGTATTATTCGATACAACTCAACATTCGTGGCATGGGTTTCCAGAACCAATTAAAACTCCAGATAATAAAATGAGAAAAAGTTTTGCAGTTTACTATATGACAGATATCACCTCTACTGCAGAGGAAAGATATAAAGCACATTACGTTGGAGTTTAAAGTGTTAAATCTTAAAGATGTAACTTTATCTACGGTATATGTTCCGTGGGATAAAACTAAAATATCCAGTGAAGATTTTCAAGATGGTGAAAAGAGTAAGACCATTGATAATGGTGTTGAGCAAACAATAAAAGCAATATACACTTGTTTGAATTTTGCGAAATTTCATTCCGTGAAATTTATTACATCAAAAGAAGTAATCGATACTCATGGAGAAGAACTTCTAAAGGATGGAATTGTTTGTGAAGAACCTAGTATTCCAATAGTGAATATGAAAGAATATGCTAGGTTTATGATATATCATCTGACAGAGCATATAGATTCTGATTACACATTGACTATTCAGCATGATGGGTTCATTATCAATCCAGATGCATGGATGGATGAGTTCTATCAGTATGACTATATTGGTGCTCCTTGGCCATGGCGTGAGCAAGGATTTGTAACTCCTTTTGGAGAACATATCACTGTTGGTAATGGAGGATTTTCTTTTAGAAGTAAAAAACTTTTAGATCTTCCATCCAAGGTAGAAGTTCCTTTTGATGTTGTTGCCATGAATGATTTTTATAAAATGTTTGGAGCAACAAATTGGAATGAAGATGGGAATATATGTGTTCATAATAGACACATTTTTGAAGAGCATGGATGTAAATTTGCGCCAGTAGAAGTCGCTAAATTCTTCTCTCACGAAAGTTCCCTAGATATTAACAGGGGTATAGTTCCATTTGGATTCCATGGAAACTTGCCCGCAGGTATAGAAATTATTTAATTATTAGGAGATTATTAATGCCTTATCACGATTTTGTTTATAACCCAAAATCCTTTTCTGAAGTTGACAACATCTTCCCAGAACTTCCTGCAAACAGTAATACAGATACTTCTAAGTATGCTTTAACGCACGTAGAATTTGCTGAAAAAATTAAAGAGTTTGCTGGAGAAGGAGACATCATTGAATTTGGAGTTTGTACTGGTGGAACTATTGTTCCGATTGGAAAAGCAAATCCAGATAGAAAAGTTTTTGGTTTTGATCACTTTAAGGGTCTTGAGCAATCTTCACAACCAACACCTGGATATTCTGGATGGATTGAAGGAGCATTCCGAGTTGGAGATCCCAATTATTCTTGGGCACCTAAAAGTGTAGAGGATGTAATTAATAAGTGCTCAGAATCTCCCAACATTAAAATTTTTGTTGAGGATGTTCATGACATGGTAGAAAAAGAACCATCCGAATATGGTATTGGTAAAATCGGTGCAGTTCATATTGATCTAGACATCTATGAGCCAACTGTCTCTGCCTTTAAGTTTATTGATAAGTGTGAGTGGGATGAACTCTATTTCAGATTTGATGATTGGCATGGACATGAACCAGACTATGATCACCACGAAAGAAAAGCATTTAGAGAATGGTTGGATGCCAATCAATATAGGTATGAAATTTATGAGGATGGTTTAGCTGGAGGTTGTAAAGTCTGGAAAAATTGATTTAAAATGAAAGTATCTGTTGCTGTTCCAGTCTTTGAATATTACGGTAGGGGTGTTGAGGTTCTTGACGATATGTTGAGAACCATCTCTTATCAAACAATGAAAGATGTTGAAGTTGTAATTTCAGATCATAGTAAAAATGATGACATCGAAAATTACTGTAATAAAAATGAATATAATCTCAACATAAAATATCTCCGTAATGAAAATGGTAGAGGTAATCCCGCAATCAATACAAACAATGCAATAGATAATTGCACTGGAGAAATTATCAAAGTATTTCAACAAGATGATTTCTTATTTGACACTGAGGCATTGGAGGTTATGTATCGTGAAATGACTAATTCATCACAAAAATGGTTTGCTTGTGGAGCAATTCATACCCGTGATGATGGTCATTCTTTCTTTCATCCAATGTTGCCAAGATGGGATGATCGATTGATATTGGAAGATCAAAGAAATTTCATAGGGGGAGTTTCTGTTCTTTCTATAAAGAATGAAGTTAAAACCAGATTTGATCCAAACGTTAGAATGTTGTTGGATGTTGATTTTTATTATAATACAATGCTCAATTATGGGATGCCAATTCTTTATCAAGATGTGTTGATTGCTAATAGAGTTAGAGATAATAATACTTTGATGTCTGAAGTTAGTGCAGAAGAAGTTGTTGAAGAATTCAAATACTGTCACAAAAAGTATGGTATTGTAAAATGACGCATAAGTATTATTTCTCCGTCGCTGCAATGTTCAAGAATGAAAGTTGGAGCTTAAAGGAATGGATTGAGCATTATAAGCATCATGGAGCTGATCACATTTACTTGGTCGATGACTTTAGTGATGATGATTATCTTCCAATTCTTCAACCTTACATTAACTCTGGTTATGTGACTCTTTTCAAGAGTGATATATCGCAGAGATATGTTGGAAGGCAACTGGATATTACAAACAAATATCTCTTACCTATTGCCAAAGAGTCTAAATGGATTGCTCAAGTAGATTTGGATGAATTCATTTACAGTCCGAAAGAAGTAAATTTGAAGAATGTATTATCCAAGTATGAAAATTATGGAAGGGTAATAACGAATTGGGTTTGGTTTAATTCAAATGATTTTATCGAACACCCAGATGGCGGTATTGTTAAAAACTTCACCAAAAGAGCAGAATATAATGTGAGAGTTCTTTGCACTCTCTACAGTCATGCTGCTCCCAATGGTCAGAATGAACCAGAGTGGCAAAATCTTGATGCTCCAAAATGTATTGTTAATACGGACTTTGGAATTAAAGCATTCACTGTTCATGATGCAGTTAATGACGGTCAAAGCATCAATCTTTCATACAAGACAAGTGAAGATGATCCTGAGTTACTTTTAAATCATTATCAACTTCAATCAAGAGAGTATTGGGAAACTGTTAAAATGCATCGAGGTGATTGTAATCATTGGTATACTGGAAACACAAGAGGTTGGCACGCATACTATTCCTTAGATGTTGGTGATATAATAGATAATAGACTTAAGGAACAAAACGCAGGGATTGAATTATGACTATTGGTATGAACAGTCTTGGAAGAAATGGAAGACTGGGAAATCAAATGTTTCAATATGCGGCTTTGGTTGGTATTGCCAAGAACAAAGGGTATGACTTCAGAATACCTGAAGACACCGATCTAACACGATGCTTTGATATGCTTCACTGTGGAGATAGGTATGGTTTGATTGATGGTGATGAAGTAGAACTTCATGACTCGCATGAATTTTGTGAGGAACTATTCAACCAATGTCCAAACCATGTGACTCTACATGGTTATTTCCAGACTGAAAAATATTTTAAGAATGCTGAAAAACTAATTCGTCTTGACTTTAGATTTAAAAAAGAAATACAAGAAGAGGTAGACCATCATTACGGTCAATATCTTTCAGAAAGACCAGTGTCAATATGCATTAGACATTATAATGATAGTTTTGATTATCCTGGATGTGATAAGAATCATAGAAATATTCCCATCGAATATTACCACACTGCTATTGAAATTCTTGGTAAAGATAGACCTTATATAATAACTTCAAATAGTATTGAAAATTATAAAGAAGAGTTTGTTGGTGATAATTTTATTTTCCATGACATCTCAACAGAATCTGAAAAAGCATTTTTTGACTTATGCTTGATTTCAAATTGTGATGACTTTATTATTTCGAATAGTACTTTCAGTTGGTGGGGAGCATGGTTAGGTAATCGCGGAAGACATCCAGATTTAACAATGCCAGTTGGTGGTAGAGTGATTGCACCAACACCATGGTATGGTCTTGGTCTTTCTCATGTAGATTCTGATGATTTGTATCCAAAAGGGTGGGAGAAAATTTCATGTTAGTTACAGTTGTAAGTCATGCTGGAATAGCAAATAGGATTAAGAATATCATGAGTGCAATGTCTCAATTTGAGGATGTTGGGACATTGCATGAACCTATAAACTATATTTTCCCATCAGTGAAGATGTTGGATAGTGTTGTGAATCCTTATGAAGAAAATTGGAGACTTCATGTTTCTTCTGATGAGGAAAAATATACTGAAACATATAAGACAATAGACTTGTTATATGAGAATACTCCCCAATACTTTATTGAGAAGTATTCTAATGTTATTGAAAGACTTGAAATCAATAAAGAAATTATTGATTATGTGAATGACTTCACCAAAGATTGGGAAGATATGATTGGAGTTCATGTAAGATCTTGGTATTGCTCAAAGAATAGATTTCATAGTAATGATATTTTTGAAGAGCAGATAGATAAGTTGAATCCAAAAAAATTCTTTTTCTGTTCTGATAATTCAGATGTTCAAAAATACTTTGTAGATAAGTATGGTGATAGGGTAGTCACATATGAACGTCAAATGTTTAATCATCCTCATCTAGCAGAATCTGGTCATCATAATGACGTTCAAATTACTACGGATGCTTTTATTGAGTTGCTAATTTTATCAAGGTGTTCTACAATCATAGGAACCTATGATAGCACTTTTGATGAAGTATCTTGGTGGATGGGTGGATGTAAGTCAAAAGTGATTATTCCAAAACCACACAATTTCGATCAAGAATATCATAACTCTCAGTATTTGAAAAAATGAAGAAAGATTTATCTGAAGCAACGTTCATCATCCCAGTCAGAATAGAAAGTGAAGATAGAATGCGTAACGTTCTTACTGGCATCATATTTTTGCTAGAAAATTTTAATACAAATATTATTGTAAAAGAGGTTGATACTAAATCAGTATTCGAAGAAAGTGTATTGCCACAACTCAATGAATTCTTTGATGATCTATCTAATTTAAATCACGTATTTGAAAAGTCTGACGATCCTGTTTTTTATAGAATGCATATTCTCAATGAAATGCTTTCTATGAGTAAAACGAAGGTAGTTGTGAATTGTGATTGTGATATTCTACTTCCAATAGAATCTTATGTTAGAGCATATGAAATGATTATGTCTGATGAAGCAGACGTTGTTTATCCATATGGTAATGGTCATTATCAGAAACAAATATTTGCTGATGATGAATTAGTTTCAGATTTCTTGAGTAATGATTCTGATTTTTCTATCCTTGAATCAAAGCACCAGATAAGCACATCTGATTTTGGTTGGATTCAATTTTTCAATCGCCAGACGTATTTTGATGGGGGAATGGAGAATGAAAACTTTAGAGGATCATCACCAGAAGATAAGGAAAGATTTTTTAGATTCACTACCCTTGGTTATAGGGTTGCTAGAATAGACAATTTCATATATCATTTGGAACATAGTAGGGGTAGAAACTCTTGGCCAACATCATTCCATGGAAATCCATATATGAAAGAAAACTTGAACCTTTGGGAGATGATACAAAGAATGGATAAAGATCAGTTAAAACAATATTATTCCAACCAAGATTACCTGAAAAAATACTCATGATCATCTCATCTTGCCCATTAAGAATATCTTTGTTTGGCGGATCAACAGATAATCCATACTTTGTTGATAAGTATGGGTATGGATCCGTTATTAGTTTTACTTGTGACTTGAAGACTTATGTTACAATTAGTCAAGATAAGTTTGGGTTTAACAAAGACCAACACAAATATATTATTAACTACTCCCGTAGAGAGGAAGTATCTACAATTAAAGAAATACAAAACGATGTTGTAAGAGTTGTTCTTGAGTACTTCAATATGCCACCAGTTCAGGTCACTCTGACTAGTGATGCATATTCTCAGGGTAGTGGTCTTGCATCATCCTCTTCTTATATCATTAGTCTTATCAAAGCGTGCTCTATGTTTCTTGATAAGCATATTACTGATATTGAAATTTGTAAGATTGCTTATGAGTTGGAATTGAAGTTTAATCCATATTGTGGATATCAAGATCCGTATGGTTGTGGTATTGGTGGATTCAAAAAAATTGAATTTTATAAAGGTGGCATTGTAAAGTATGACTTCTTACCAACAAAATTTTTTGATCAGTATGATACTCATCTAGTTTTTACTGGAGTAACTAGAAATTCTAAGAGTGTCCTTAAAGATGTGACTCAAAATATTGATAAAGCAAAACCACTTCTCACTACCCTAGACAAGTCTTACAATACTGTTACTCAAGGTGACTATGGATCTTTCTTAAATTACTTAAATAAGAGTTGGTTGCAGAAGAAAAAGACAAGCTCTACGATTACTGAGAATGATAAGATCAAAGAAATTGATGAGTGTTTGAATGTCAATGAAACTGTTATTGCCCATAAACTTTGTGGTGCTGGTAATGGTGGATTCTTTCTTGTATTTTCTGAGAAAGAAAACTTGAATATTCCACACCAATCTGTTAGAATAGGTGTTAATTCTAGTGGAGTTACTGGTATAGAGTTATGAGCAATCCCTTTACAGAGTATATTGAAGCACTTCAAGGTGCTCACATTGAAGAGCAATTTCAAAAATTTAAATCTGCTTTTGATAGACACAACAATATTATTATTCTGGGGAATGGTGGTAGTAACTCAGTTGCTTCACATATCTCCCAGGACTATGTGAAATTTCACAATAAGAATTCAATGGTATTCTCTGATCCGTCGATGTTGACTTGTTTCATCAACGACTTTGGAATGGAGAATGCTTATTGTCGTTTTCTTCAGTATTATGCAAAGGTAGATACTCTTTGTATCTTGATCAGTTCTGGAGGGGAATCGAAAAATATTATTAACTGTATCAAGTATTGTGAAAACAATTCTCTACCTTATGGTATTCTGACTGGATTTAATCCTGCCAATAAGGCAAGAAGTATTTCTAATTCTGCTCTCTGGGACTATCATATTGATAGTAGAGACTATGGCATCGTTGAATGTATCCACCAAATCTTTCTTCATGGAGTGGTATGAGATATTGTTTTGATATTGACGGTACTCTTTGCAATACTCCTAACAATAATTTGGGCAAACCAGATTATGAAAGTGCAACTCCACTTCCATTCATGGTTAAGCAAGTTAATCGTCTGTATGATGAAGGGCATTACATCATCATACAGACTGCTAGGGGAAAGGGATCTGGCATTGATCACACTGAGTTGACAAAACAACAACTTAAAGATTGGGGATATAAGTATCATGAATTATTTCCCATGTTTTGTAAACCAACTGCAGACATCTTTATTGATGATAAAGGTATTAATGTAGAAGAGTGGAAGAAGAATGTTCCAATCAGAAAGGGTATTATTGGTGGAGCATTTGATGTTATTCACCCTGGATATATTCGAATGTTTAAAGATGCGAAGGAGCATTGTAATCATTTGACAGTTGCTTTGCATGTTGATCCATCAACTGAAAGAAGTCATAAACTTTCTCCAGTTCAAACATCATCAGAAAGGATGGAGATTCTTCTCGCATTGAAAGATGTTGATGATGTTGTTCTTTATAATGATGAAGAAAAATATCTTTCTTACCTTAGAAGTGGTCAATATGATATGAGATTCTTAGGATCTGATTATCGAAATGGATCTTATACTGGTAAAGATATAGACATTGAGATTGTTTGGTTGAATAGAGAAGATCATAGTTATTCAACTACAAAACTCAAAACAGATATTTACGAATCTGTAAAAGAAAAAATGTTGGTTTGTAAAAATTATGATTAGTTTAGTTACTGGTGGTGCAGGATTTATTGGATCAAATCTTGTAGATTATCTTATTCAACAAGGACATAAAGTTATTGTTGTTGATAATGAGAGTGCTAATAATGAAAAATTTTATTGGCGAGATGATACTGTCAATGTAAGGGGAGATGTTACTGATTACAATTTTATGAAGAGTGTGATCGGTAATGTTGATTATGTTTTTCATTTGGCTGCTGAATCTAGACTTCAGCCTGCTATTGAAAATCCTATTGAGGCAGTTAATAAAAATTGTGTAGGTACTACTGTAATGCTTCAGTGTGCCAGAGAGGCGGGAGTAAAGAGGTTTATATACTCTTCAACTTCTTCTGGATATGGGAACAATCCTTATCCAAATGTAGAAACACAACCTGACGACTGTCTTAATCCATACTCTGCATCTAAAGTTGCTGCTGAAAAGTTTTGTAAGATGTATAGTGATCTCTATGGGTTAGAAACAATTTGCCTAAGATACTTCAATGTATTTGGTGAAAGATCTCCTGCAAGAGGTCAGTATGCACCAGTTATTGGAATCTTTCAGAAGCAGAGAGATGCTGGAGAACCTCTTACAATCGTTGGTGATGGATCCCAGCGAAGAGATTTTATCTATGTTGGAGACGTGGCAAGAGCGAACTATCTTGCAGCAACATCTTCATTGGATGGATACTATGGACAAGTCTTTAATGTTGGTAGTGGTAAGAATTATTCTGTAAAAGAAATTGCAGATTCAATATCAGATTATCAAACCTTTATACCAAAGAGACCTGGTGAAATGGAGACGACGATTGCTAATATAGATAAGATTGGTGAAGTCATAGGATGGAAACCAGAAGTAGATGTTATTGAATGGATTAAGAAATGAAAATTACAGTTCTAGGATCTAGAGGACAAATCGGTGCTTATCTGACGGAGTATCTAAAACAAAAGGGTCATACTGTTTATGAATTTGATATTGTAAATTCTTCAGAAGAAGATATGACTATCATTCCAAATTCTAAATTGGAACGGTATATTTCAGAAGCAGACTTTGTTTTCTTCCTTGCATTTGATGTTGGTGGATCTAGATACCTGAAAAAGTATCAGCATACTTTTGAATTTATTAATAACAATACTAGGTTGATGGCAAATGCCTTCGGTCTTCTGGAAAAGTATAGTAAGAGATTTGTATTTGCATCTTCTCAGATGAGTAACATGAGTTACTCTCCTTATGGTGTAATGAAGAGAGTTGGAGAACTCTATACCCAGACTCTGAAAGGTCTTACGGTTCATTTCTGGAACGTCTATGGTGTTGAGCATGATGCTGAAAAGTCTCATGTCATCACCGACTTCATCCGTAAAGGATTTGAAGAAGGTGACTTTGAAATGATGACTGATGGAACAGAAGAACGTCAGTTCTTGTATGCGGAAGATTGTTGTGAAGCATTAGAGACCGTTATGGAATCTTACACAGATTTCAAACCAGAGGATGAATTGCACATCACATCATTCCGAGGAAGCACTATTAAAGAAGTTGCTGAAATTATTCAGGGACAGTTTAATCTGATTGGAAAATCAGTCAGCATTAAACCAGGTCTTGCAAAGGATAGTGTTCAGATGGACAAGAGAAATCAACCAAACAACTACATCACTGGTTGGTGGATGCCCAAGACAAATCTTCAAGATGGAATTGCTAAAGTGTTTGAGGATATGAATAATGATCGGGTTTGATAGGATTGGGACAATGGGTCGTCTGGGAAACCAGATGTTTCAACATGCAGCACTAAAAGGTATTGCTCGCAATAGAGGATTTGAATATTGCATTCCTTCATATTTTCCACAAACTCAGATTGACAACTATGGTTTGTTGGAAGCATTTGAAATGAGTAATGTTGACAGAGTTATGTTCTGTCACAATCAAAAAACAGTGCAAGAATCGCACTTTCATTTCGATGAAAAGATTTTTAATGAGTGTCCCGATAATTCAAATATTGTTGGATTTTTTCAATCTGAAAAATATTTTAAGCATGTAGAAGATGAGGTTCGTCAAGACTATATCTTCAAGAAAGAATGGTCAGAACCCTGTCAAGAGTTTATGGAGCAGTTTGAGGGGCAAGAAGTTGCATTCCTTCACGTTCGTCGTGGAGATCCTAACCTTGCCGACAAGCGTGGATTTAAGTGGGCATATGTGAATCTTCAGGACCAGCATCCTGTGCAACCTCTTGAATATTATGAAGAAGCATTGAAATGCTTTCCAGAGGATATGCCAGTTCTTGTATTCTCAGATTCTATTGAATGGTGTAAAGAGCAAGATTTATTTAAACCAGATAGGTTTATGTTCTCTGAACCAGAACATAAGTATGATGATGGGGCATTGGTACCTTATGTTGACTTATGCTTGATGTCTTTGTGTAGTCATGCTATTATTGCTAATAGTTCTATGAGTTGGTGGGGTGCCTGGCTTCAGAGCAACCCGAATAAAAAAGTGATCGCTCCTAAGATGTGGTTTGGACCAGCTTATAAATCTAACAATACTAAAGACCTTTATTGTGAAGGGTGGGAAGTGATCTGATGGACAAAAACAAATCAGCATATAAACTAAAGGGTCTTCCTCCAATTTACTATACGAATCTTGATAGAAGTGAAGATCGTAGAAAGTATATGGAAGACCAGTTTAAATACTGGGAAATTGAAAACTATACAAGAATCTCTGGATATGATGGCACTGGGGATGATGACCTGAGTGGTATTTTGAAGGGGAAGTATCCTGACAACATGGGTCCAACTGATGTTGGATGTTGCACTTCTCATCTCAAAGCAATCAAGCATTGGTATGAGACATCAGATACTTCTTGTGCAATCATGATGGAGGATGATTGTGATCTATCGGTTGCAAAGTATTGGCCATTTACTTGGAAAGACTTTTACTCAAAACTTCCTTTTGATTATGATATTGTCCAACTGGCAGTAATTAATCCTGGGTCTTTACATATCAAACTGCATAAAAGATTTGTCAATGATTTTTCGACAGCATGTTATTTAATAACCAGACATCATGCTAAGAAAATTATCGATCTCTGTTGTAGAGGTGATAAGTATAAACTCGACTACAATGCAAAACCAAGATGCAATTCTGAGCATTTGATCTATGAGTCTGGTAATTCTTTTGCCATACCTTTGTTGCTATATTCTTCCGAACAAACCACATCGATGATATGGGATAAAACTCATATTGATACATTCCATATTCCTAGTAGAGATGGATTGAGACATTTTTGGAAGAATCAATCAATGGATATAACGAATTGGAATGAGATTTTTGAATATGATCCTTATGTCGGAAGACTGCCACCAATGCCAGAGGATAAGTAATTATACTTACTAATGTCGGGAAACCGTAACAAAGGGGGCTTGCGCCTCCTTTCTTTTTGCTATATAATTGTGTAACAGTTCTTCACAAAACTATAATGACTGTAACAACTAATGAGTACGGGCAACAGAATCTGTTTGCTAAAGAGCCTCAAATGGTAATCGAGGACTACCATTCGAAGGGTTTGCTGACCCCGATGGAAGGCATCGAACGCTATAATGGTCGTTGGGCAATGATGGGTTTCGTATCAGGCTTGCTTTCTTACGCGATTACTGGTAAACTCTTCTTTGGTATTTTCTAAGTAATTCTACCTATGGCATACAATGTTACTCTCCGCACTCCCGACGGCACCGAGACCGTCATTCAATGTGAGGAGGATCAGTACATCCTTGAGGCTGCTGAGGAAGCAGGTGTTGACCTTCCTTCGTCATGTAAAGCTGGCGCTTGCTCTGCCTGTGCTGGTAAGTTGATTGAAGGTGAAGTTGATAATGAAGAGCAGTCATTCCTTGATGATGAGCAACTGGAAGATGGTTGGGTGCTGACTTGTGTCGCATATCCCAAGTCTGACTGCACCATCCTTACCGAGCAAGAAGAAAACCTCTAATGGAACTACTCGCCCTTGCTGGTATTCTACTTGCCTCTTTTGCAGGGGCAGCACTACTCACTAAATCTGGAGACGAAAAATGAACGAAAAAGCAGAACGTATTAATGGTTGGGCAGCGATGATTGGTATCGTTGCCGCCTTCGGTGCATATTTCACCACGGGGCAGATCATTCCTGGAGTATGGTGATGTTGTTTGCAATCATTTTACTGGGGACCTACTTCTTCATTATGGCTCTTGGTAATAATGATGCAGACGATGATGACGACTTTGGTGGGGGTATGATGGTCCCCGCCTAT
>Ga0222715_10002144_pt1 | contig 18246 bp, 15 predicted proteins | sample C33_9DmetaG_FD_165056 | JGI IMG/M metagenome (GOLD analysis project Ga0222715, IMG submission 165056) | Estuarine water microbial communities from San Francisco Bay, California, United States - C33_9D | ecosystem: Environmental > Aquatic > Marine > Unclassified | place: USA: California... | reverse complement strand
GCGCCGCTCCTGCGATGCCTGACATGGGCGGAATGGGCGGAATGGGCGGAATGGGCGGAATGCCTGGGATGATGTAAATCCCGAGTGATCGCTTAACTCGAGCTATTTAAAGCCCCGCTATTGCGGGGCTTTTTTTGTGTTGTAAGTTCTTTTTATTCCTTGGACTTATCTATCAAAGATGCGACCGCCGAATAAGTCGAAACCAAATAAGGAACCCAATACGTTAATCCAATTTTCCACCAAGAAGAGGTGAAAGTAGTCCAATCAGTTAGGCTACTGCCGTAATTAATCAAAACAAGCACAGTACCCACTATTAAAGACGTTTTAACCGACCGCTGGACAACTTTACGATTTAAAGCGTGTTTCAACCAAGTATTATTCACAAAGACACCCGAATGATAAATATTCTCGTCCAATAGAATTTTTTGTAACCATATTAAACACCGACTATGATGAATTTCCAGCGGTAACAATTACATACGGAATCATATTATTAAATCAACTATCGAAGTCGCTAACCTCTATCACGCCTACGGGGCTCACCGCGCATTATCAAATATTAATTTTTCAGTGCCACCGGGGAGCATTACCGCAGTCGTAGGACCAAATGGTGCTGGGAAAAGTACTCTATTTAAATGTTTAATCGGGTTAGAAAGCCCTATTCAGGGGACAATACACATCGACTCGACAGATATCATGCATAATCCGCGGGCTCTAAATGGAAAAATTGCATATTTAGCAGAAAATATAGGGGTTTATGACCAGCTCACAATTAGACAGTCCCTCAACTACGCTGCTAGCTTACACTTAATGAATGCACCAGACGTAAATCAGTCGGTACAAGAACTTTCTAAAGAGCTGGCTATCGACGACCGTTTAGACGTTAAGCTTTCCAAACTATCGAAAGGGTTACGGCAGTGCGTAGCAATAGCTCAAGCTATTATCCATAGCCCTTCAATTATATTACTTGACGAACCATCTTCTGGTCTTGATCCAGAGGCGCGGCATAGGGTTATCAATCTCTTCAAAAAACTGCAGCAAAATGGTGCGACTTTACTGATATCGACACACTTGCTCTCGGAAATAGAAAGTTATTACTCAAATCTTTTGATTATAAAAGATGGTTGTCTCATAAGACCTGAAGACGTGAGTAATGCTCAGACTAATCGCACATTGATAAAATTAAAAATGGACGGCGGGCAAGCATCAGTCATCAAAGAGTTAGAATTCAACCCCAAAGTTATTTTTCAAGAACGAATGGCGGATGGCGTCACATTCTATTTTAATGGGGATAAGGAGCAGCAAGCCGAGCTCCTAAAAAATTTAGTATCATTGAATTCGACAATTTCGAGCTTCGAAGTCGTTCCCGAAGACCTACAGAACAAATATTTAGAATCTATGAAAAGAAATGGATCTTCATGAATCCTGAACTACAAAAACAAATCTCTTCTCTTGAGACGAAAACGAACTTGATTTTGACAATCGGTACCTTGTTGGGTCTCGCATGGTTTATTGATAAACACCTTTTCTCCCTAGGCCTAGAAAGCTTGAGCCTATTTTCTTTTGCGATGTTTTGTACAATCTCAGGTAGTCGGAAAATAGCACGCGCGCTGTATTCTGAAGTGAAAAGTAACGTTTGGAATGCGCAAAGGTTTTCTCAGATCTCTCCCCCCACATTACTAATTGGTAAGCTGATAGGACCAGCATTGCACTCGTGGGTCGTGGGATCAGTTTGTATAGGAGTGTATTTATGGCAAGCGAAAGATAAGAGTGATGGCTTGGAAACAACTTGCATCGCAATACTGATCACATTCTTGTGTCATGCTTTAGCTCTGGCATATGCGTTGTTGCAAGTTCAACAAAACCGAATTCGCAGAAAAGATGCGTCCATATTATTCTACCCATTAGTTATACTTTTTGTACTACCGCACATTACCGAAATCTTTTTACCCGCCATCGCTGAAATCAAAGAATTATTGAAGCAATGCCTTTGGTATGGACGCAATTATAATACATATAACTTTCTTGCCAGTAGTCTTCTAGGAGGTGTCACGTTCGCCATTTTGGCCGCGTATAGAATGTTATGCGCGGAACTTAGAATCAAACACCTACCGTTCGTATGGTTTTTCTTTATACTCACGATTGGCGTTTTTATAAGTGGTTTTTTTACCGGAACTGGGTTGGTAGATGCATCTCGAAACATTCTATCCTGCTCTGTCCTAGTCGCCTGTCTACTAAGTTACTTCACCGGCGTAATGCTAAAAGTGCCTGAGGAAAACTATTCAATCTTAAAAAAAGCCTTATTATCAAAAAATTGGAGGGAATTTTCTCAAGAAAGTCCTCTTTGGCTTCTTTCAATTTCAATCGGCACAGTTATCGGACTAATCAATACTGTAATCGGTATCGATCCAATTTTCAAAAACGAGCTAATAACTAATTTAGGAGTTGTGTCTCTAACGATCGCAATTATCACCTTGCGCGATCTGATTTTCTTACATCATCTGCGACTGTGTTTACAAAATAGGGCCAGCGAGTTCTACTTTATTATCCTACTAGGAACGATAAATATACTATTACCTAGTCTCGACCTGCCCGTAGGCGGGACCAAACCCATTTTCTCAGACACAGCAATTGTTCTTGCGGTAAACCTAATCTTAGCACTGTGTTTCTTTAAATTAGCTCTGAGAACCCACCAAAAGATTCTAACGACGGCTACCCAACAAGTTGTCCAAAAATCCTGAAACCTGCGACGTAAGTACCTACTGCTGAACCTAATGTGCCAAGCACGAAAACCAGCATAGTTCTGGCAACCTTATTTTTTCTCCAGCCCTTGAATGAAACGGCGTCTTTGCGCACCAAACGAAAATCGTGAATGGTGGGTTTACGTATCCATGCCTCTACTATGCCGACCACCATACCAGCCCCAATAGTCGGATTTAATGACGTGAGAGGTGCAGCCAGAAAGGCGCTGGCGATGGTTATAGGGTGCCCACCAGCAATCAACACTCCTAATGATGACAAGCCACCGTTTATTAAGATCCAATCAACAACTAGTGATACACCAAGCTCAGTGCTCCTCGAAAAACCAATTCCAAATCCACCGCAAATAATCAGTACTATGACCCAAGGGACATACTTACCTAGTCGAGATTTCTTTGGTCGTTCCTCGAGAGAAGCTATCACATGCTCCGAAAGATCAGCATCACTATCCAATAATCGAGCGATCCCGGAAACATGACCCGCCCCCACTACAGCGAGTATCGTATTAGACCTCCCACTCATCAGAGTCTTGATCTTACAAGCCATATAAAGGTCTCTCTCTGTGATTAAAGGTTCGAATATCGAACCGGCTGATTCGTGAAACTCTTCCATAGCAGCCTGTAACATATCGGTCTTTTTTAAGGCCTCAATTTCACTTTCTTCAACCTTGTTAGTAGATAAGACGCTACCCAGTAGACCTAGAAATAAATGAGGTCGCTTCCACCAAGGCACGGAACCATATATGCGCTGTACTGTTATCCCAAGATCTCTGTCTATAAGTTCAAGCGGGATATCCCTAGCTTGGGACTCGACTATTGCAGCGCGCATCTCTCCACCTGGCTCAACACCAAGCTGCTCCGCAATCCTTTGTTGAAACGCCCCCATTGCTAACATAGCGACGATCATTTTTGCTCTACCTTGCCACAATACTTCTATCAAATTTGTTTTTTCAAATTTTTCAGGATCGATCATACTGCGATGCCGATTTTGGCAAAGCTCTATGGCTACGCTATCGAACTCTCTCGAAGAGACAGCGGCAGTAACAGCTTCAACACTACTTTTAGATACATGGGCCGTACCCAAAAGACGCACACTCGAATCGCCAATTGTCACGTCTGTATAAGAAGTACTTTCTGAATCGCTCATGGTTATTGGATTTTCCACATTTATTAAGTTTTCAGTAATAGCGTATTATCTAACCGATAACTTAGTTCAATTTTAAAACGCCTGAAATTTTATACGAAATGCCTCACGCATGCCCGCCCGTTGGCGATTTTTATGATTATAAATTTCTGGTGATGAATTTTTATTTTGATAAGTAAAAATAACCAGAAGTCAATCTAGTTTCAGTCTCCAACCTGCACTAAAATGAAGACACACGAGAGCATAGTAACACCAATTTCTAGTGATCAAATTAAATAAGCACCAACTCGCCGCGATAAGGCATAGTGAAACTCCGCTTCTTGTTTTGGCAGGGGCTGGCAGCGGAAAAACTAGCGTTATCGCAAACAAAATAGCACATCTGATAACTAAAAAAAATGTAGAGGCTCGGCAAATCACCGCAATCACGTTCACAAATCGAGCGGCTAACGAAATGCGCGATCGAGTGATAGGACTCATAGCAAATAAGGGCTTTAATCGGCCAATAATATCAACCTTCCATTCCCTTGGGCTTAAAATTCTAAGAGCCGAATCAGATAGTTTAGGATATCGATCTAACTTTTCCATCTATGATACCAACGACTGTCAAGACTTACTCGCCGATCTCATGCGTAAGTATAAACTCCCCGATAGTATTTCAGTTGGCCAAGTCCAAGCTCAGATTTCAGACTGGAAATCGTCCTTTTTTCATATCGCACAAAAGGGCCAGCATCAATTTTCTCTATTACAAAATAAAATTTGGCCAGTTTACTCAGACTATCAGGAAACTTTATTAGCTTATAACGCAGTGGATTTTGATGATTTAGTCGTAGCGCCCGTCAGATTATTTTTGTCTAACGAAGGCTGTCTGAAGCGCTGGCAGAACAAAATCAGCTACCTTATGGTTGATGAGTATCAAGATACCAATCAGGCACAATATGAATTGGTAAAACTCCTAGCTGCCGAGCATGGACGACTTACAGTTGTAGGAGATGATGACCAATCAATTTATGGGTGGCGAGGAGCCAAACCTGAGAATATATCTCAGTTGCAAAAGGACTACCCTTCATTAAATGTGATTAAGTTAGAGCAAAATTATCGAAGCACAGGTATTATTCTCAAATCTGCTAATTCGCTAATCAAAAATAACCCCCATAAGTATGAGAAAGTACTGTGGTCTGACAACGGATTTGGCAAGCCAATCAAAATAATTGCATCTTCGGACGAGTTTGAAGAAGTCGACAAAATAGTAAACGACATACTCTACGCGCAATTACTGCAACCTCAACCATATGACTCTTTCGCGATCCTCATCCGCTCAAACTACCAAGCAAAACTCTTTGAAAAGGCGTTTATCGAGAAAAAAATACCCTACCAACTCTCAGGTGGACAATCATTTTTCGACTATACCGAGATCAAAGACTGTCTGTGTTACTTACGGCTGTTAGTTAATACTGACGATAATAATGCTTTACTGAGAGTCATCAACACGCCGCGTAGAGGTATCGGTGCCCAAAGTATTAAAAAACTAATAGACATGGCACAGACCGAAAATCTATCGCTTTACGAGGCGACTCGCTGCGCCCGTTTTAACGAATTTTTTCCGGACACATCCGGTAATAGGATCCGTCAATTTTCAAATTGGCTTTTTGAATTTGAAAAAAAATTCATCTCTTATGAGCCCGCACAAATCGTACAGAAATTACTTGACGACATATCTTTTAATGACTGGCTTGATACTACAGCACCTGATGAAAAACAGGGTGAACGCAAAAAAAATAATATCCTGGAGCTACTTTCTTGGATAAAAAAGATTTCAGAGAAGAATCCGGACTACAAGCTAGTAGATGTCGTGTCTTCGTTAATGTTGTTTGATGTATTGGATCGGCGCGAAAATGAAGGTAAAGCCGGTAGCGTGTCGTTAACTACATTGCACGCTGCGAAAGGCCTTGAATTCCCTAACGTCTATATAGCTGGATTCGAGGAAGGAATTCTGCCGCATCACGCAAGCACAGATGACGCTTCAATTGAAGAAGAGCGGCGTATTGCTTACGTAGGAATCACTCGAGCAATGAAAAATCTCACCCTTACTTATTGCAACACCAGAAAACGGTATGGACAAGTAGAAATATGCGAACCTAGCCGATTTCTGGATGAGCTACCTCAAAGTGAGGTTGAATGGGAAAGGAATGGTTCAGAGCAAAAAAGTAGCCAAAAAACAGGACTTGATACACTAGAAAAACTCCGATCACGGCGTGCACAGACACCAGCCCCTGATCTTAAGTAAAGAAATCATCCCTAACGGCTGAGAGTCGCCCTAACAACTATACGCTCACAAGAATCGGATACGGGTTCATTTTTAAATCCGCCCGCGATTGATGTCATCATAAGACCGGCTTCGCTCAGCAACTGCGGGAGTTCATTATGTGAGAAATAACGCTGGGGAATTTTAGTTTCGATCTTCTCGTCAGTGGAACGACATTTATGAGAATAATTCACATCGAGTCTACCTGAATCAGGAAGAATTTGGACTGACTCATAAACATCCCAAATCTTATTTTGGTAGTGAACTTCTTTAACCCAGCCATTATCTTGCCGCGACTTAGAAATATGCGATGCCATGCTCTGATGGTATGCCACAAAAACATCGAAAATGAGTTGTCCATTTTTTGCCAAATGCTGTCCAATATTTTTCAAGCAAGAAATAAGTTTGTCTTCCGACAATAAACAATAAATGGTGTTACAAGGCATAATAATACGATCAAATCGACGATTTAATTGGAAGCCAATCATATCAGCGCAGTAACACACTACGCCTCTATTTGTCGCAAGTCGGGCACGTTCCCAATTAATATCTATCCCTAGATAATTTTTCGCCACCCGACTGACAGGGCATCCCATTCTGCCGCTACCACAACCAAGTTCCAACACCCACTCCACATCCTCACAAGCACGGACATAAAATTCAATATCACCTTCATTCCCAGTATGGACCAGAGAATATAAATCGTTCTCGTTCAAGCTAACAAGTCAGCGGCAAGTTTATCCATTTCTTTGCGTATTCCATCTACATCCCTCGATTGCAACCATAATGTCACTTGATCGACTTCTAAATCAACAAACGACTCTATATCCTTTCGAGTACGCCACTGCCCGTTACCTCCTAAAACATTAACTAAAATTTTCTTGTCCGAGCGACCACTCTCATTCGCTAAATCGCGCATTTGTCTCATTCCTATAGCAATTTGATTGATATCAGCTACAACAGGCAGCCACCCGTCACCCCACTGTACGATGCGCTTGAAAACTCGTTGCGACCACTCTCCGCCAACAATAATACTAGGCAAATAGACTGGCGGATTAGGTTTTTGATGAGGCTTTGGATAGCATCTAACCGCTGGAAAATCATAATACTTTCCATGAAATTCTGTTTCGGGATCAGCCCAACAAGACCGCATTATTTTAACAGCTTCCTTAATTTGTCCCCAACGGTGGTCAAAGTCCACCCCTAAAATCTCCGCTTCTTCGCGGCACCAACCAGCCCCAATACCAAAATGAAATCTTCCTTTACTGAAACTATCTAGACTCGCCACCTCCTTAGCTAAATGGAGTGGATGCCGCTCACCCGCAAGCAAAACAGCCGTACCTATCTCAAGAGTAGAGGTCGCACTCGCGGCGCGCATAAGTGCGATCATAGGATCAGGCATTTGCCACAAATAATCTGGTTCCTCATCCTCTAACCCTCTTCCTGGATATTCAGTATCGTAAGTAGAGGGCAGTATAATGTGGTCCGGAACCCAATAAGAACTAAAGCCTAATTCCTCCGCATGCCTTGCTACAATCGCAGGATCCGCAATGACATCAGGCAATATTGAAAAAATTCCGATTTTCATAAAACGTGTCTCCTTAAACGCAAAGTAGAAAAAAAATAATAATAGCAGCTAAGACACTTTTTCTAGGGTTTGGAAATCAAATATATTCGGGTCAGCAAGATGGGACGGCACAACCGTACATATGCTGCGAAATATATTTTCTACTCGACCAGGCGATTCTTTTTCCCAAGCAGCTAACATTTGCTTGATCTTTACGCGCTGCAGTTGATCCTGACTGCCGCACAAATTACAGGGAATAATCGGAAATTTTCGAGCATTAGCGTACGCGAGAATATCAGCTTCTTTACAGTAAGCTAGTGGGCGAATAACTACGTGTTTTCCGTCATCGCTACGTAATTTAGGCGGCATCGCTTTTAGTCTTGAACCAAAGAACATATTTAAAAACAACGTTTCAACAATATCATCTCGATGATGACCCAACGCAATCCTAGTAAATCCGTTATCCGATGCAAAGCGATAAAGTATTCCCCGCCTTAATCGAGAGCACAATCCACACATGGTTTTACCCTCAGGGACTACTCTTTTCACAGTAGAATATGTGTCTTGCTCGATAATATGATAATCAATATTGAGTCTTTCCAAAAAGGCTCTCATTACCGTTGGGGGATAGCCCGGCTGTTTTTGGTCCAAATGTACCGCCACTAATTCAAAATTTATAGGTGCTTTCTCTTGAAGTCGGGTAAGCAGTTCTAACATTGCATAAGAGTCTTTCCCCCCCGAAAGACAAACCATAACTTTATCGCCCTCATTTATCATTCCAAAATCTGTAATCGCTTGACCTGTTAACCGACGCAGTCGTTGTTGCAGCTTTCCCTTGTCATATTTTTGTTTACGTCTGTCGTGTGTTTCCGAGGTAATCGTGATCATTTATTCTTTAAACTCCGCTTTAATAGACACTCTCACAGCTAATTGGGACATCATATGGCTATTTTGCCGAATAAGCACTTAGTGACAGTGTAAAAAAGTAGCCGATTAAGAAACACTTGATTTATGCACTATATTACTTCTTTACCAATTTTTATTTTGCACTATAATGCATATTTAGGGTTCACTCTATCGGGGGAAGTCATTTTGTTGCCAACAAATAGTTACACAGAAATTATCGGGACTAGAGTGCGTTCTCTGCGGATCGGAAAAGGTATCTCGCGACGAAAGCTTTCCGAAATATCTGACGTTTCAGAGCGTTATATTGCACTTCTAGAATCTGGCAAGGGCAACCCTACCCTTCAAATACTAAGTTCAATTGCGCCACACCTAGAAGTTACCATGGGCGATCTTGTTGATGAACGCCCAGATGCGTCAGAGGAGTACTTAGATTTTTGTAAAATGCTTCGTAGTGCAAACTCTGCGACTCTAAAATATTTAAAACAACAATTAAATATTAAAAATAGTGGAGCAGATACAAAAAATCATATCGCATTTATAGGGCTCAGGGGCGCTGGTAAAAGTACCATTGGACGGAAGCTAGCGGTTAGTCTGAAAATACCATTTATTGAACTGGGCCAACGAATCGAGCAAATCGCTGGAATGAACACAAACGAAATATTCTCGCTAAGAGGACAATCTAATTACCATCGCATGGAGAAAGAAGCTTTAGAAAGCTGCGTTGAAAGCAGCGTTCGTTCGATAATAGCCGTTGGAGGAAGTCTCGTCCTACGACCCGACTCTTATAACCTGCTTCTGAGCAAATGCGAAACTATATGGCTCAAGGCTTCTCCCGAAGAACACATGGAAAGGGTTATTCGACAGGGAGACAACCGGCCAATGTCTTCAAGTGCCAACGCGATGACGGATTTGAAGAATATTCTTAGTAGCCGGCTAGGACTTTACGAACAAGCAGACCACGTAATTAATACGTCTGAAACGACTGTTGATGAGTCTGTAAAATTTATATCTGCCAAACAAAATGTAGTTCCCTACCAAGAGATAATAGAATGAAAGTAGAACACGAACAAAAAATTTCCACTGAAAATCTCCACCCCATAAATTTTCAATTAACTGAAAAGGACTACCAACACTGGAAGATTGACTTAGACGGAGATATCGCGTGGCTAGGGTTAGGGGTAAATGAAAATGCGACGCTTATGGATGGCTACCAATTAAAACTAAACTCTTATGATTTAGGCGTCGATATAGAGCTCCACGACGCAGTATCTAGACTTAGATTTGAACACCCTGAAGTGAAGTGCGTGATACTTCATTCTTCGAATGATAAGGTCTTTTGCGCTGGCGCAAATATAAAAATGCTCGGCTTGTCAGATCACGCGCATAAAGTTAACTTCTGCAAATTCACTAATGAGACGCGAAATGCGATTGAAAATGCGACATGCGAGTCAGATCAAATATACATTTGCGCAATAAAAGGTTCTTGCGCCGGAGGCGGCTATGAAATGGCTCTAGCCTGCGAACAAATCTTCATGGTTGATGATGGGAACAGCTCAGTATCACTCCCAGAACTTCCACTATTAGCTGTCCTCCCTGGAACAGGTGGCCTTACAAGACTCGTGGACAAGCGTCTCGTCCGAAGAGATAGAGCAGACTATTTTTGCACACTAGAAGAAGGGATCAGAGGTAAAAAAGCAGTCCAATGGGGACTGGTTGACGAAGTAAGTCCTGCTTCATCTTTTGTTGACGATATTCGCAAAAGAGCAAAAGACATAGCGGCGGAAAACCCAAAAATTGTTTCTTCCTCTGGCATATCCCTTAAACCGTTGACGCGTAATTTTTCAGTGAATGGAGTGATATATGATGATTTGGAAATTAAAATAAATCGTAACACTCAGTGTGCCGAATTTTTGATCACATCATCGTCAGAGCCCGTCCCAAAAACTCTAAATGACATTGAAGATCTAGGATGCGATTTTTGGCCACTGGCGATTGCACGACAACTTGATGATGCTATTCTGCACATGAGATTCAATGAAAAAGAAATCGGAACTTGGATTTTCAAAACACAAGGCGATTCGGGCTATATTTTAGCAACTGAGAAGTTGCTAAAAGACTATGAAAAACACTGGTTCATTAAAGAGACCAGTTTAATGATCGAGCGCACTTTCAAGCGACTGGATGTGACCGCTCGAAGCTTAATTACAGCAGTAGAGCCCGGTAGCTGTTTCTCAGGTTTTCTTGCTGAGTTAATTTTTGTTGCCGACCAAAGCTATATGCTGCTGGGACAATTTGAGTTTAGCGAAAAGCCTGATGCCACTATTACATTGACTGATTTTAATTTTGGTCCTTTTAAAATGGTTAATGGCATTACCCGCTTGGAAAGTAGATTTTTTGGTCAAAATTTGAAATTAGAAACAATTAAAGAGAGTCGCTATACCCCGCTTAAAGCATCTGAAGCAGAAACTTTAGGACTAGTCACGTTTATACCTGACGATATCGACTGGGAGGATGAGTTACGTATGACAATAGAATCTAGGGTTGGATTTTCGCCTGATGCGTTGTCAGGGATGGAAGCGAATCTTAGATTTGTTGGCCCAGAAACTATTGAATCGAAAATTTTTTCCCGATTATCAGCTTGGCAAAACTGGATCTTTCAGCGACCCAATGCTGTTGGCGACAAAGGCGCATTAGTTCTTTACGGAACGGGAGAACGTGCACAATTTAAAAAAGAACGAGTATGAAGAAACGGAGACCCTTATGAGTGCCCAAATAGACTATAACCAATTAATTCCGAATAACGTAAATCTAGCCTCAGATCGTCGTTTACTCCGAGCGCTAGAATCATGGCATCCGAAGTTCATCAATTGGTGGAAAGACTACGGCCCAGACGCGTATCAGGAAAAGGAAGTGTATTTGCGAACCGCTGTCAGCGTAGACAAAAAAGGATGGGCACATTTCGGCCCTGTCAAAATGCCTGATTATCGCTGGGGAATCTTTTTAGCAGACTCAAATATCGAAGAAAAGCGTATAGGATTTGGGGATCATAAAGGTGAGAAGGTCTGGACAGATGTCCCAGGTGAATATCGCGGGCCACTCAGGAGACTTATTGTTACCCAAGGTGACACTGAGCCGGCTTCAGTGGAACAACAAAGAGTATTAGCTGCGACCGCACCATCTCTGATTGACATGCGCAACCTTTTTCAGGTCAATGTTGAAGAAGCGAGACACTTGTGGGCAATGGTCTATCTTCTTATGGCACATTTTGGTCGAGACGGAAGAGAAGAAGCAGAACAACTGCTAGAAAGGCGTTCCGGTGATCCCGATAAACCACGAATCTTAGGAGCATTTAATGAGCAAACGCCGGATTGGTTGTCATTTTATATGTTTACTTATTTCACTGATCGGGATGGGAAATATCAGCTCGCCTCTCTAGCCGAGTCTGCGTTTGATCCGCTCGCTCGAACTTGTCAATTCATGCTCACCGAAGAAGCTCACCATATGTATGTTGGTGAAACTGGAGTAGCACGAATCATCCAAAAAGCATGTGATGTAATGAACGAGTACAAAACAGATGATGTCAGGAGACATGGAGCAATTGATCTTCCTACCTTGCAGAAATATGTCAATTTCCACTTTAGTGTGTCAGAAGATCTATTTGGTGCAGAATTATCTACTAATGCCGCAAACTATTTCACGCAAGGATTAAAAGGTCGTTACCAAGAACAATTTATTAAAGATGATCACTCACTAAAAGATGAGCCTTACGAGATAACTACTTTCGCTAATAACATGATAAAAAAAGAAGAAGTACCGGCACTTAACTCCATAAACGAGCGACTTCGTGACGATTACATAAAAGACTGTCAGCGTGGCGTCAATCGCTGGAACAAGCTGATCAAAGATGCAGGAATTGATTTTGAGATCACCCTACCTCATAGAGCATTTCATCGTCAGATAGGTTTTTTTGCAAAAGCGAATGTTAGTCCTGAAGGAGTTACTATGACGGAGGAGGACTGGTTCAAAAACAGCCTAAGCTGGCTACCTTCGGAACAGGATCATGAATATGTGAAATCGCTGATGATCCAAGTAACAGAACCCGGAAAGTTTGCCAGCTGGATTGCGCCGCCGAGAATTGGTATTAATAACCAAGCTATAGACTTTGAGTATGTGAGGTTTTAATTATGGGTACGATATATGTTACCGACAGAGATGGATTAGAGCACGAGATCGCAGCACAGGAAGGAGAAAATTTGATGGAGATCCTTCGAGACGGAGGCTTACCTATCGAAGGAATTTGCGGAGGGGTCTGTGTTTGCTCTACTTGTCATGTTTATATGGCAAAAGACTGGATTACAAAAAGTGGAACACGTGATGACGATGAGCAAGTAATGGTAGAAGATTCTGGTTCGTACCAAGACTCTTCAAGACTTGCCTGTCAAATTGAGTTTACGCCAGTCCTGGAAGGCATGCGCTTAACATTAGCGCCGGAATTCTGAATGATGAGCTCGTATAATGCAGCAGCAGAGCTGGTAAGTAAGAACACCTCAAATGGCTTAGCAGATAAAATAGCGTACATCGATGATGTAGGCTCATATTCCTTCAGCGACTTGGAAACAAGAGTGCAGAGAACTGCCTCAGTTATGCAAGCAATTGGGCTCCACAGGGAGCAGCGAGTGCTTCTATGCATGTTGGATAGCTTCGAGTTACCCTCCACCTTTCTTGGATGTATATTCAAGGGAATAATACCAATACTCACTAATACAGTTCTGACTAAAGATGATTACGCGTATATGCTAAAGGATAGTAGAGCACGTATCGCGATTGTAGACAGGTCTCTAGCAAACCAATTTGCATCATTAATAGAAGATGTACCTACGTTAGAGAAAATCATTTTCTCAGGGCCAGGAGAGGAGCTTAGCGAATTAGTCTCCAGTCATGAGCCGTCTTTATTACATGAAGAAACTCATAAAGATGAGGCCTGCTTCTGGTTGTATTCTTCTGGGTCAACAGGACGGCCAAAAGGGACTGTCCACAAACACTCAAGCTTTCGAACAACCGTCGAAAACTATGCTGATCCTGTGCTAAAAATAAACGCTAATGATATTTTGTTTTCTGCTGCAAAATTATTCTTTGCCTACGGGTTAGGTAACGCTTTGACCTTTCCGCTTAGTGCGGGAGCAACCACCGTATTAATGGCGGAGAGACCGACGCCAGAGTCCGTCATACAGCGTCTGATCCAATATAGTCCGACTGTATTCTTTGGAGTGCCAACCTTATACGCAGCATTGTTAAACTATGAAAATTTCCCGAGCAAAAAAAATCTCTCGCTTCGCTTATGCACCTCTGCCGGCGAGGCACTTCCAATTGACCTTGCTACAAGGTGGGAAGCACAACTCGGGGTAAAAATTCTTGATGGCATTGGTTCGACAGAAATGTTGCACATCTTTCTCTCAAATAAAGAAGATTCGTATAAATACGGAACTACTGGAACGCCTCTCGATGGATACGAGTTAAAAATACTTAATGAAAGTGGTACAGAAGTGAGTCCGCGTGAAATAGGAGAGCTTTATGTCAGAGGGGAAAGTGCCGCTCTCATGTACTGGAATAATCAAAAAAAATCTCGTACTACGTTCCAAGGTGAGTGGACACGAACTGGGGATAAATATGAAATCGACGATGAGGGATTTTATGTTTACTGCGGACGCAGCGACGATATGATGAAAGTGGGGGGGATTTATGTGTCTCCAACTGAAGTAGAAAATGCTCTCACGACGCATCTGGCCGTCTTGGAAGTAGCTGTAGTAGCTAAAAAAGATAAAGAGGGACTAGTGAAGCCGAAAGCATATGTCGTATTAAATAATGTGAGCAATGCCTCAGTATCACTCGAAAACGAATTAAAAGAGTATGTAAAACACAGTCTAGCTCCCTACAAGTATCCACGATGGGTGGAGTTTGTGGATGAATTACCCAAAACTGCCACGGGAAAAATTCAGCGATTTAAGCTGCGGGACTTAGTTAAGACAAATTGAATACTTAATATGCCACTAACCAGTGACGAGTACTCGCTGAAAAAAATTATCCACATAGACATGGATGCCTTCTACGCCTCGGTGGAACAAAGAGAGAAGCCGGATTTAATCGGCAGGCCAGTCATAGTTGCTTGGCCAAGTAACAGATCGGTTGTATGCGCGGCCTCTTATGAGGCGCGCTCTTTTGGGGTCCGCTCGGCAATGCCTGCTTCTCGCGCTAAAAAGCTTTGTCCTAAAGGAATTTTTGTTCCACCTCAGTTCGACTTATATCGTCAAATCTCTGACGAAGTAAAATTAGTTTATAGCAAATATACAGACCTCATTGAGCCACTATCATTGGATGAAGCCTATTTAGATGTCACAAAAAATAAACTAGAACTACCATCTGCGACAGAGCTAGCACAACGGATTAAAACAGAAATAAAACAAGTCACAGATCTAAATGCGTCTGCCGGGGTAGGACCAAATAAATTTATTGCTAAAATAGCTTCAGACTGGAACAAACCAGACGGCATCTACGTAGTAAAGCCAAAAGACGTTCTACGTTTCATAAGCCCTCTGCCTGTTCGTAAAATACCTGGAATAGGTCCAGCGACTGAAGCTAGTCTAAAAACTAGACATATACACATCGTATCTGAACTAGCATGTATCTCAGAGGCGCAACTAGTAAGCTGGTACGGCAAGTTTGGCAAGCGTCTTTTTAATCTTGCGCGAGGTATTGATTATAGCCCTGTAAATAATAATCGGGTCAGGAAATCACTATCCTGCGAGACTACTTTTGAGCAAGACAAAACGCTCGAGCAAATCGAGCCAGAAGTTCTTCCACTAGTTGAAAAAATTTGGAACCAACTGAGTTCAAAAAACTTAGAAGCTAATACCTTCTATCTGAAATTGAAAACCCATGACTTTAAAAATACCACTCGTAGCAAAACAAATCCCCGCCCAGTACACTCTCTCGATGAGTTAATAATGATAGTGCAGCACTTACTATATAAATCGCGTTTGCCAAAAAATCTACGTTACCGTCTCATAGGAATCGGCGCGTCTAATTTCATACAATCGAGCACCACTCAGGATCAGCCGCGATTACTATAAAAAATCTACTGACAAACTAAAATAATATACGCGGTCGCACCAACCAACTGCAGTTAGGTTATACTCGAGTCCTAATAATTATAGGTCAAAAATTATGGAAAGCTTTGTTAAAGAGTTTGCGGGCACTTGGGAATTAGAGGATAGTTTCTCCGAAAAAGAAGGCGTGAAAATAGCATTCCCTTTAGGAAAAAATGTGATCGGCAGAATAAACTATGATGTCCTTGGCAATATGGCGGCCCAATTGATGTCAGCTGATCGAGAACCTTTTACGTCAAAGAATCCTGCAGAAGTGAGTGATCCTGAATATCGTAAAGCCTTTCAAGAATATACAAGTTATTTTGGCACCTACACAATCGATGCAGATCAAGGAAAAGTAACTCACCACGTCAAAGGTGCCTCGGCACCTAGTTGGCCAGGTAATGACCAAGTGCGCTATTTCGAAATGACTGAAAAAAACCTCATTTTAAAAACGCCTCCTATGCGAGGTCAAGACGGCCAGAAATCTGTTCACACTTTAATTTGGAAAAAAATTACCACATGAAAATTAATCACCCAAGAAAGTACCTATCACACATTCACGATGCTTCTCTTGAATCTAAGCTGCCGACTCTTTTAACAATTCGCCCGCTATAATAATTTGGCGCACTTGGTTGGTCCCTGCGCCAATTTCCATAATTTTACCACTACGATAAAGCCGATTTACCTCACTTTCACGCATACACCCCATGCCACCATGAATTTGTACGGCTGAATCTAATATTTTCATACAAGTTCTACCAGCACAAAGTAATGCCGCTGCAGAACGCTTATGTATGCCGCCACGCCCCGCTTCATCAACCGAAATATCTTTGATTTCTCTCCCTAATTGATAGGTGAGTGCACGCAAACTCTCTAAATCCGTATACATATCGGCTAACATTCCTTGAACCAATTGGAAGCCGCCAATTGGTTTATCAAACTGTTTTCGTTGCACTGCATATTCAACGGCTAGGTCTAACGCCCTCTGAGCCATACCTATACAGAAAAATGCTCCTATAACACGTTCAACATCAAGACCACTCATCATTACCACATTGCCTTTGTTCTCTTCTCCAACTAAATTGCCAGCAGGCACTCTGCAATTATCAAAAACTAATTCTCCCGTCGGACTACCGCGCCAACCCATTTTGTCAAGCTTTTGCGCTACGGAAAAACCCTCAAAATTCTTTTCCACGATAAAGGAAGATATGCCGTGTTGTTTCTTCTCTAAATCAGTTTTCGCATAAACTAATAAGACATCAGCAATTGGGCCATTAGTAATAAACAACTTTCTACCGTTTAAAATATAATCATCGCCATCTCGATGCGCTGTTGTTGCCATACTGCCAAGAGCATCTGATCCAGCACCAGGTTCTGTCATGCCCAATGCACCAATTGCGGTACCATCACAAAATCTCGGCAAATATTCAGCCCTCTGAAGCGCACTAGCGTTTTTCACTAAGTTGTGAACGCAGAGATTGTCGCTAGCGAGCAATGATGCACTGAGAGTATGGTTCCAATACGCGACAGCCTCACATATAAAACATTGAGCGAGAACATCCAGTCCAGAACCTCCGTATTCCTCTGGAATTGTGACTCCAAGTAAACCCTGATCTCCCAGCTTCCTGAAAGCGTCCTCTGGAAACCACTCCTCATCATCCATTTTACCGCACAAAGGATAAAGTTCTTCACGCGAATATCTGTAAGCAAGATCGTAAACTGCTTGATAATCTTCAGAAAAACCGAAAGTCTTTAAGTTAGGTATACTCATAATTTATCACCATTTTTAATCGATTTTGCCCGTTAATTTTTCGATATATTTACTATTAGTAACAATCTTATTGTTGAACAGGTAGGCATTAAACACACCCCTAGTCTGTAGTTGTATCTTAAAAAAATGTTAACGGGTTTGACATAACATTTCTATAGTTTAACGTAGACTACTGTTACTAAAATATCTATAAACACAGAATTGAGGGAGCACCAACTCAATGAGACCTGCGCCATATACCTTTGAAGAACCGACCAATCTGACGCAAGCATTTGTCAATCTTAAAGATGGAATGCCCATCGCAGGAGGGCAAAACTTGATGCCAGCTCTGCGCATGCGACAGATTGATACTCCATGCCTCGTGTCATTGGAAAAAATTGAGTCCTTCAGTAACGATATACTAGTCGCAGTTGATGCTATCCAAATAGGTGCTCTCACCACAATTAGTGAACTACTCAATTGCGCCGTGATAAAAAAGGAACTCCCATGGCTTCACGCGGCGGCGTCAAAACTTGGCGATACTCACGTAAAAAATCTCGCAACCCTAGTGGGTAATGTTTGTTGGTCAGACCCACGCGCGAACATGTCCATAGCACTTTTAGCCAGTCAAGCAGAGATTAAAGTGGTAAATGAAAAGCGGCTTGAACGATCT
>Ga0222715_10002140_pt1 | contig 18272 bp, 32 predicted proteins | sample C33_9DmetaG_FD_165056 | JGI IMG/M metagenome (GOLD analysis project Ga0222715, IMG submission 165056) | Estuarine water microbial communities from San Francisco Bay, California, United States - C33_9D | ecosystem: Environmental > Aquatic > Marine > Unclassified | place: USA: California... | reverse complement strand
ATTCTGACGGATTTTTGCACCAGCAAGAATATTATCATTTAGAGCAAAACTTCTATAAGTGTCTCCAATGTAGTATGGAAACTCTGGAATAAGAATATTGCTAACAGTAGCAAAATATGCATAAATTCCATCTTCAAACTCTGGAGTTTTGCAGAATCTACCATTATGAATATCAAGATCACCACTACCATCATAGTGATAATCAGCGATGAAGAATCCTGCAGGGAAATCGCTTGTAGAGGGTCTGTTTGGAACTCTCGATGTATCTAGTACATAAGAGGTTTTAAGTCTCCTAGAGGATGACTGAATATCGTCTGGATCATCAAATCCATATGGACCATATATGGGATTTCCGTCATATGCCCATCCAATGATGGGAGAATGACTAGATCCATTATCACCAAAGGCATTTCTGACTGTCGCACCATATGCAACCGACTGGATAGCGAGACCATCCTCTACAGGTCCTAAGAAATCTCCATTTGTAGTATTACTAGTTACATACTTATTTGCAACGAGTGATCTAATTTTAGTTTCAAATGTTGCAGCCTCTCCAGGAACTCTTACGATAACACCAGTAGTTTCCTGCTTATATCCAATACCCTTAGAAATAATTACTACATCAACAATTTGTCCACCTTCAACAATCGCTCTTAACTTTGCACCTGATGCATTCTTTTCAGTCGTAGTTACTTCAAGTTCTGGTGGTCCTGCATAATTATTACCCTTTGACTGCACAAATGCGTCAATAATTCTACCATTAGAAATTACGAGACCGATCTGACCAAAGTCTCCTTTCTTAAGAGTAACTTTTGGATTGTTTTCAAAATTTATAATGATAGATCCATAACTCTGACCAGGATCATACAGCATTGTATCAACAATTTTTCCGCGAACAATTGGAGTCGCTGTAAACTGTTTCTGAACATCAGAGTCTGTAATTACATTAACATCAACAGTTACGGGAGGATAGAAGAATGTTTGATAATCTGTTCCAGAACTATCGAAGCGAACATATTCTCCATTGTTGTAGTTAGTTGTATCTGGAGTTCTTGCAGTCGCAAAACCAGACTCACATACCCTAAACTGATCTTTACTAACAGTTAGAATTTGATATTGCTTAGATGTGCTTAAACCACTGATCGTAGCACCAGTAGAAGTGATTCCGTAGTGAACTACTTCTCCATCAGAGAACCCGTGATCTTTAAATTCTACATAGTCTCTAATTGTACTGATGCCTGCTGGTGCAACAGTAACCATTCTATTAGAGTAACCAGAACCAGAATCTAAGATAACAATCCTAGACAGTTTTCTCTTTGGTTCATAATCTCTGAAGATATGAATACCCGAGTTAGATGCAGCTGCATCCGAAGAAATACCAAGGGTATTGATACCACTAATCGCATCTGCTTTATTTCTATGCAGATAGAAAATTTTGTCTGTAAATGTGCGAACATAATAAGATTCGCCATTGACCAGAGTCAAATCCTCGCTTGCAGTTCCAGTGGTAGCAATACCAATATTTGTGCTACCATTGTTATCATAAACTACACGATCTCCATTCTTATATGAATGAGATGCTGTAAGAACAAACTGACTAATTCCAGGAGAAATATTTCCACCACCTGCAGTAGTAGCAGCATTAAAAATAAGTTCGTCAAACTGTAAGTTAGTGTCCGCCTCTACAATAGCTCCAGAACCATTACCGCCATTAACAACAATAGAAGAAATCTTCTTGATATCAGAGTCATCAGGGTCCACAAGGATATCGACAAGATCACCCTCAATGATTACATTAGCTTTTGCTCTAGCACCTACCAAATCGCCCTCAATTTCAATCTCTGGAGGATTTGCTACATCATAATTTCTGCCACTATTGACAACCTGCAGATCGTTTAGAGGACCATAGTAAACAACCTTATCAGACTTATAGTTTACAATTTCTACACCATTGATAAGAATACCAGTCTGACCATCAAGAGTTCTTTCTGAGGTAGTCTGCTGTTCTTTCCCACTCTTTAAATCTTGTTCGAGAATAAATCTCTTTAGGGTTCTCGATGGGAAGATACTTCTGCCTGATTGGTCCGCTCTTACAAAATTATGAGTACCAGTAAGATTAGATGGTTTTGTAACCTCTACAGCATCGGAAGTTGCAATAAAAGATCTAGAGGGATATAGTTTAATTTGGTTCTTTAATGCCTGAACCTCAACGAAATAAGATGCTCTATTCAGTTCTGCAATAGTTTCTGTTCCTGGTGTTGGAACATATACAATTTCGTCTCCAGTAACAAATGGAACTGGAGAAGGGAAAGACAGAATTGTAAACTTATTAGTTAAACTATTATATCCTTGGAAAGCACTAGCACTCGCATTCGTGAGAATGGCACTAATTTTTTTAGTTGCAATTGGATATGATGGTAGAGAGTTTGATGCAACAAATGCTTCTTCTTTTTCGCTAGCAGCGTCTTCAGCGTCTACGATGTATGTGTTCGTAATGTCAGATGTAATCTGAAGTTGACCACCAGTAATAGGAGTAGAGGTACTCTGTGCCCTCTTCAACTTTCTTCTAATATCATAAGAAAGAGTTCCAGATGTTGTAAAAGTTCCAGTGACTGTAATAGAATTTTGTACAGTATTAACTGTCTGAACTTTCAGGGAGGATGCTACGACAGTATTAGTGTTTCTAAGAAGTAATTCGACTTCATCACCAACTCTCAGACTAGACTTATCAATTTCTCCAGCGAGAGTAAATGTAGAACCACTTAATGTTTGGATTTGGAATCTTGTGCTAGTGTTGTAAATCCAAGAATTAAAGAAAATTTGCCTATATGATTTTGAAACCTGTGGATTGGTAATATATCTTCCCAACTGCTTTACTTTGATCTGAGAGTCATTCTTCAGACCAAACAGATTATCATTGGTACGGAAGTTTGATAATACTCCCGTAATACGCATTACTACTTTATTTGCACCATCATTATCTTCATAACTATAAACAACATTTGGTGTAAAGATATCAGATGCTGATGGGATATCAATCGTTGTAGTAGTTACACCAATAAACTGATTAACTGTTTTACTAGTATAATTGAGTTGCTGATAGAATGTATCAGTTGTTCTTCCAATATCAATGAGACCTTCCTGAGGAAATCCAATAGTGGAGTCTACTGTAAGAACAGATGCTCCTAATCCAATATTTCCAATATTTTTAGTGGTTCCAGGAATTCTGAACTGACCAGTAATTAGATCATTTTCATCATATCCAACAAATACAGAAATTTTATAAAAATTGTCTCTAATGCTGGAAACTTCGGAAATAGGACCACTTGCCGCTTGAATTAGTGGGTTGTTGGGATCTGCATCTTGGAAAAGTGTTCTACCAACAGTTTTGAATGGATCTCCAGAAATTAATTCTACAGAGAACTCTTCTCTACGCAAATAATTGGCATAAGAGGGTTTGATCAGGAATTGCTCCAGATCATTGATTTTTGGTTCTAATCCAAAGAGTGCTTTGAACAGAATTTTGAAGGATTGGTCAGTGCCCTTCGATTCATATAAACTTCTAGCTTCTTTGATGAAATTATTGACATCCAGAGTAGGAGAAAGGTCTACGCCCTCTAAACCAGGCGCATACATCCCCTTCAACTTGTCATAAAACTTTTGAAGGAAAAGTACGCTTAAATTTTGTACAGAAGTCCCAGATTCATGAGATCCTGCAACACTGCTCTCTACTTTTGGTTGTTTATTTTCATAAGAGGTAATTCCAGTAAATCCTCTTACACATCCTGTAAAAGATGTCTCAGTTTTATCGGTGTAAGTAATAATTTCATTACCGATCTTTAAAAGACCCCATCTTTGAGGATATCCCTTTGTATTTGGAGTAATATTGATGGTATCGTCGGAAGTAGTAACACTAGACGCCAGCGAAACAGTTCCACCGATAACTTCTTGCGTTAAGTTATCAATTCGGATGTATTGATCAATATTTTCGGCAAGGTCTACAGGACCACCTTGATATTCCTGAGAAATATAATATTGCTTCAAAAAATCCGCCAAAAGCGGATTTTCAGTAATAGCAAACTCTGGAGGTTGGTCACCTACTACCTGATATGTTTTTACTCTTGCCGAAAGTGGGCTATATGTTTCGATCATCCTTTCTGTCTAATAATAGAACCATTAGAGTAGCTAGAGGTGACATTATATCCAATTCCAGAGATTTGTTCGCCAGAGGAAATAGTGTCTCTTACGATATTTATCTTGCTATTTGAGATATCTAATTGTAAGTACAAATCCTTTAATCCAATGATATCATTAGACTCTGGATACGCTTGAATTTCAATTACGCCAGAGGAAAGCACAGATTCGCTGAAATTGATCGTGTTGATCATAATTTCACCTTTTTTGTAGTCTACAGTTCCTGCACTAGGAACAATAACTGTTGGTTCTGTACCATCAACAGAAGATGGTCTAATAACAGCAAGATTTCCTGTTTCTAAGTCAGCATTAGGAATATCAGTGAAATATAAAACATCATCACTATCTTTTACCTTGAATCCTGTACTCTTAATGTTCTTACCGTTAGGATTTACATGGAAAGCGTTTCCAAAGCACAATTCATACTGAGAGAACGCATTATAAATTGGTTTCAGATCTCTACGCATCGTAACGCGCATGATATTGGACATAATTGCCTTATTTGCTCTATCTACAATGCACTGCGCTTCCGAATATCGGAATCTTCCACCAAATGCGTTCAAATTAGTAGATCTTCCGTATTCTGAGAGAACATTTGTGACCTGAGACTTCAATCCTTCCGTATCACTGCTTAAAGTGGTGTTATAATACGCAAAAACATCCAATTCCAGATAAAGAACCTTCAGATCGACGATTCTTTGGTTAATTCCCGCAATCGAGTACTTTTTGAGACCCGCTAAAATCTGTTCCTTGGAGAAGTCGGACAAAAATGTGCCATTTCTGGGTTTTACACTAATTACGACTGTTCCAAACTCGGGAGGATCCAATTCTTCACCACCAACAACAGATACGGACTCTGCTTCTGGGAAAATACTTGCAATAATACCCTCATAGTCTCTAGCAGTGACTGCTCTATACTGAGATGAGTAAATTCTTGGTGCAATGTACTTAATTGACTCTACGGGTTCGATATCTGACCCTCCACGGGCAGTTTGGACCGTTGTAATGGTAACAGTCCCAGAAGCAGCAAGAGGCGTTCCAGCGTCACTGACGGGGGTTCCAGAGAATGAGAAGAATTTGCCATCATTTCCGTCTTTTCCATCAGTTATGATGTAACTGATTTCAATAGAATCGCCATTATCTAACTTTTTACCAAAAAGACCATCTCCAAATAGTAATTCATATCTCTCATCCTTAACTTCTTGGATAAGGTAGATATTTGAACCGCCTGTAACCGATGCAATATTGTCTACGCGGGAATATTCTAGTCCAGACGACGATCCAGACTTTTTAACAAAGACTCTGATGCTCTCAGAGTCAACATATGAGTTGTCTAAGATAAATCTTTGATCTAAACTACCATTAACTACAAAATTTTTCTTTACAAGGGTGCCTTGATAAACGGAAATGTTTCTAAACTTTGCAGTTCGGGGTGGATTTGCTAATGTAGAGGATCCACCATCGATAGGACTGCTTACAGTGATGTCATCGGGGATAGAAAAGGTGTAAGAAGTATTAGCTTGCTTACCTACTACCAACAATCCCTTCTTAAGGGTAACACTATTACTGTTTCCATCAAACTTAAAGTCAAAATCAATGATCGCTTTTGCAGATTTACGCGATCTTGGTACATATCCAATGTTTCTAGCAAGAGAAACGACATTTTCTCTCAGTGCTGCCGAATCCAAGAAGGTTTCGTTGGCAACCATGTTGGCATTGAATGCCGAAATGTAAGTATTATACGCCAAAATGTCGATAAGAATCGACATGTTAGAACCTTCGTAGTCAAAAGACTCAAAATCAGAGTTAGCTCTTAAGTAAGACTTAATCTGCTCTCTAATTTGGTTAAAATCTAGGTTTGTAAAGTTACTTACGGGCATTTTTTTACCTTGTTGCCTCTACGATGAACGAATAGTTTTGGGTTACTGGACTTTCACCAGAAATTGTATAAGAAACTTGGACCTCAAACTCATTATCATCGGGTCTGGGGTCCACATTTACCGTTACTTTGTCTATTCTGGACTCAGCAGCTCTTAAAACATCAAGAACTTGCTGTGCGATTACGCCTCCAGTGGCATAATCGACATATCCAAACAAACTTCCGTAGATGTCAGTGCCCAAATTGCTATAAAATCGCTCAGTGAGACCAGTTTGCACGAGATTTCGCACAGAACGCTGGATCGCCTTCTCATTTTTGATCGCCATTACATCGCCAGTGACGGGATGTGGCTTAAATGAGAGGGAGATGTCCTTAAAATCTCGCTTAGATCTCTTCGCCATCAAAATTGGCAGTACATAACGCCATTATTTATAGTCTTTTCCGTAACTTGGTTCAGTACCATACTCCCAATCGTCGTAATCTTCATCATTACGAATCTCTTCATGGAGTAAAGTCTGTTTTTTTAGGTCGTGCTTATGATCACCAACAACTTCTCTTAAGATTTTATCCGATTTTGGGTCCGAAATTAGATACTCAGTACCAAATTCTTCCCTCATAATATCGCGATTATGGTCGGGAACAGGATGATTAGACATTTTGCCCTCCAAAAGTTCGTCTCAGAACTTTTAAAGGGGTTGCTATCCCTTAATTTTATTTAGAACCTCTGGATCCCACATAGAATAGTAGTCAGTTTTCTCTAGGATTGCTCTCATTTTCTGAAGATAGTCTCTTTTTTGACATAACATTAGGTTTGCGCCGCCAAAATTTGTTTGGAATCCGAGTAAAAAGGTGGGTTCATCCATTCCATCTTCCAAAAATTCGTATTCTGGGTAGGTTTTATCGAGTTTTTCGCGCCAGGACCGTAATTCTGGGGATGTAAGATAGTCCTCTACAACAAAAATAGCGACATCGCATCCCTCAATGGGAGCAACGCCGCTGATTTTGGAGTTAATTATCTTGTAGGAAGCACTTTCGGCAAAGGGGCAGATTGCAAATCCACTGAGTTCGGGTCTCTTTGTAGATATTTCTTTAATCCACTGCCGAAGGTTTTCTTCCATTAACCCTTTCCTTGTCCGCGATAACGCTTACGAGCCGAGTTACGGCTCGACGCCGCATATTTTGTATTTTGTCCCTGTCCCTGCCGAGTCTTTTTCGGGGTGGACTCAATGAGTTTCTTACCAAGAAGGGATTGCTTAATCTTTGCCATAAGACTTTGATACTTTATGAGATACAGAATCTGGGTGGGGAACCCCGCTCTCGTAAAAGTCTTGAGCGAGGTCCATCATTTTATCACAGAATTGGTCTTCTGTGAGGTCAGTAAACGCCTCCTTACCATCGATAAGGATTGTATATACTGCCAGGGTCATCAGATAACCCTTGTCTTCTCGTGACCGACCCTGATACGAGGATCGCACCAGATCTCAAATCCTGCTTCGATAGCGTCGAGGCAGAAACTTACATCCTCTCCACACATATCCTGAACTTCGCCAGACTCAAAGACTTGCATCTTAGGAGCAAACCAGGGGTACTTAATACCCTCGTTCTCGAAGACGCCATGCTTAATGAGGACCCATCCGAAACCAGTGTAATCGACAGTGAAAGGTTTGTTACGCTTCGTCATGGTCTCACCAGTTTCGTGGTTCATGACACCACCGTTATTACGGAAGTCTCCTTCATCCAACCAGTGAGCAACAGAGGTAGTACGACCGTCTTCAGTCATGTACCAACCAGCAGCGATATCCTTCTCCATCAAAACCAGCTGGAGGAGCTTCTCGGTGTTGAAGACAATATCCGAGTCAATCCACAACTGGTAGTCATACTTCAGTTTGCCGTCCCAGGGAATCTGGTCAGGTCCACGGAGTACATTTGCACCAAGACACTTACAACGAGCAAAGTTCACCATGCTGCTGTAGTCTTGAGAGATCTGAATCGAGGCACCCATTTGTACCAGATCGAAACAGAGTTGTACGAAATTCTTCAGAAAGGTAAAGGAGCATCCGCGACCTGGCATACAGAAGACAATTGCCTTGCCACGAAGCATCTCCCGTGCTTTATCGTAATCCCATTCTTGTTCCTGCTTAACAGGTTGTTTTGCTTTAACAGTAAATCCTTTAGCCATAATGATCAGTTACGCTTCATCATTCTAACAGTACTATGTAGGTTAGTCAATACGATGCTTCTGGGAATTTCTCGTATTCGACTCCAACAATCTCGTGGTCCACAATGTCGATCTCATCACTCAGAACTTTTTCCGCAAGGGAAGTGTCACTGAGACTATGAGCGACGACTTTGTTGTTCTTATCGTATACATGAAAGATTGTGTCAGTCATCCCTTTCCTCCTCTAGATAAACACCGTCTACATCTAAGGACACGACGATCTCTGTGCCCTCATACCAGTCTAGATGATTACAGAATGACTCAGGGACACTCAGAATGTACTCGTCGGTTATTGGATCGATCCTCAGAGGCACTTTTACTTTCCCGAATTTTTTTTCCATATCGCGGACTTTGCAACCGCTTTTATATATTCAGAATTTTTTTTATAGAGAGATAGCTCGAAGTCGAATTGGGTCGTTTATAGCTTATAAGGACCCATTCAATTTAAAACCCCATCGCCCGCAGGACGACATAAGATAACAACACAAAACACTGTCGCTCAGTGATACTCAGAGCATAAGACTCAGTGCTCCTCAGTGATACTCAGCACACTGCATGTAGGTCCCCCTCAGTGTAACTCAGAGTGCATAAGACTGCCTGTGGTTCTTATAAGACTGCTGGCATAAGATTGCTGTCCTGTGTGTTACCCTCACATGATAGCATGGGACTGCCGATGTTGTCAACCCCTGTGTGAGTTCTTATAAGACTCAAAGTGATTGTGTGTGCTTTTGTATATTTTCGCGTGGTGTATCTTGACAAACTCAGAGTCTTATGATACGCTCGCTTAGGTGACATCGTGAGAGCACATTTATAAGACTTCCGTACATCATACTCACACACACTTAGAGACCACTCAGAGACCCTTACAGAGCACTTACAGTAAGCATAACAAAACACGCATATATGTTTTTTTAGGTATTTAATTGTTTTCCGCAATTTCCACAGGTTTGTTATATTCTGTGGAAAACTCACTCATAAGACTATAACAATCACTTGTTACCTAAGATGATAACATTGTCCCAATCTGGTGCAAAACACAGTACACAACAGCGATTAGACTTGTGCCGCGCATGTTGACTATCAGGTTGCTCCTTAACTGATACACAGATGGTAATATACTGTTCTGAGATGAAATCAACTGTTCCTGAGATCTTATCCCATTGGACGGTCATTCCTTCTTTGAACAACATAATAACTGGTGGCGAGTGGATGAGATTAAATTGTCAACATGTGGAGGGAGTTCACCCCTACTGTCCCACGCTTTCTGATACTGTAGCAGCACCCCTTGCAGTAGACTTAACTGTGCATGAGATAGTTCTACTTTGTAGATCGATTCCGTGGTCATTAGATAAAGAATTGCTGTAGGGGATAAGTAGGTTTTTCCATTGCAGAGTAAGCAGTGCAGGTAGATAAATCATCAACGATTTGTCCTGGTTTTGTTGCATTGATTGGGCGGACGATCTTGTGATCTTTCTTACGAATAAACCCCCAGATCGTTCTTACTTTCTCTGTAGTGTAAGAATAGAACGCCTCATGATTTAACCAGACAGAGTAATACTGTGTGTTGTGATCTTCAATGGAATAGTTGTACCCCTTTGGTGCTTTGAATGTAACCAGACTGATGAGATCTCTTTTTCTTGTTGTTCCTGCCATGCAAAAAACTTCACTACTTCATTATACATGTTTTTGTCATGATAGACAATCATTTGTTTCACCATGTATGGAGAATCATGGGCGACTCAATGTAGTCTTGTGCATCCTCTTCGATGTCATCATCCTTGTGCTTTACCATCCAATAACTATCAGGAATGGCATCCATGATTGCATCGATTTTGTCATCAAAAATCCAGTCTACTTTTGCCATGGTTAGTTGTTCTCCACAGAAAGAATACGCAGATCGATTACATCGATATCCTCAGACATTATATCACAAACTAGGCGAACTTCCTTCTCACCTGAACCATAAATCTTGAACACAAAACCATCATGAACTTGGCGCTCGATGATGATATTCACATCCTGCTCATATTTAGCGATGAATGTAGCAACCCGACGATCGGGAATCTCTACATAAATCTCTGCACATGTGCCCGAGTAGAACTCAATGCCCTCGGAGAGTTTGTCAATAGTAAGACGAGTCATGATCAAAAAGAATTAGTTAAACAGAGCAGGAAGAAAGGTCCATTCGTATTCACCGTCTTCGGGATCTTGCCCATCGACGATAAACTCAGAATACAATGCATTGCATGTCGCGACATCATCATTGTCACAGAAATGCATAACCCGACTCATGTAATGATCGGCAATGATGTCAATGTTGCGCTGATACATTTTGTTGGTCATGTTGTCAGTGAAATGTGAAATGAAGGACAAGAAACTAATCAGGCAAAAACATAACCGTTGACAAACTCTTCCTCATTGAAGACTTTACCAGTGATGGAAGATTGACCGACCAACTTGTGAACAAACCACTTAAAGTCTTTCTGAAAAACACCTTCGCCAGCGATGCAAAACTCAGAGCAAAGTGCATTGAGGCGAGACTTTGTGGTAACAGACTGCCAACCACCATCGAAGATAGTCATGCTGGTGTCATCAATCTCTGCAATTTTGTTGCCGTGCAGATACACTTTAGAGATGCCAGTTTCCTCGTCAAAGGTAACAGCAGTGTTAGCAGATTGCCAGTTGGAGTTAGACTGAACGGCGGCGCACATTTGCTGTTCGATCTTACGCATGATGAGAGAGAGTTAAGAGTGAGTGAGGGGCGATCCCCCTCCGATGTCCTTAATATAGGGCATCTAGGGGGGTCTGTGGGGGTCTGGTGGACACTTTACCCAACTGGCACACTAGAAGGCGACCTGACGCCCATCCCAGGTGATGATATAACCAGGGTCAGGAATTGCCTCAGTCGTTGTAGAGATCGTGGTGATCTTTATACCGTGAAGGTTATCCAGGATGCGAAGGATTTGAGCGCCTGTCTTACCCTTACGCAGAGCGTCGATCTTTTCTTTTTGAGTCATGATTTCAGGCGTTTGCATCATCGTTCCAGAAGTCTTGCCAGTCAGCATCATTGCCTTCAGTAATAGCAGGGCGGAAATAGTTTGCTGCTTCATCGTCGGTGATATACTGGCGAGCAAACTCTGCTGCCTCTTTCTTATCACCACAGTGCAGGAGATCTACAATTTCCTCCAAACATTCATCATCGCTGATGTTACTAACTCCGTCATACATCATATTAAATGCATACTCTCTGACATCATTTACAGACATTTGCTCTATCATCTCATTGCAATATGCCTCCATGAGGTCAACACGGCGTTCAGGATCAATGTAGCGCATGGGTTCAGAATTGCGTGAAAGGTTGTAAAGGTGTTGCTTAATCAGGGACATGATTACATAGCAACCAGATCCATGTTGAGATTGTTAACACAAACTACACCACAGTAGTATGCATCCAACCAGTTATCAAAGGTCTCGATAACTTTACTCTCAGAAGAGAGAACATTACCACTCTCGTGATATTCAGTGATTTGATATTGGCAGACAACAAATTGATCGACCCATTCGCTATCGCTCAGCACAGCAGTGTGGATGATAGAAATGTCATCGTTTTCTTTGAAACGATATACAGAACGGGAGCGCATATGTGTGGCGCGGAGTTCATCGCCCCAGACAGTTTCTGCTTTCCAACCTTGAGAAAAAAGTGACATTTGTGTGTTAGTTAAGTGAGTGTGAGTTAGTGTTAATCAGTCGTCCAATCCTTGAGTGGTGTCCCACATATCGTAGAACAAATCCCATGCAGGACCATCAGCAACAAAGGATGCACATTCTGCCTGATCGCATACCCAATCGTATGCCATATCGATGTCTGCGTTGTTGGCGTAGACGAAAGATTGCAGACCTTCGATTGCACTAATGAAGGCAGGATCTTGGACGAGAGAGATATACACTTTGTTGTCAGCGTTTCGGACGAGAGTGGTCATGGAGGTCGTTTCGTTGTTCATACCAGTATGATGGCACAGAATCGGGGTCAATGGGGGGAATGGTGGACACTCTGCCAGGTGTCACATCCGATCCCATGCCCGCTCGATTTGATTGTTACGCTCTTTCATCAAATCTACCATGCTAGAGTTCATCAATTCGATGGCAAGATTTGCGCCGAGAAGAACAACGAGGACAGTGAAAAAGATTCGCATTGTTGTTAATGAAGAGGTGAATGAGTTAGTGTCAGTTAGTGCCGAACATTTCTTCAAAGAGATCGCCCATTTGTGCGTCTTTGTATTGTTGGCGAACTGCCATGATTTCTGTTTCGATCCATGCAAGTTCTGCGCGTTTCTTATCAAGTTTGACGCGAAGATCGTAGAGTTTTTGATTGCGTTCAGTGATGGTCATTGCAGAAAAAGAGGAGAGTTTAATGTGGTTTTTGCGGATCAGAAAGGGTTGCTCCAGTTGTTGTACTGATTCTCAGTGATGTATCCCTCTTTGCAGAGTGCATCAGTGAAATCATTCCATTCAGTACGCTTCCAAACAATGTCATTCTTCAGTTTAGGATAGGCAATGCAAGTTGCCTTCCAGTTGATACGAAACTGCTCAAGGACTTGTGCTTTAGTGTGGCGCATGATGAGAGTTAAGAGCGGTGGGGTCGGTCTCCCTCCCCCTGATGCCTATAGTATGGCACAAAAAAGGGGCACCCACAAGCGATAGTGGACACCCCGTTGACTGTCACAGGATCTCGGTTTCGATCCCAGGTCCAGGCAATTCTTTATAATCAAATGATGAGACTAACCATCCACAATTATCAGAGATTGCATCTGCAATGTCATCTTCAGATTCTACTTTGTAGATAGCATTGTTAACAGAATTGATGATCTTTTCTTTTTGTCTTGCGGGCAGTTCTTCACCGCCAAAGTCTAATTCGACTGAAGTGATTTGAATGAGCATTGTAGTAGATTAAGAGCGAACAAGTCCTTCAAGTTGATTAAGAACATCTTGCAGATCTGCCATCTCAGCATCGCTAAGATCGATCCACATTTGTTCGATACACCAGAGCAAAAGGTCTGCCTGTGCTTTAGTGACAGAAACAGAACTTTGGGTGAGGTTAGACATCATTGAGTGTGATTGTGAGTGTGGGACTATTATAATTTAGATAAACTCGAAAATCAAGTAATCGAGATCGATCTTGTATTTCTTACAAACTTTCTTGTATTCGCGCAGTGATTGTTTATCTGTCTCTAAAATGTGATGGTCAGTCTCAACAACAATGGTCTGAGATTCTTTCTTAGTCATACTTTGAGATCCTTCAATGATTGTTGCATAGTAATACCGCGTTCGGCAAATACATCTGCTACTATACCACAAAGGGCACTAACTTCAAAGTCGGAGAGATCCCACAACTCTCCGCAGATTTCGATCTGTTCTTGTATATCTTGTGAGATTTGTAGCATTTGGATTGTGTTCATGATCAGCAGCAAGCAGGAGAGTAGTTAGAGGGTTCGGTGAGAAAGTCAGTCACCTCATACTTAAGATCGAGACGAGCATTAACAGTTTCGATCATCTCTTTGCGAGACATAAGACGCATGGATTTGGTTTGCTCATCTCCCATAAACTTGAGAGTATAAACAAACTTATCGGAGAGAATCGCGTGAGGGCGAAACTCAACAACCATGGCGCGGGATTGTCCTTGTGAGGTCAGTTGCATTTGATCGGTGTTCCTTTGACTCTTATAGTATGGCACCCCGTGGGGCACTTTGGGGAGATTAGTGGACGGTTTGGGGACTGGCACACTGCTGCTTTATGTTCTTTTCAATTTCTTTTAACCAGCGTGCTTTTCCTGGCGTTTTGGATGTAACCACCACTGCACCATTAGGACCGTGCCATGTATAATGACTGCCGACCCTATGTAATATAAACTCATACGATTTCATGAGTTTTCGTAGATCTTTGTCAATTTTGGGGTTCATAATAAAGAAAATGCGGGGAACTCGATCCCACTTCTCCAATATACAGCAAAACAGACCCCAGGGCGAGGTCTGCAACAATCGGTAACAATCAATTTCCTGCTTTTGGCAGGTATCAGGCAGAGCAAGGGCAGAGCGTCGCTGAGATCCCTTGCAGCAGCACAACAAAAACGCAAAAAACTTGCAATTCTACGCGAAAGGGGCGATAGGTCATGCCCGTCGCCCCCAATCACGAAAAAATCAAAAGTGTAAAACAATCAGTCAATTTTGATCGATGCTTTACTCTTTGACTTTTTGCTAGCGTTCTCTAGTTTTGTGATATAGTTCATGGCACTATCCCAATTTCGACAAAGTTTGTCTTGCTTGCCATCAACAATGACCATGAACTTTTTGCTTTGTATAACACGGATGGCAGCAAATCTACCATCCTTGCTTACATAACCCTCATGGGGATTAGTAGCATCTAGGATGCATGAGTTAATGCAATAAAAGTCCTGATAGTTCAATAGGTATCAACGCGAATGATTTGGATATTCTGACCATACTGCTCGCGCACAATACGACGAGCAGCATCAGGATTCTGTGCAGTCACTGTTATCATCTGATGCCCCATATCATTACGATAGATGAGAACATCTTGACGACGACCATTATTAAAAAGCATGTCAGTATTTGGAGGGAATGGTGGTAAGGATTTTACCTACAATCGAAGCATTAGGTACATCAGTGAGCAGAATCTGCTCAGCGTCAGTATTCTTTGGTGCTACGATTGTACGCTCTAGAATAGGACCAACACCATCAATTTGGTATTTGATGTGATGACTGGGATTTGCCATTATGCAACGGGAGGAACAGTTGTTACGATAGATTCTACCACAACATCACCTAATTCAGCGCGAAGTTTGCGCTCGCCCTGGGCAGGTGTGTTAGCGGGAACATCTTTAGTTGCCTGAACACCATCCTTACGGTAGGTAATTCTCTGAACATAACTTGCCATGATTGTTACTGTTTATGCGAATGAGTGTGCGGGGAGACCATCAACGAAGATGAGATCAATAACTTTTTGCAAACGATTGCGAGTGGCAATGGATTGCTTACCATGAATAGGAACAGTTACAACTCCATGCGATTTGCGATAGAGGTTATACTGACCAGCAGGGATCTTGCCATCGGCAATATCTTTTGCATCATCTTTATGTAGGCGAATTACACGCCCAATGGTTTGTGCCATCTCAATGACAGGCAGATTACGCAGTAGAATAGTATGCGTCAGACCAGGAACATTGATGCCCTCGCTGAGAATGGAATAGTGGAAGATGATGAACTTTTTGTCATCATCACGACCCCATTCGGTCAGAGTATTGAAGAACACATCGCGAGAGACTTTGGTCTGATTGACATAAGCACCGTGCTTAGATGTAATGTGCAGGATGTCGTAACCACGCTCACGCAGACATTCAATAATGTCGCTGTTGCTAAGCATACGCCACAGCACACGGGTGTTAGGTGCAGCAACGAGAACTTTAGCAGATTGTTGCTCATCGAGATCCTCAATGATGTCTAGAACAACATCACGATCTACATCAGCAGCATTATGCTTAGTGCGAACATGTTCTGTCTCATGCACAACAAGTTGAGGAGGAATGATGCTGCCATTCTCTACAAGTTCTGGTGCAGGTACACTCATGAGAGTATCACCGAACACAAGACGATTGTTCATGCCACGAGCATAAGGATCGCGAGAATACTTTGGAGTGGCAGTAAAGAAGAACGCATTATCTGCACTGGTAGAAGTAGCAGCAACACCGACAAAGTGCTGCTTATTGGTAGCATTATGTGCCTCATCACAATACAGAACATCAACATCGATGCCACTATCAACAACACGCGGGAGCGAGTGATAGGTAGTGAAGATCAGTTGGTGAGAATTAGCAGCGAGACAAATACCAGTGTGAACAGCAATGTCTGCGGGTTTGGTAGTGTTGTAGCAGTTAACATCACCGCTATGAACATGCATGTAGGCAGCAACTATGTCATCATCGAGATACTCTAAGAACTCATGATAGAGTTGCACTGCGAGAAGAATACGCGGAGCAACAACAACAATAGTCTGAGGAGTATCAGCAGACTGCAATCGACGCTTGCAATCTTCCATCATGATGATAGTTTTGCCACCGCCAGTAGGAACATAGACACAACCTTTTTGTGCATCTCGGAGAATATCGAGAGCACGGGACTGGTGGGAGCGGAACTGAATCATGCTGTCTGTCGCTTGTGAACATATTATAGGGCAAAACCGCCCACCAGGTCAACCTAGTGGACACTCATGCGAGTGGCACAGTACAATTCACTTCATATTTTGCGAAAGACTGTAGAAATAGTTTATGACTTAACCCAGAAATATCTGGCAATTCACTACATGGGACTAACCAAATCTTCTGTGTTGGTAGATGAATGAACGCCATATGTGTGCAGAGTTCTTTATACAGTGTTCTGTGATTATTCGCCAGTGCCCAGCACGGATTATCTACATTTGATGACTTCAGTTGTACCTTCAGTACATCATTTCCTTTGAATAATACAAAATCACTTCCCCAAATATCCTCAACAGGTCTATAAACTTCATACCCCTGATACATCATAATATTCTTGAACTTGTCTTCGGAAAGATTACCCAATGCCATCTTTCTTGTAGCAAGAACTCTATCTTCTGGTGAGAAGATATGTGTCATCATTGCATTAGAAGATGATACGATTTCATTGTAAGTATCCGCACCTTTCTTCAGTGCTTTTTCTTTATCACCAGTCCTCAAAGATCTAATGATCTGTTTATTCCAATGAGGTTGTTTTTGGATGTAAAGATACCATATATCTGTGTGAATATCTCCTCTCCTGTAGATAAATGCGTCATTACAAATGTCAGTCTTATCAACAAATACTTTCACTTTTTCTTTTTACCGTATCGAATAACATACTCTTGCCATTCTTCACCTTTTGTGGAGATAGTCTTGTGACTTATTTTATAATTGTCACCATCTAATCGTCTACCTAAACTGTGAAGAGTCCATGCAATCTCATTTTCTGCCCTATCTTCATTCATTTGAGCGCCATTCCTTACGCATCTCAATGTATGTAGGGTCTTTTGCTACTAAATCGCGCACAGTCTTAAATATACTCGCGCAATGTGCTTTTTCACAGGTCAAAGAATCAGGATCTTGAGGCAATACTTCCGCACCACCACGATCACCAGTGTGATAATATGGTGGTTTTGTCGCATACTTACGCCCTGATGAGTGATTAGCATAGCGACGAGATCTAGTGAACCCCATCTCTAAGAATTTGCGACACATATCCATGCCGATGAAGTCTTTCTCATCACGATATTGGCAATACATGTTATGAATTGCGCGTGAAGATTGTTCTGCTATAGGAATAGATTTGAATCTCCAGTGAGCACCAATGTCGTCTGTATAAGGGCGAACCAATAGAACTCCTTGCTCTCCCCTTCCAATACGATAAAGTTTGCGAGTCTCTGGATCTGTGAAGTCCAGAGACTTATAATCAAGTTCATAATCAAACTCTTTCATTTCTTTATACCCCATGTTATATCCATGGTGAATACTAGTAGTGTGATGAATGAGAATATGTAGAGTGTGCTAATCATTCTGAATCCCAGGGAGTTTCCTCAAATGATTCTTTCTGTACCAGATCATAAGGTGTGAGTGCTTCATTCAATGCTTCCAACACATTCTCCTTGAAAGAACGATAAGGAATGAAAAGTTCATCATCCTCAGTCTTATAGTCCTGGTGTGTTTCTTTGAACTTACGATCTACATCATACAGGAGACTAGTTACAATGTCATTGATGATTTCAATGTTCTTTGGTGTGAGTGAGTGCCAATCAAAACCAGGGAACATATCATCTTTAACACGATCTAGCAATGCTTTCTTACAATGCCACTGACTATCAAAGATTTGGGTAAATGCTTCCCAGTCATGTTGGGATTTGAAATGTGGGATACTCATT
>Ga0222715_10002138_pt1 | contig 18275 bp, 7 predicted proteins | sample C33_9DmetaG_FD_165056 | JGI IMG/M metagenome (GOLD analysis project Ga0222715, IMG submission 165056) | Estuarine water microbial communities from San Francisco Bay, California, United States - C33_9D | ecosystem: Environmental > Aquatic > Marine > Unclassified | place: USA: California... | reverse complement strand
CGATGGCCCTAACGGAAGAGTCGTGGCAGCAAAAGACCCAATGACGGGCGCTACCATGATGAGAAACCTTTCAACCGAAACCTATGTCCCTAGTGACATGCCCTCGGAAGAAGAAGAGCAAATGATGTACGACGATGCTATGAACAGCATCGAAGACATCGAACCAAACCCGCCACGCAGGCCCCTCTTCAACTGGAAGAACCTGCGACTCCAGCAAGCCATCTCTGGTGAAGCCGCTTCTGGCGCACGCCGCGCAGGTCGAGCAGGTGAAGCCACCTTTGGTGCAGCAATCAGAGTCATGTCAGAGCGCCTCCCCGCCAACCAGTCCATTCGCGACTCTCCTCAAATCATGATGCTGGCGACTGTTGAGGACTGGGTGACTTATGTTGAGCGAATGGCCGAGAGTCCAATCGACATGGGTGCAGAGTTCTCTGCAAGTGTTAGCCCGTCCCAGCGTATCGCCGTCACCAAGTTCGTTGCTGAGTGGGAACAAGATGTGGGACACAGAAACCTCCTGCAAAAAGCACTCCCAGGCATGCAGCCAAGTGACTTGGTGGCTCGCGGTGAGTTGGTTTACTCGCTGATGACCAACCGAGGACCCAATCCTATGAGAGCAAGAGGCTACGGCTCGTTCAAGTTTGACAAGATGTTCCGACTTGCCTACGACATTATCTCCACCATGCCTATCAACTTCTACAACTCATATACCCTATTCAATCTACCAGCACTCGAAGGCGAAGCGGCATTTAGAGAAGCAGTTGACCGATATGTCCCACTCGACCTCTCTGAAGTTGGTATGGCGATTCAGATGCAACAGAAGCTTGCCGAGTACGGCCCAGGCTACGCTCAAATCGCTGTCGCTGACCCAAGTATGTCCAACGAAACTTACCGACTCATGCAACAGGTTGTCAACGGCTACAACATTGGCGACACCGCTGTTGTCCGCTCCGCACTCAATGCACTTCAAGACGCACCATTCTACTACATGGTCGAAGCAAGTGCGGACAAGTCGGTCTTTGATGCAGAGAACACCGCAGAGAAGGGTGTAGTCGGTGTCGCTCAAATCCAAAAGAAAGTCTTCAAGAAAGCAGATGGTACTGAAGACGACTCATTCTACTACAATGGACTCATCTTCTTGAAGGACTTCCCAAAGAGCGCAATTTCGGACAACAGTAAGGGAGCCATTGATTTCAAAGATAGCGCCGTCAAAGGTCAGTCCTTTGAGGTAGTCAAGAGCCCCTTCGACACTACGGTGGTCGGAGTAATGAAGTTCGGCCAAGATGGGAAGAAGGACAACATCACCTTCACTAAGGGTGCTACTCTGAGCAAAACGATGAATCGCAAAGAGAAAATCTCCGCAGCAACCGAGATGGCTGAAGCCCTAGGAAACCCACGAGGGAAGCCCGTTGGTCGTGGTAAGTTCTACACGCTTGAGCTTCACCCAAAAACCCAACTCGACATGAAACTTGCCGTTACTACCTCGTCGGGTCAAGGTGACGCTCGACACGGCAGGGGACCCAAAGGAAAGGAAGGTTCGCAAAACACTTGGACCAAAGGACTCTACAAGGTTCTCGACGCTGACATTGAGGCTCGCAACGCCAAGCATCGCAAGGACAAGAAGACCCGCAAGGACAAGTTCCCCAAGATGGGGCTGATGATTACAGGCGGCAAGCACAAGAAAACGGGCAGCTTCGCACCTTACCGCATTAAGCTTCCCAAGTCTCACTTCGCTATCGGCAGGACCCCAGGCGGAGCCCAAAGCATCGGGCTTCAATCTGGCAAAGCCTCCCCTGCTATCAAAGCAGCATGGGAGAAGTTCACCGATGAGTACGGTGTGTTCGTGAGAAAGGATACGAAGTCGACTCAGTTCCGCTTCATCCCATCCAAGAAAGCCGAGCACCGAGGGGCTTATTACGACAAGCTGCGTCGACAGGTTGGAGCAAAGAAGTCTCGGTGATGCAAGTGAAGCTTACAGTTCCTTCAGACCTCGGTGGCGCTTCCCTCTTGGGGGTCCACAACTGGATTAAGTCACAGGTCGTACGAAGTAACCCCGGCGGCTCACCTGACTACACCATTATGGACATGAACGGTAACCAACTTACCTTGAGTGATGTTGCCCGCAACCCCAACACCGAAATCATGGTAAATGTCATCGACGGTATCAAGAGCAACCCACAAGGCTACCTTGCTCCCGTCCCTGGCCTCGAAATGGAGTACCCTCAGATTCCACGAAGCGGCAACGATGTTATGATGCTGATGCCCGACGACTTGGACCCTACTTTGGTTCAGCGAATCGTTGCAGAGCAAGGTCTCAACCGTGGCCTCCACACACTCAACAGGCTTCTCTTGATGCAGTCCCCAGGAGAAGCCGTCTCTCCCCAAACTGCGGCCATTTTGCAAATGGGTGACAAACTGCGAATGAGTCGCGCCGTGAGAAGCAACCCCTCTGACCGAACGCCGTTTACTCAGAGAACTCCACACTACTACAGTCCCGAAGCGGCACTGGGTAAGTACATGAGAGAGTACATGGATGCTGATGGAGTCAAGGTCAGTGAGGAAGAAGGCCGCTTGATTGCCGCTGATGCAAAGCTCGCCAACAAGTACGCACTCAACCAAGCAAAAATCCAAGTCTTTGCACGCAATGTTCTCGCTGAATACCTTTTTGCCGCATCGGCCAACAGAGGACTTTTGAGAACCATCGTGCGAAACAACCCAGACTTGCGCGAAGAGCGCGAGTTGATGCAACGCCTGTTGGCCATCTTCCCCCAGCAACCAAAAGCATTCTACGAAGGCTCGGTAAATGTCTTCGTGGCTCACCCACTGTTCATCTACCCCGCTTACGCAGACACGCTTCTTACCAACCGACAAATTAACACGATTCTCGACTTCGCAAGAGACTACCCTCACAATATGAGAGGTAGAAGACTACCAGCAGGTATCAGTGGTATAGTTGACCATCTAAGAGCTCAGAATGATACAAGAAGCAGATATTGGTCTACCTTCCTCAACTTTACTATCGGTCGTCCTTACCTGACGGGCACTTCTAACGAGCGTCTTGATTCGGCAACCCTGCTGGATGACACCATCGACATGGTGGGGCTGAGAGCCATCACTGAGCGATTCGCTGGTGACGCCGAGGGACGACGCCAAGAGTACTTCCGACGCTTTAGCCCAAGCAGACCTCTTACTTACTACTCTAACCTCGGTGGCATGTACCCAACTGTTCCTTCAAAGTGGCCTCCTGCTTTGGTTTACGCTATCATGGACGGCTTCTTGGAAAAGCTCGGTGAAATTGTAAACATGGAAGACCCGGCTCAGTTTGGCTTCTCACCTATTCGAATGACCGGAAGGCTACGACCGGCAGGCGAAGCAGACCGATTTATGATTACTGTGCAGGACCCATTTGAAGAAGGCAGAACCTTCACTCTAGCCTACCCTGCTGATGTGCAAGAAATCGTGCAGGCAAACTACACCTTCGACGCACTAAGAGGTGCAATGAATGCACCATTCGGACAGCCCGGAGCAGCACCTCAAGCTGCTCGCTTCCGCATCCCTCAAGGCGTTGTTGGCACGCCCGAGTACCCAAACAACGCAGCAGTCAGAAGTGCCGCAGCCGAGGCAATCGAACGAGCGCTACGCGAGGGACATCACCAAGAGTTGAGTGCGGGAGAGCGAGACGGTAATGTCTCAGCAGAAACAAACATCGAGATTACCTCAACTCACCAAATCTCACTCCTTGAGATGGCCTATCACATCGCTGAAATTGCGCAAGTGAAGTACAACTACAACGCTAGGGGAGACGACTTTATGTTCATCATGGCTATGTGCCAAATCAGCCTTGAGAGCTTGCAACAACAAGTCGCACCCGCCGCTCCAGTTAACCCCCTCGCAGGACTTATCGCACCTCCTCCTGGTGCAGGTGGACCTGGGCTTATTGCACCCCCAGTTAATGCACTTCCAGGTGGTGTGGATGTCGGAAACGCGGTCCCTCACGCGCCAGCAGTTAACGCCGCCGCAGCACAGGCAGAAATCGAGAATGTCATCAACGAAGGCAATCCAGACGAAGTGGCGGACCTCGGAGGTATCCTGCCTCGATTCAGGGACCTCGATGTGATGCCCGGCTTTGCTAACTTGTTCAATGCCGTCGACGAAGCAGCTGCCCAGCAGCCACTTAACAACCCAAGAAGAGCAACTGTCCGCAGCACAAGAGTTGAGCGCATCAAAAAGAACCTCGAAGCACTACAGAGTATCAATGAGCAAATTGACGATAGGGTGGTTCGCGCACTTAGAAGCGCACTCAGTCAAGATGCTCATAACTTCCTCGACCAAGTCGGGCAAGTTTCTCTTCGCACAGTCAAGCAAGCTTCCCAGTCATTTGACTCTGCACTGGTGCAGTTAGTTGCCACTTACAAAGAGTGCATCGAGCAAATCACCGACGCAATCGACGACAACTTCAACTCGATTTTTGAAAGCGAAGGAAAGATTCTCAAATACAACTTCGAAAGCACCGCCCAGATTTACCAAGCACTTAACGCAGCCGATGCAATGACAACCAACGCAAAGCTTCGCTTCGAGTCAAAGTTAGAAGGCTTCCGCGACCACACAGATGTCATGAGAGGAATAGCAGGCGCATCACCAGCAACAAAGGCCGCGATTGAGCGAGCCATTGCAGTTAATACCTCTTCTACTGACATCATTATCGAGTTAGACACCACTCTTGAGTTCATTCAAGATGCTGAGCTTATCCTAAACTCCGATGGAATCACAGGCGATGGAATCCTAAGGCTCTACCGTGCTCTTATCATGATGATAGAAAAGCTGGCAGAAATGGTCAACGCAATCAACACACTCAACAAGGCTGTTGGAAGGGGCGAAGATGTACGCAGTGTCGCCAAGATTGGTAAGTCCTTTAACGAGGTTCTCGAGGTCATTGAGCACGACCTTACCACTCTAGACCCCCTCCTATATAAGGACCAAATCAGTGCACTTCGAGCCATACGACCCAACGACAACTACCCACAAATCAAGGCCAATGTAGATGAGGCCATAGCAGTGCTCTGACCGAGAAGTTCTTTACCAACTGAGTTATGGCCAAAGCATGGCAGCTGTAAGTTACTGTACCGACTGTGGTACAGCGAATCCATCAAACCTGGTTGCGTGCTCTCTTTGTGGCCTTAGGATGACGGGCACCGCACGAAAGAATCCAGTTAACTCATACACTCTTCGAGCCAAGCCGATGGCTGTGTTTGACATCGACATGACGCTTCTCGACAACGAGCAGCGCTACAAGGATGCTAAGCGCGCTGGCATCATCGACAAAGACAGTAAGCCCAAGCGCAAGACCAAGTTTGAAACTCCTGGCAAAGCCTTCAAGCGAGCCCAAGAGTTCCTCTTTGACTCAGCCAGGCTAGACAAAGACAGACTCATCCCAGGCGCAGCCGACTTCGTTAACTCCCTCGTCGAACAGGGTTACATCATCGCCTACTGTACTGCCCGCAGGCTCACCTTTTACGAGGTAACTAAGAGGCAGCTAGAAAAGAAGGGTTTCCCGATGATGATGGACGACATGGGTAGAGAGCTTTTGTTTATGAAAAGCGGTGGCAGTGACACCAGTGCCAAGTACAAGCAGAAGGTAGTTACCGAGCTTAACTCAAGTTACGATGTTCGGTTCTTCTTTGACGACATGATTGAGAACCTTCAAGCCGTTGCACAAGTTGGAGTACCCGGACTTTATCCATCTATCAAAGCATATACTGACATAAGTGCTAAGTCTAATCCAGCGCCCAATTGTGGATGCGGCCAAACACCCTGCGTAACTTACGGTACGCGAAGTAACCCCGAAGAGTACTCTGAAAACTACATGGTCCCCCGTGACATTCATCGCCTGGGAAAAGCGGCTGACCGTCTCGAAGACACCTACGAAGACGGTCAGGAAGTTCCCGAATGGTGGAAAAGCAAGATGAGTGTAGCGGCGAAAGATGCCGACACGCTAGCAGATGCACTAGACTATGTTGATGAGAGAGGCAATCCTCCAATCCAAGATACATACTCGTACCCGAGAGACTTTGTTGAAGAAGTGGCTTTGGAGTGTCCTAGCTGCGGCGCACGAGACATCGAGCGAGAGGATGTTGCGATTGGAGACAAGTTTTTCCTATATGTGTGGTGCGAGGAGTGCGGAGACTCGGCTCAGTTCGAGGCCGGTGAAGTTCCCGAAGGATACTACGACGAAAAGGAAGAAGACGGTTTCGATGCGGCAGTTGAAGCCGACCTACACAGACAAGTAGAAGAGTGGATGAAGAAGAAAAAGAATCCCCCGAACATCCTCCCCATCTACGCAGGAGAGCCCACAAGTAAGTTCACCAACAAAGGCATGGTCTCTGCGGAAGTGCAAATTGGAAGGAACCTCTTCAAGGACATTGGAGAGGCAGTCCAAAGTATCTACCGAGGGCTCATCGGTGGACGAACCACGATGGCAGAGAGAAGGATGGCAATGGCTATGGCAAGCATGCAAAAAGAACTCTCTGAAAGAGCCGCAGCCAAGGGAGGCAACGCAGTGGCCAACTTGAAAGTAGATTATGAGATGGTAGACCAAAGCATCACCATGACCCTCATCGCTACAGCAGACGCAATCAAGATGACCCGGCCACCGAAAAGCAACCCCGGTCATTCAAGGGGCTCGCTACCCTTTCGCCCCACATCAGACTGCTTTCTAACTTACAAGGGTAAACTCGTCGCAAAGGACATGGGTCATTACATCGCATTCCCAGGTGGCGGAGTAGACCCAGGCGAATCACCCAAAGCCGCCGCAAAGCGCGAGGTTATGGAAGAAGTAGGTGCGGTCTTGAAAGGCGACTTGAAGCCAATGGGAGATATCTCCTGGGTTTGGAACCCAGAGTGGGCTGACTCTCCCAAAAGAAAGAAGCGCTACCAGCAGTTTCAAGGCGAACAAGTTTACTTCTTCACAGGCGAAGTCGAGAAGTTCGTCAAGCCAACTTCCGATGAAGGAGATGCTTGGAGTGGCAAGAAACTCATGAAGTTCTCTGACGCGATTGCTTACTTGCAAGCAGAAAAAGCCAACCTCAAGTACCCCAACCAAGCCAAGTACATTGACTATCAAATCGCCTGCCTTTCGCAGATTCAAAAAGCAAAGGGGAAGATGACCGGTGCACAGTATCGAGCTGGCGTGAAGAAGATGCTTGAAGCAAGGGCGAACCCACTGCCACTCATGGGGCTATCTGTTCAAGTGAGCGGCTATCGCAACGCAGCAGGTGCCTTTGTGATGAAAGGTAAAAAATTCTTGATTCTTCAACGCTCCAAGAAAGAAACCTCGAAGCACGGACTGTGGGAACTTCCAGGTGGTAAGGTCGAAGAAGGTGAAACACCGAGACAAGCTGCTGTGATTGAAGCCAAAGAAGAAGCAGGGTTGGATATCAAGCTCAAAGCCAACCTCGGACCCCACCACGATGACAAGAAGAAGAAAACTTACCACGCATACATTGCAACTCCAAAGAAGGGCCAGAAGGTGAAGCTCTCCGAAGAGCACTCGGACTACAAGTGGGTAACGCCTGAAGAAGTCTTGGCCATGCCTAAGAAAATGGTGAGCCACCACTTACTTTACTTCTTAAAGAAGGAAGGCGAGACGATTAGGAACAACCCACGAAAGAACCCAAGCCAAGATAAGAAAATCGAGAAGGGTAAGAAACTCTACAAGCACATGAACGGTAAGGAACCAGAGAAGATTACCAAGCAAAAAGTAGACATGGGTGATGTGTGGTATCAAGTTGGTGAAGGTGGGTGCTGGCAAATTGGCTACATGTCTGGCAAAGAAACAGGAAGTTCAAACCAAAAGTACACCCACACCTTCAATGAAGAAACCCAAGACGGTAACTTCCCGAAGCTTTATGCAACCATGCCTGAGAACGGTAAACCACTACTCATCATCCAAGGCGGTACTTGGAAGATAAAGACAGATGACAAAGGGGTGGCGTGGATATATGACTGACGGAACCTTTGGTATCTCCAAGAAAACTTGGTCGGTTATTGAGCTAGCGTCTGCTGGTTTGCTTGCTGCAGTGACTGCCCGCACCACCTACAAAGAAATGAAGAAAGCAGGTGGCCTAGCCAAGTTTGTCCGACCCAAAGGTGACGCCTGGAAGTCTGCTTCTATCTACTCAAGCATCCTAATTTCTGTTATCTTGCTCAAGAATGCTGCCGATGCTGCTAAAGAGTACGACATCATCAGCGGAGTAGGAGCGGCCTCCAACGATATGCAGCAAAGAGGCCTTGGAGCGATTAACTACTTTTGAGGTGTAACTATGGCTGAAGTTTGGAATGTGTTTGACCCCGATAACCCTGTCTATGTGCAGGTTGCTAGAAAAACGAAGAGTACTCGCAGAACTGCTCAACGAAGGACGCTCACTGTGGCTGTCCTTGCTGGGTATCTTCTTTACACCAACAGAAGCAGCCTGCCCGGTGGCATCTTCGGCGGACCAGTGAATCAGTTTGGAGTAATCCGCCGGAAGTGATGGCGGTGGTCGTGGCTCGGCGTAACGCCAAGAAAGGGAAGGGCGACTCCCAGGGCCAACCAGACCAAGGACAGTTTAGTGAAGTCATCAAAGCATCCTTTCCAAGGGACAAGAAGTCCTTCAAGCTGACTTCGGAAAAGGTCGACGGAGGCGCTACCAAAGCTTATGTTAAGTCGATGGTGCAACACGCTCTGATGCACTATGAGAACTTCGTAAAGTCATCCCAGTCAAGCCCGACCCAGTTTGACCTCGATATTCTAGATATCATTCACTACCATGTAATGGGAGACTATAGGGCAGCGATAAAGAGGAACTGTTCTCTCTGTGACTTTACTACATACTCTCCCGCAGCTATGGAAGCTCACCTTGAAAGTCACGAGCCAGAGGTGGCCAGAGAAGTAAACCAAAGACTAGAGTTTGCATACTCAGCCAAGAACACTTTCGGCGGCAATGGCAACTATGAAAGTGAAAATGCCCACCTTGGGACCATTCTGAGGCAGTCTGTCACAGATGGTAACCTCTATGCAGTTTACCAGCCAAATGGCCTCTACCGCCCAGCAGATGTTCCCTGGATGAGTAAAGAATTGAATGTGGGCTCTTCTGGTCAGCGACTCATGCTACCAAGCATTGGAACCCAAGTTATCTCGATTTTTGGATACGATGCTGACCCGGTAGACCTACAAAAGTCCCTCATCAACCTCGCAGGTCACTTAGACCAAGAGATGGTGGACCGAAATGTGATGACTTCGACCCCAGTAGAGCAGCACGAAGAAGAGCAAGATGGGCAAACAGTTATCGTAAATCACGAAGATGCCATTTTGACTGCTCTGGTACACGCACTCGAAAATGACCCGGACCTAAGCGATGAAACGAAAAGACTAGTCAGAACCACCGAAGCGGAGGCCGCTGACTATGCATCTAATGGCTCAGACTATCGACAAAGATTCTTTGAAAACATCGTAACTAGTACTACCAGCCGATTCATCGAGCAAAACGAAGTTTATCTGACAAATCTATCAAGAGCTAAGAATTCAGAGCTAGAAGTAATGGAGGAATTCGTTGGAGAGAACGTCGACAAAGAAGAAATTCCTCTAACAGTAACACTAGTCAAGACAACCAGAGACGAACGAAACAACATCAGATACTCCTATGACCTCCAAGGAACTTACGAGCCATTTACGCTCACCGATGTCCCACAAGATGCACTCAAGCCCAGGAGTGAGTCAGACAGAGGACTCAAAAAGAAGGATAAGCGCTTCGTAGCCCCGCCTTCGCCAGAAAGGGCACTTCTCTACCGCTGCATTGTAGACCACCTGGCTGCAATGCAAGCATATCTCTACTTGGTTAAAGCAGGCAAAAGCAACCCTCCACCAGTGCTGTACCTATCAGAAGCACTAACTCCTAACAAGCAAGCAAGATACATCGCCTCAACTCAGTACCCCAACTTGCGACCACCAAGTCACGGCAGGGAGTTTGACAGCACTCCTGTAAATTACTTTGGAACCCAAAGGAAGGGGAAGATTTCTCTCAAGGGAAAGGACGCGCTCCTGTACAAGCTTATTGCTATGCGCCAAGTTTACACTCAAGCTTCACTTCAGGCCCAGAGAAGTTCCAAAGCAGTTTTCGACAAGAAAGTCTTTGATGACTTCTACAAGGACGACTTGCGACTCAAGGAAATTACCTGGCTGGCTTACGCACTGAGTGAAGAAGGTAAGGTGCTTGTAGAAAAGCCCCGGCAAGAAGACCCGATGGCCGTTTTGATGTATCGCAGGCCCGGTGCTGACGCAGGAGTAACTGCCACGGCACCAGCTGACCTGAGAACGGCTTTCTACCGAATCGACGCTCCCATGATTAAGGAAGTCTATACAGTATATGTCTCTAGATTTAATGAACTAACCCTACTAGTAGCCTATCAGGTAGAAAGTGCTTCAGCAGAGCCCAAAGCAGGTAAAATCGCCCAAGCAGTGTGGGCACAGATTCGCAGAAAAACTGCTGATATCTTCAACGAGGGAGTCATTCCTTACGACTTCTTCAGAAGCCTCTTTTCAGCAGTTAACGCGTCACTGGCTCAAAGAGTCGGCGCAAGAGAAGCCTATCCTCCGTCATGGTCAGGAACAAACAAGATGGCTCAACTGACACAAAACCCACTTGACTTGGGCATCACTGTTACCCCGACGATGTACCAAGAAGCCCTTGTTGAGTACATCGAGTTCCTGCGAGGAACGCAGGCGTCTTCGCCCACCGTAGCAAGTGCGGTGCTTTCCTCGATTGAAACCTATACCATCGACAACGCCCAAGATTACCAAGTGCTGCGAGACCAGTTTCTTGAACGGCTCAAGGACAACGAAAAGAACTCCAAGATGAAACTCATCAACTATCACTTTCAGGCCTACGCTGAGGTCCTTGCAATCATGCGAGCAGAGTTGGCTATTCCACTTGAGCTTAGAGAAGGGGCCATCGCAGCAGGCCTTGAGCGAGACGCGCTAAGAGCACAACTGCGAGATGCCCCTGCTGGTGATGTGTCAATTAAGGCATACCCAACAGGTCACCCAAGGGCACCTCAAACGAGAAACCAAGCACAGAACATCAATGTGAACCTCAACCTGGGTGAAGGACTTGCCGACTTGGTGGCTCAAATTAGAGGTATGGAAGTTCGCCCTGTTGAGGCTGAACCCGTTGAGGCTGAGCCTGTTGAGGCTGAACCCGTTGAGGCTGAACCCGCTGAGGCTGAACCCGTTGAGGCTGAACCCGTTGAGGCTGAACCTGTTGAGGAAGAGCCCGTACCAGAAGAGTTGCTCGACGAACTGCAGCACGGAGATGCACCACCCGAGGAGGCACCTGAGGCACCTGAGGAACCAGGTGTCCCACAAGCGTTCCTTGATGCTGCGCCAATTATAGCAGACCCAAACAACATTCAAGCAATCGAGGAGCGTGGATACGATGGCTGAAATTTACTGGGCTGGTGATGTTAGGCCACCAGAGGTTTGGGACCCCTTTGACCCAGAGCACCAAATCTGGGCATATCCCGACGACTACGGAAAGCACGGAAAGGGCGACTATGTCGCAGTCGCAGATGATGGAACCAAGTTGACTTACAAGTGCCATATCGTGTTGAAAGAAGAACATTTTTTCACAGGTCCAGGAAAAACACCAAACGATAGCACAAGGGAAATCGTTGCACAGTTCCTACGAGACAACAAGTTTCCACACAAGACAGCCCCTCGCCCAGAGAAGGTAAAGTACGGATGGGATATTTTCAAAGAGATAGACGCACGCAAGCAATATGGAAAGTGCTTTACAATCTACTATCCAACACTTCAACATTTTTACGACCTAGTGGTTGGTGTAAAGAAACTCATAGAAATGTATGGACTAGAAGGCATACCCTTAGAGTTTTTCAAAGAGAAAGACTACAACATGCAGTACGAGTACCCGGTTCCAGGAACGAATAACATCGTTTACTATACACTTGAAAGAGTCAATGGAAAGTACATGGGTGGAAGTAGAAATGGAGGCTACCCACGGCGAAAGGTCGAGATGAACAAATACTTTGGGACAGGACCTCTTGACTTCCTGTTCCCAAAACTCAATCCAAGTGGCGAAGCATTTTGGTAACCAACTAGTTCTTCAACGAAGAACCCCTCCGATTCACTATGGCGGACCCCACTGCGATGCTGCAAGAGTTCGCCAAGGTTGTCGAGCAAATCGAGCTCAAAGGAAGGAAGCCCAGCGAAGAGGACATCGACTTCTTCCTTGAGAACTTCTTCAACCCAAACAAGGTAGCCTTTCAGTACAAGTCGGCATATGTTTACACAGCCAACAAAACAGGCCCCGATGGCAAGCCGCTTTACGACAAAACAGGAAAAAGTTACCAAGACCTTCTCGACGAAGCCAGGCCGGTTTTGATGAATAAAGTCGCTGAAGCCTTCAGCGAAGTCGCTCAAACCTACGAAGCATTTGACTGGCCCACCGCACCCATGTCGGTTGAAGAAACGGCTCTTTTGTTCGCCAAAGAGATGAAAGCAGAAAAGGAGTTCAAGTCGATTCGCGGAGCCGACCGACGCAACCACAAAGCCTACCAAAAGGCAATCAACCATATAGGCAAAATCCGCTATCGTATCAAGCAGTATATGAAAACAGTAGCCCCGTTCACTGCAAGAGTCACGATGTACCACCCACTTGCTGCGATTCTCTACCACACTACCGAAGGAGCCAGCAACATCGTTCACGGCAACGCCCTTGACTCCGAACAAAAGCTCCAACAGTTTGTCTCGGGTAAAACGGTAGGCGACTTCCCAGGTGCAGACCACGGAGGACTACGCTCCATTTGGTGGGTTCCTTCCGTATCGGGTCGCAACCTGAAAATGGGTGTTGTGGACATCGACAACCCAACCGGAGAAGTCTCTGAGCGAGATATGGTGCGCTCAACCAAGAAAGTCGAGAAGCGCCTGAGTGATTTGGGTCACCCAACCATCATTATGTACACAGGAAGTTCTTTCCAAGTGTGGTTTGGACAAAACGACCGCGAGGAACTCCAAAACTACCGTGAGATGAACGACTACCTACAAGGGATTCTCTTCCAGTTCGGTTCCTTCGATAGAGACGAGTCCATCGAGTTGGGAGTTCCTTACCTAGACTTGGGAACCAACAAAGCAGGAGGTTTTCTACGCACATTCTTCTCGCTTCACTACCCAGCGAAGACCGCTTCGCCCAAAAAGTACACAGGACTTGCGGCAGTCCCCGTTGCACCTGAAGACTTGGACTCGTTTAACCCAGTCAAGTACGCACACCCTGAAACTGTGCTTGCCAACTTCGATGTGTACTCTAACTATGTTGCCTCGTTTTACGACCGTGTGCAAATTGGACAAGACTACGAGTCACCAGATGACTTGGAAACCGCACCAAGCTGCTCCCGGCTCGATAAAAAGTACAAAGACCACAAGCTGATTAAGAAGTTCCTTTACTCGGCTGACGCCTACACCAAAATCGACTACCGCAACGCCGGAGCAGCACTTGAGGGAGAAGACAAAGTAGTAACTCACTCAATCGCGAGAGGTGTGCTTGCCGTTATGGTGTACGACCCAAGTGGCTCACTTGCTCCTAAAGGAATGACTCGCCAGCGCCCCGTGAAAGACCGAAGAGGAGGAGTTACGGTCAAAACCGAGACTCCCAGTGCGTTTTACATCACCTCGGACGGCCTCGTTGTTTACGACGACTACCTGTGCAGAGACCTTGAGCGACTTTGTGAAGCAAAGAAGCTTCGCGATGCAGTACTCGTTGGCCGAATCACCTCAGTTGACCCGTTTGGTAACGAAGAAGGTGAGGCAAACACCCGCTTCAAGCTCATCGCCAAGGACGGCATCAGACCAACCGACTCACGAGTCATGCGCCTCACAATCAACAGAGCACCCATTGTCAACGGACAAGCCGTCCCAATGGAGCTCATGGGAGAACAAATCAAGGAGTTCACCACGAAGCGAATTGTCCCAGCAGAGTACTTTACCGTCGAAGCACCCATCGGAGCTAAAGTCAAAGAACTCTTCAGCTCCTTTGTTGCCGACAAAAAGTCTGGAGCCATGATGATTTACGGTAAGGAAAACTACTTACTTACTTCAACAAGAACACTCAGGGCTACTATTGTGGCACTGGACATCTCCTCCAGTGCATACTACGCTGGTGAGATACCGCCATGCTTGCTTGCACTCGCAAAGCCTTCTCAAAAGTACGGTCTCATTTACTACATTGTTGGAAAAGCACAAGTTGCGCTCAAGAAAGAAGACAGAATGAAGCTTCTAGAAATGGTACAGGGAGCAGATAAAGAGAGAGCAATCCCCGTGCCAAGAAACCTAGAGGACTACAAGGACACGGTTCTGCTTGTCGAGCCCAGTGTTGTCGTTGAAGTAACCTATGACGATGTATCCCCCTACAAAGGCGCAACGGTTGGCTTCTCATTCGTTGAGAGAAAGTTCAGAGCCATCCCTCCACCCGTGGCAATCAACGCTCTGATTAACGCAAAGGTGACTGCAATCCTCGATGGCTTCTCAGTGAAGCGAACAGTTGACATCAACATCCGCCAGGAGCCACTTATTCAAATCGACAAGAAACTAGACTCCTCTGGTTCGCTTATGGCCGTCCTACCGAATCCAAGCAAGAAACTTCCCGAGTTTATTCGACGCAACCCCGCGTTCTTTGGAGTCCCCGCCGAGTTAGAAACCTACGCAACTTGGACAGGATATGTACCACCAGCGAAGAAGGTTACTTATCCAGACGGCGAAACCCTCCTAGTCCCCCAAGGCTACGGCGGAAGGAAAATTCAAGTCCCGCTTCTCGAAGCAACTAACAAGACCCCTCGAATTGACGGACAGAGAATCGAACCAGAGCTCAAAGCAGCAAGTAAGCGACTTCTCACAGGAGAGCCGGGCTTCGCTGCGTATGTTGAACCAAAGAGCCTGCAGAAGACTCCAGCCCCTCCCCACTACCGTCAAACTAACTTGGGCTTTGAGTACAACACCGCTATCGACGACCCATACGGCTCGGGACAAGACGGCAACATGGTAACGAGCTTCAATGGGGACTTGACAGAAATCCGAAGCTTCTCTGATGTCATGGAGTTAGCTCACTTGATTAACGACAAGCAAGCAGTTGAGGATAGCAAGCTATACTCAAGCACATTCCGAACCATTCCCGGTGACCTCGAGTCCGAAGTAGCAAACTACCGCAATTTTGACACCGACTATAGCGAAGCCTATACCCTATACGGTAAATCCCTCAGCGCAGCTATCAAGCCTCAGAAAATCAGCAAGGACTCAGCAGTTATGCTCGTAGATGGTGTGATGTCAAATCCACGCCCGATACAGGAAGGACCACTTGGAAGCAGACTCGGAGAGTACATCGAAGACTTCAACAAGTGGAGTGCCCTGCCCGAACCTAAGGAGACTTGGGAAAACTTCGCACTCGGCAAGTATCTTTCTTGGGAAGTACCCATCCTTGAGAAGGAGCGACTCGTGGCCGAAGTAAGAAATGCCAATGAACTCACCGAAGAAGAAGTCGCCGCCATTGACCTAAACTACTCTACTCCAGACGAAGGAAACCCATTTGAATCACTACTCTCTAAACTGTACGAGGCGAGCGACCATGATGACGACACCGAAGCAGAATTCTTCTGACATTCTGCGGGCGCTCTCGTTCCCCAGTGCGGGTGATGACCTCAATGGAACCAAGGTGGTTAGCTCCAAGCACTCCTTCCAAAAGGACTCTATCCTGAGATACCAAATCGTCTTCCCAAAGGGAACCAAAGCCAAGGAAGTGCCGTCACTCCTCAAGACCTTCTTCAACACCCAGTTGCTCGAAGGCGAGCACAACATGATGGTGAAGCACCACGACTACACGGTGAAGCCCCACGAAGGCAATGTCGCAGTGGTTGGTGCTATGCATATCGTTCCGATTGCCTACGCCAACCCAGGGGCAGTTGAGTTTGATGAAGACTACTCCAAAATGGCGATGAGTAACCCAGAGACTTACTTCCGACGCTTCGATGTAAAGGGCTTCAGCGGAAGCCAGTTCCGAGCCAAGTTGTTCTCACTGGTCTCCTACATGGGTGAAAACTACGGCTACTGTGATGGCGACGGCCTGTACCACCGTCGTGCCAGCCTGATTATGCCCAAAATCAAAATCACGAAGGCCGTTAAAGACGCCAAGGTGATGTACCACACACATCCAAAGAAAGACGAACCATCACTTTCTTCGGCAGACGACTACTTACTTTACTTTGACTTGTCACACGAGCCTCGCAGTGTGAGGGACTTTTACACGGTCATGAAAGACCGCATGGACCACTTCAAAATCACTCCAAAGAAGGGCAGTAAGGAAAACTACCTCAAGTTGTCCGAGGACAAGTTCCTCGATGAAGTGAATGCCAAGATGGAGGAGCTTGAAGTCAAGTGGACCAAAAAGATTCCAAAGGAAGGGGCCACTCCACAAGACGACCTCGAGTTTTGTGAAGGTATCACCAAGGACTTGGTTGCATGGATGAACAAGAAGTATGGAAAGTTCTTCTCAATCAAGTACAAGTGCTACTACAAGGTGCGGCAAAATCCCCCTGCTCCTGAAAGCCAAGACCTGCACCTCAACGATGAGTTCCTCAAGAAAGCACTCGTCGAAGTCAACTCAGGAGACTACTCTTGGCCAGAGTTCAAAGCCGACACCCAGCCTCACGAAAACTACGCCTATTGGCACCAGCGGTATTACACCGAGCATGTTAGAGATTCCTTCATGACCCTGGGAGTCAATGTAAGTGGTAACAACACCCGAAGGCAAAACCGATACTTCCAAGGGAGGTTTGGTGACTCGATTATCGCCAACATCGACGCACTGAACATCCTTAACCTGTCTTACGACATCTCCAAAGCAGACGGCAAAATCCGCGATGGAACTGGCTATATGTCTCGCCTCGATGACTTGTGTGATTACTTGGAGCTATCTGGTGAAGTCTGTGACGACTTGAAACTCCTTGAGCAAATCATCCACAGCGGCGATGTGTTTAGTGAAAACGCCAAGACCCTCGCTGGTGACTACTACGCACTTGTTCTGTTGTCCTTCTACTCTATCCAAGCAATAGAGATTATGAAGAGAGTTAACTCTAACGAGATGGACTTTGATAAAGCGAAGTACGAAGTATACAGTAAGCTGAAGCAGCAAGTCGGTGGTGAGCTAGATTCCTTTCTGGTTAAGACCGTCGAACTCCCCGAAAGGGGATTCGTCGCAGCCCCCGTCGACACTGTGAGTAACCCGCCTGTCTACTTCAAAAAAGTAGAGGCATACACCAACTACCCACCCGAGGCCCTTGAGTTAGCCGATATCTTGGTGGACGCGTTTGATGAGCCAGGCAACTCATTCAACCCTGAAAGATTCGACATCAAGAAGAAGATGGTCGGGGCAAAGCAATGGATTCTTTATGTTCCTACTGAACAAGGCAGAGTCACCGTCATGCTTTACCGCTCAACAGGAAGAGCACAAATGCAGGGCCCCTCAATGGAGGCCTGTGCTGAAGCAGCGAAGAAAATCAACCAGCAGCTCTACAAGTACGGTGCAAGAGGAGTTAGCTTCGATGATGAGTTTGACATCTCAGAGAAGTCCTATGCAAAGAACCCAAGTAAGGCTCAAGTCATCACCGTGAGTGGACCAAGTGGGTCTGGCAAGTCCACGACTATTCGCACTCTGTTGAAGATGCTACCCAACTCCAAAACAGCGCCAACTGTGACCACTCGTCAAAAGCGTAAGTCGGACAAGCCGGGCGAACGAATCTTTGTGACGACAGAGCAGTTCAAGAAAATGTCCGCAGCAGGCGAGCTTATCGCAGTACAGCTGCAACACTCGGGTAACTACTACGGAAGGCGCAAAGAGGACTTTGAAGACGCAAGCTATGTTATTGTCGATGTTAGCCTGAAAGGAGTTAACCAAATCAAGTCAGTCTTCCCAGGGGCATTCACTATCTTCCTTGAGCCCGTTGAGGACCCCGAAACTATCCGCCAGCGCATCCTGCGAAGAGGCGACATCAGCGCACAAGAAGCCGCAGGTAGAGCCAGCATCATCCCCCAAATCATTGCTGCAAGCAAGAAGATGGAGTTTGACGCTCGCATCCAAACCCAGCAAGGTAAGTTCGACTACGCCGCACAAAAGGCGTATGAGCTGATTCCAAAAAAGAACCCTGACCACGACTCGGGAAAGTTAACTGACCTGCACATGCTGGCG
>Ga0222715_10002137_pt1 | contig 18275 bp, 30 predicted proteins | sample C33_9DmetaG_FD_165056 | JGI IMG/M metagenome (GOLD analysis project Ga0222715, IMG submission 165056) | Estuarine water microbial communities from San Francisco Bay, California, United States - C33_9D | ecosystem: Environmental > Aquatic > Marine > Unclassified | place: USA: California... | reverse complement strand
AGCATTTATGGGACAAGATTTAGTAATCTCTGATACAATTTATACATCATTTGTGGTTATAACACTTGGTGCATTTGGTATATCAGAAGCTGGAAGAGCATTCGGCGGTAAATAGGAAAGTAACAAATGGCGGAAGATAATAAACCAAAAAAAGACGCACCAGGAACTAAAGGTATTGCCACATTAATCGAGGTAATGGAGGCCAACAATAAGAGCACGGCCAAAATTGCTATCGATAGTCAAAATACAAGGCGACATTTATTAGAAATGAAAAACATGCAGAAGGTCATGAATGACTTTCAAGCGCGTACGGTATATGGTTTTGAAAACTTCCAAGATATAATTGATTCACAAAAGCTTCAAGGTATGGAGGACAACCGAGAAAGAATGTCCATCTTTGAAGAGATTCGCGATGAATTACGACAACTGCCTAAGGATACTGCAGCTGCCACAGCAACAGCTAGTGAAAAAAATGGAGGCGGTGCTTTACTAGGTAATATTGGTAAAATGGTTGGTGGTGCTGGTATTGGTGTTGGTGCTATAGGTGTGGGTATTGCCGCAGTATTTGCAACTGCTCCTAAATTAATTGAAACATTTGAAACAATGGATGTTCCTGCAATTAAGAAAAATATCATGGACTTAATTGGTATTAACCAAGAGGTTGAAAAACAAGGTGGTAATTTATTAGTTGATGGTGGTTCGTTGGCATTAGCAATGACCGGTATTGGTATAGGTCTTGCAGCATTAGGTATAGGTGCAGGTGTTTCGGGTGCCGTTGATAAATTTCTTGATGAAGGTTGGACTGATAGAATTAAGGACAATGTTCTTAGTTTATTATCAATTGAATCTGCCGTAAGTGAACAAGGACAAAGTTTATTAGGTGGTAGTTCAAAGCTTGGTGTTGCTCTTAGTGCATTAGGTCTTGGTTTGGCCGCATTTGGTATTGGTAAGGCCGCAGGTGGAGCAGGAGACGCAATTACCAAATTTAGTCAAGGTGAAAACTTTGCAGAGGATATTAAAAAAGAAGTTGAAACATTATTATCAATTAATTTAGTACCAAAAACAGACCCAGAAAAGGCAGGATTTGTGGGAACAATGACTGCATTAGGAGCTGGTCTTGTTGCATTTGCCATAGGTAAAGCAGGTTCCGGAGCCGCAGGTGCCATAACTCAATTCAGTAGTGAAAACTTTGCACAGGACATTAAGGACGAAGTTGAAACACTATTAACAATCCCTAATTTACCAGGTGCAGGACTAGGAGAAGGCGGCCTTAAGAATTTTATAGGAACAATGACTGCATTGGGTGCTGGTTTAATTGCATTTTCAGCAGGTAAAGGTGCAGCAGGTATTTCTGATGCATTTACTAAATTTACTGCTGGTGATAATTTTGCAGACGATATTAAGACAGAAGTTGAAACATTATTATCAATGGGCGATGGGGCCGATATAGAAAAAAGTAAAGCAGTAAAAACAGCATTAACTGATTTAGGTTTAGGCTTGGCAGCCTTTGCTGGTAGTAAAGGATTAAATGCAATAGCAGACTTAGGAGCAGGTGTTGTATCATTCTTTACTGGTACAAAAAATCCAGTTGACCAGGCAATTGAATTAGGTAAAAATGCTGCAGATGTACAAGCAGGTGCTGATGCATTTGATGATTTTGCTATGGCCTTGGGTAAATTTTCAAATGTTAATATTGATTTTGATGCGAAAAAATTAGCAAAGGATTTATATGCCGCTTCTAAAACACTTGAACTTGCAATAGTAGGTGGTTCCGAGGGTTTTATATTTAAAGAAAAGTTTGTTGGTATAAAAAACTTCCAAGATGATATGGATAATGCATCGGCTGGTATTGAAAGATTACGAGGTGCTTTAAACATGAATGCTGGAGGAGTTTCCATGTCTACTCCAGGACCAATACAAGGTATGACTGTAGGTAATATGTCAGTTGAAAATGCCTTATTAAAGATGGCTGAAACTGGAGGTAACGCCACTAATATAGTCACTGGTGGTAATGCATCAAGTGTTGCAAATACTTCTGTAATAGTTCAAAACAATCAAAAATCAGATATCGGTAGTTCGCTCCAGGACGACAGATAAAAAAAAGGGGACCATTCAGTCCCCTCCGAAAGCACTAGCTCTAATGAGCTCTTTAGCTCTCTTTAGCCAATTTAGCAAAATAACTTAATGTATCATCTTCTGATTCAGCAGGTTGTCCAAATGATTCTGCTTCTGCAGTGGTCATTGATGGTGCTTCTGCTGTAGGTGTAGTTGCCTCGAATGGGTCTGTTTCAACCATTCCAGCATCAACTCCTAATACTCTATTGAGTTTGGCTTTTAACTCATCGTATGTTTTATAATTTTTAGGGTCTAAAAAGTCCTGTAAATTATGAAGTTGATTATACACTTCCTCAAGTCTTGATTCATCTCCATCATATAAAGCACTTGGTGTAGCAAATTCTGATTTATCATAGTTTACCCAACCTTCTACTTTTCTGATTTTGATTTTAAAGTCAGCGCCTTCCCAGAAGTCATAAGGATTACAAGGTGATTCATCTTCAAAAGCAGGTTGCATAGCTTCCATGATTTTGTCAAAGATTTTCTTACCAAACTTGTACAGTTTGACCTTTCCTTCATTTTCTGGGTTGCTTGGGTCAGAAACAATTAAAACATTACTTACATAATGTAATCTTCTTTTTCTATCCCTTGCAATTTGCTTATCCTCATCTCTTCCAGAGTTCCATAGTACAGAGTTTGACTCTGACACTGGGTCCTGCTGTCCAATAGAAGTTAAGGAGTTTTCAATATACCATAGGCCAGTAGAACCTTTGAAACCGTGGTCCCAATATCTTACCCAAGGTAAATCTTCACCTTCCTTAGCTGGCAAGAATCTGATTACTGCGTAACCATTTCCTGCTTTATCTCTGGTAGGTTTCCATAGCCTATCATCTTCATAAGATGTAGTTTCTGGTTTTGTGGATACTGCTTCTGCAGCTTTAACGAGTTTATCGATTGATGAGCCTCGTGTGCTCTTTAGATTTGCAAATGACATTGTATTTCTCCTGTATTGCGTTGTATTAAGTCTTGCGACTTTTCTGTATTATCCACTTTATGCATGATATAGTTATATTATAACATATTATAATGTATTTGTAAACCCTTTTAGTAAAATAAGTTTCATCTTAGTACTATCAAAGCTTACAAAGGGACTATACTTTTCGATTTTCCTTTTAATATCAGGCCAAATTAATGTATCTGATATTAGTTTGGATTCTCTAGGTATAAACCCTATCAAGGAATTAAGAATAACAATAGTCTCTAAACTAATCTCTTCTTGCATCCACAGTTGAATTACCAGTGGGTGTTGACCATCTTCGGATTTGAATAGGTCATCAAACTCTGGTTGTTCTTCTGTTAGTTTATTTATATCATTTTGAAACACACGCGATAATGATTCAAGTGTTTTTCTATGTTTGATATAATTAGTTTCGCCAACTTCATTGACCATTTCTCCTACATAGGAGACATCGTTTTTAAAGTTAGCTACATAGTATCCTTTTAAGTCCTTTTCATATGTTTTTGCTATCTTGGCAAAGAAATATTTATCTCTTCGATTCAGAAATGATTTTGCAGAAACATTAGTTTTAAAATTATATTTTAATGCATCGTAATCAGTTTCAAAATGTAACTTTAATGCATTATATAATTTATAGGAATCAAATGGGTCTATCATATAGGTAATTTATTCTTCTTTTCGCCTTTAATTAAATTTAAGCCAGAAGCTTCTTCTTCAATTTTAGATTTAAGCGATGGTGATAATAACCTTTTTAAATTAGAATAATCCATACCTCTGTCCTCTATGATGGCAATTGCCGCATCAATGTATGAAACACCTGGTCTAGTTGCCACTATTTTCTCAACCGCCATAGAGAATCTCTTTTTGGTCATAATTTTACCTTCTATTTCAACCGACAAACTCATCGCCAACCTCAAATGAACAGCCAGTTAAACCACCAGCTTGTAATGCTTGTAATGTTCTTAATACTTCTTTTGCACTTCTGCCAGTATCAAGAGCATTTACAGATACGTGTTGAATAGTTCTATCCCTATCAAAGATAAAAGTTGCTCTATAACAAACTCCTTCCTCTTCGTTAACAATACCTAAAGTATTTGATAATCCTAATCCACAATCAGCTGCAAGAGTATGATTAATATTACCTATTAATTCATTATCTTTTTTCCAAGCTAATTTACAGAACTCATTGTCTCCACTGATTCCTACTACATTTGCATGTTCAACTAAGCAATCCATTGCTGCAATTTCTGTTGGGCAGATAAAGGTAAAGTCCTTTGGATAGAAATAAACTACAGACCAATCATGTTTATGTGGTGTGTAACCTTCTTCTATATTTACTCTCACAAATTCATTTTTTTCATTAATTCCCTGCAGTGAGAAAGCTGGGAATTTATCTCCTACTGATAGCATTAGAAAGTCCTCATTAATATACAGTCAGCGTTAATGCGTCCTGTTGGTTTAGTTATTTTCGTTGTAATGGTATCCCACACTTTATCAATTTGCTTTTCAGTTTTATTGAGTATCTGTGGTAATATATCATCAGGTTTTCTAAGTGTCGCTGACTTGCTTTCCTTCTTATCAAAGTTTTTGATTGATGTACCTGATATTTCAAAACCACTTGTCGCAGTAGTTACATATTCAATAAGTTTTCTTTGTTTTATATTATAAACAAACAATTTATTTTTACCGGGTACCATAATCGGATTAATTGAAGTAAGCTTAGAGTCAAGGTCTTCAGTACAATACTTGAGCCTCGATACTTGAGCATCTGATGATTTTGGTTTTCTTGTTCGAGGTGTTTTTGCTGCCTTAAAGGATAACCTTAATCTTTCAAGGTCCTCGTACACTTCTTCGAACTGTTTTAAAATTTTTCTTTTCTCACCCTTAGTGAAATGTGAATAAGCTTCTACACATTGGTCACATGATTTATCATAGGCCGCACTGATGTTTTCATGTTCAGCATCTAGTAAAGCCTTAAACATGTTTATTGCATTACCTTTTAATCCATGCATTTTAAATCTATTAAAGGCAGAAAACTTTTGTTTAAAGTTTCCCTCTAACCAACCTTCAACTATTTCAGTATCCCAATCATGATGAATGGTATCCAATACTTTTCTTCTCGTTCTCTCTGCCGGGGTAATAACAACCACATTTGCCTTTTTGGCTTCTTCGATTTTCTTTTCCTTTAAAGCATCTTTATATCTTTCGCCAATAAATTCCTTCATTAAACCAATAGAATCTTCATTGTATGGCCAACCTCTATATAATAATTTAATAGGTTTATTGACCTCCATATATTTCCAGGCCGGTAACCTTTTTAATACTGAAAGTTTTGTTTTATTATAACCACAATGTTCCTTTGCAAACTGCAAGGTTGTTGGCATATAATCTTTTGATTTATAAAAATAATTATACCAATGTGTAGCTTTTGTCCAAGCTCTCATATCGGTATTATCCTGTTCTGGGGTAAAGATTGGTTCTGCTCCTAGATATTTTTCATCTAGACTTGGACCTCTTTTTCTTTTTTTAACTACCATATTTCTCCTTAATTGTTGATTTATATATTATAACACATTTTTCATTGAATGTAAAGTGACCAGGTCTCCGCGGGTGATAAGGAGTGCGTTGATGAGACCCGGTCATGTAACTTAAGCTAATAATACGAAATTTTCAGCTGCATCTTCAGCGTAATGTTCACTCTTACCTGGTAATGGTAATAATTCCATTAATTCGCCATCGATTAATTTTTCTACACACCAAACGCCATCGCCTCTTTTGCATACTTCAGCACTTCTCTTTTCTCCGCCGATATCATTAGAGTATGATGAATAATATTCGTATGTATACTCTGGTGTGTTTTCCTTGTTCTCTTTTTGTTTTCTCTCGATAAGAGTATCGATTTTAGCTTCCATATCATCAAGCTTAATCATTATATCTTCAAAATTGTACATTATGTATTATCTCCGTCTGTGTATTTGATATTTGATTTATCAAATGTTTTGTTATTAGCTTTTTCCCAAGGCAATGGTATTACCTTTCCTTGTTTTTGTTCTTCAGCAACATGTGCACTTCCATAAGCAAACACTGCTGCGATAAGTGTAATAATATATTCCATTATAAGGCTCCTGCTATTATTAGTATTGTTCCGAGAATTAAAATCCATGCAAATAATTTAAAGAATCCTAGAATTATAGCTTCTATAAAATCAAGTAACCTATGCATTAGTTTCTCCTCATCTTGCTGATATCCTCAGCTTCTTGTTGTGAAATAACTGGGACGGCATTTGATTTATGCATTGTTGCAATACCTTTTACCAATGTTCCAGTGTATTTCATTGTTTCTTTTTTACTTGTATTTGAATCAGGATAATTACCAGTCTGCATATATTCTTCCATTATGGACTTATATTGTTTTGCTTGTCTGGCTCTTATTCGGTCAAGAGAAGATAACTCAACGGTTATCGGCTTAAACTCAACAGGTTTTTTCTTTACTCTGTTAGAGGCATGCTTTTTTCTTTTCCTACCTGTTGGGTCATATCGTAATGAACCCATATAAAAATTAGTCGCCCCCATTACTTTGGGCCACCATTATGACCAATCATCGATTGATTTCTTAGTTTTTCTCTCCATGCGAGGAAGTGAATTGCCACTTCTCTGGTTGTGTGAGTTAGAGTACTCACCGGACTTCTTTTAGTTTTTTTCATAATTTATCCTTATCATTTGATGGTACCATTATACCATAACTAGGGCTCAATGTAAACACGTAATGTTAATTATTTTGTGAAAATGCACTGATGAGTTCTTCACCTTTTAATTCATAATTTGTAAAGATAAATTTTTCACCTGAATCCAAAGTTCTTTCAATTCTGCCAGAATTATACTCTACATCAAGGACACTTTTACCATCTTCAGTATCCTCTGGTCTGGTATCGTAATACATTGAACCAAGTGAATGTGCATGAATGGCTTTTACCTTTGCCGCCCAGTCCTCTGCTGCTATCTTTTGTCTTTGTCTTTCGACTCTATCATTGTATTGACTCACTTGTAACTCCTCCTCTCTCTGCAAGTTTAATTAATTCCAATCTCTTTTGTTCCCATAACAATTTAAAGTCTGGGTCCTGTGCTCTATCTCTTGCTTCTTTTAGAGCGATACATCTTCTAATTACATTATTCATTAATAATCTCCATCTGCGAATTTATTAGCATTATAGGCATCTACATAAGATGTATTTTCTAAAAACCTTGCAGTATCCTTTTCTGAATAATACATGTTTTCTTCTTTAAAACATTCCAAGCTTGAGGTTGTCGCTGCAGCCTTTTTTACTTGTTGTGTTAACCTATTATAATTAATTGGTTTTTTACTATAAACCTTTTTAACAGTTTTTTGAAATTCTAGGTTTTCTTTTTCTTTTTGTAACATTGCTTTAATGTCATCGAATGTATTAGTCTTTGTTAGTGACATGGATTTCCTCCTAAAGTGTTTAATTGAAAATTACCTGGTATATCATGGCCAGTTCTTACTTTAACTGATTCACATAATTTATCCCAGGATTCATTTATGGTTTTTGGATTTTTATCTCTAGCCCAAGCCAGTTCAACTAAATCCAATTCAATGTCTACAGGTATATTTGTAGCAAGATGTGTTAGTGATAATATGTTTTTCATTGTGGACCCTCCGGCATAGCTTCGAATCTTTTAGTTATTAAAGATTCTACAGCCCAGTTTCTGTCGGTCATTCCGACTCTCATATCCCAGGATTCACAAATACCTGGTTTCATTCCACCATCTAATTCTCTTAGAATTTGGCTAGTGGACATTTGCTCTACATCCTCTGAAATTCTTTCGAGGATTTGTTCGTTTATATGATTTGACATTTTTTCTCCTTATCATTAAATTATAGTGTTATTATACACCATTTTTAGCCATTTGTAAACACGCTATGTTAAAAGTAACACAAAAGTAACATAAATGTAACACTCCTGTAACAAAACTTTATTTGTCATAATAACTTCTTACAATAAACACACGGATGTAAGCAACTATCGTTAAAAAGAACGATATGAGTATACTTAATGTGAGTGGGTCTTTAATATCCATAACTGATATGAATAACCATAAAAGAAATAAATTCACTGGATAGTTAATTAATAATCCTGTGAATACAACCATTGCGGTTTCTTTATGTCTTTGTCTAATTTTCTTGTTCATAATATAAAAGGTGATTGGAGGTCGCTGCTTCTGGTCGCGTTCCTTACTAACAGTCAGTATGTCGCTGATTCAGGTGTTGCTTTCACAGACCTTATTCCCTCCAATCGAAACTGGTTTTTTTATGCAACCTTAAATTCTTCCCAATATCCGGCACAACCGATTGCTGAGTTGTCTCCGCCTTGTCCTTCATAAAACCATTGGAGGTTTAAACCTTCAAATGATTGTCTGTAGATTATTGTATTAAAGAATACTCCAAATTTCTCGCCATATTCATTTGTTTCACAAAATCTACCTTCGATAAAATCTTTATTTACCTTTGTAATAAACCCATCGTAAAGCTTACCACTTTGCCAGTATCTGACTGAATCGTATTCACCTAGTGTTTTTGTTAAATCCATATTATCTCCTTATCATTTAATATAGTGTTATTATACCACGACTATAGCAAAAGTAAACACGCTAGTTAAATTAAAGTATATAAATTTTATATATAATTTTTTTATCTTTTAGGGCAGGTATTAGGATTGTTTTTTGCTTTATTTGTAAGTTTAATATTATTAATGACAGCAAGCCCTATGCTAAAATTTAACATATTTATCTGAGTCTCACTCCAATAATTTATATAAGGATTAAATACGGTGGAAAGCAAAAGAGTTTTATGAATAATTAAATGGTCTCTATGAGGGACTTTTGGTAGAGTTGGATTAGCTTCAGTTATACAAGAATATTTTAATCCTTGTATTGTTGAATAAACATCTAGTGCATTTACTAGATACCAGGTATACCATATTTGTTTACTTATATCAGATTGGTGTGTATATTGTAACTTTCTCGGATTTTCCTTTAACAAGGATTCTATCGACTTCAGAGAATGCTCTGTCTTTACAGCTTCGATAAGTTTCTGGTCCCAACAACACTCGAACCCCATCATAATTTCTTGTTTGTCCCTCGAGTCTAGCCCCAAGGTTGACGGCATCTCCGATAACGGAGTAGTCAAATCTAGATTCTGAGCCCATGTTTCCGACGATGCATGTACCTGTGTTGATACCAATACCAATATCAATCCTAGGTAAACCTTGCTCTTCAAGGTGTTGTATAAGTACATCTGCAGCCTCGCATATTTCAATAGATGTTTGCACAGCTTTATCAGCATGGTCTTCACAGTCAAGTGGAGCATTCCAAAAGGCCATGATACAATCACCCATAAATTTATCTATGGTGCCACCGTTCTTTAAAACGATTTTTGTCATAGTATCCAAATAGTTATTTATAAGAATCACTAACCCTTCCGGGTCATCATTGTTTTTATAGTGTTCTGATATAGGAGTAAACCCACAGATATCCATAAACATAAATGTCATTTCTTTTCTCTCGCCACCTAGGCGTAGAAGCGATGGGTCTTTCTGTAATTGTTTTACTAAATCTGGTGATACATATGTACCGAATTGTTTCTTTACTTGTTGTCGTAATTTAAATTGTTTATAAAAATTATTGAATGCTGATGAGGTAAAAGAAAGTATATATAATATAAGTGCACCACTTAGGTCAAGGAGTATACTAGTTGAGGTCCAGAAGTAATAAGAGGCGAACGCAACGCCAACAACGGAACCGAAGAAGGATACAAGCCCAAGCCAGACAGGACCATAATAAACACATAATATTATCAGAAGAGCCCCAGCAACCATTAAAGCTAATTCCATAGGATAGGTCCATTGTGGCCTTGATATGGGATTATCTGACATAATAGTTTGTAAGGCATTACCTTGTAATTGATGTGGATATTTTAATCCATCAGGCGTAGGAGTTTGTGGAACAATACCTTTTGCGGTTACCCCTACAATAACAGTTTTACCTTCTAAATTAGGAAGTGGTGTTCCATCATATTCTATTTCCTGGAAATGTGTATTCCATTTTAACCAAATACTTCCATTTGAATCTGTAGGTATCTGAAAAGGTCTTAATATAATTTCTTCGATACCAGTTTCGTTTAATTTTATTGTATAACTCTTTTTATCATTGATTGCTCTTATTGTTTCTAAGGCAAACGATGGATATAAATCTCCATTGATTTGTGACATTAAAGGTATTCTTCTTGTTACATTATCAACTTCTGGCGCGCCATTTAATAATCCTGCACCCCAAGCATTTGATTCAAGTGATTCTATATTTGTAATTAATCCACCATAGCGATAAGTTAAATCCAATACATTACCACTATATCCAAATGTTGCATATCCTACATAAGGTGCTTTTTCAGACCTTCCTTCAGAATCTGCATCTTGCGATAATATAATTCCATTATCTTTTACCCAGCTGGCAAAGACTTCATCACCACCAAACCTATCTGCTTCTGGAAACATAATAGTAAATCCAATCATACCAGCATTTGCATTTCTTAAATCAGAAATCATTTGTGCATAGTATTGTCTTGGCCATGGATATTGACCATATTTTTCTAATGACTTTTCGCCAATATTAATTAAAACAATATCATTTGAATGTTCGACTGGAAGTGATTGTATATATTGGTCAAAGATACTGAGTCTGAACTCTTCTACTAATTGTGGGTCATATACTCTTACGAGCAAAAGTGTAATACAAAGTGTAATACTCGTCCAAATTGATGTTAAATATTTCATATAATCTAAAAAGTGTAATACCTAATTCCCTTGAGTCACTGATACACTACAACCACCAACTGTATTACAGTTTTGTGTTAGTGAATACGCTTGATTTGTAGCACCTTGTTGTAGTAAATTAAGAGTTGTTTCTTCTGTCCCTTCGAGAACAACTTGAGCGTTATGACTTGCATTACCTTTTTGCATGACATTTGCTATTGAGCCGTCTGCTGTACCATAAAAATATACATGAGCATAATGGCTGCCAGTTCCTTCTTGCCATAAATCAACTTCAACATCAGCAACATGAACATCCATATTAAAGGTATGAGTTCCATTTTGATATACATCAATAGTATTATTATCGTCCCATATATGTCTTCCGTATGTCGCACCACCAGTTTGTGAAACATTTTCTACATTACCGGTTCCATCTACATCACCACCCCAACCTTTACCTGAACCCCAATAGGAAACCCAACCAATATAATTGTCATTACCTGTTTGATTAAAATTAAAGGTATTATTTGCATGGTCGAATGAAAAATTAATTTCATTACCAAAACCTATTTGAGATATGGTTAAATCTAAATTATCTCCACCTGAGAGTTGTTCAATATGAATATGATTATCATCTGTAGCACCAGCATATAACATTGATGCTAAAAAATATAATGGTAAAATTAATTTCCCCACGGTCTTATCCAATACTTATATATTGTTCTTTTTATTTGTGTAAACATATATTGTCTTTTTTCCGTTTGTATAAACTGAAACTAATAATTTCTTAGTTTCCTTGGTTGATGAAGATTTCAATTCCTTCTCCGCTTCCAAATGTTATTATTCCTTGGTAACCTTCTACATTTGTATTAACAAATCCATTACCACCAGAGGCTATAGTTATATTTATAACACCATTAACCGTTCTATATAAAATTAAATTACCATCTTCTTCAAAGATATTATATTGTGAATCTTTATTTAATCCAAATGTAGCACCTTTTAATGACCAACCACCAACTGTATCTCCACCTTTTTGTGCATCTTCTAATGTAGCTGTTGTTCGGACTAATTCTTCTACTACATCTAATAAATCTGGTAAAAAATCACCAGCCAATGCATCGTAATTTAATCTATCTCTCGCATCGTAATCCTCGTCCAAATAATCTTCGATGTCCTTTTCCAATTCATTATATTCTAGGTAATCAATATCAAGTATTCCTTGGTCGTCGTTTATATCATCTTGTACTTGTTCTTCTATTGCTTCTTTTACTTCTTTTGGTGGATTCACAATAAACATATTATCAATCATTGATGGAGTAATACCATTAATTTGTATAGGATTGGTTGGTATTTTATCCAGTGATGATACCATTGTTGCTTGATAAGCTTGGTTTAAAGTAATTGTACCACCTAAATTTGTTACAGTTATTTCGCCTGATGGATTACCATATTGGTCAGGTAGTAAAACAATTAAGCTTCTACCTAATTCATCAATGGTTGTTGTAAAATCTGTTCCACGAATACCAATTGTGGCTGTGGGTGTTTGTATATCAATGTTTGCTTTATTAATTAATCCAAGAGAACCTGAAGCAAATCTTGCTGTTCCCATAGTAAACTTCATTGACATTTTGGATAATGATGGGTCAGGGTCGTAATATATTTCGTCTATTAATACCTCTGAATGTTCCTTTAAATCCAATTGAGCCTTATCCAAAAACTCAATTTTCATTTTACCATTTGCAGTTTCTGCGATATCGTTTAGTTCTACCTCAGGTAAATCTGCTACCTGTATTTCTTCTTTATCTCTTATAATTTGACCTGAACCGGTCTGCTCTATCACTTCGCCGATGGGGTCAGCTAAGACCCCACCGATGAATAACAAATTAAGAATCGCTAGATGAATCTTTTTGATTGATTTGAATTGTTGCATTATCACTTGTAATATCCAAAGTTATTATTGCATTTGGTGAAACACATGCAACATTGTTACCTGCACAAGTACCAGATATTTGATTAATATCAATATCAGCACTATCACCATTTAATTCAACGGTCATTTCATTAGCACCATCAGATTGTAATGTATTGATGTTATTAGAACTACCGGTTATGTCCCAATTCCATACAACGTCATCACTCTCCCAATCAACATCAAAGATGTTGTTGCTACCAATGAGTATTAAATCCGCATCCAATCTTTCTGCACTGTAAACATAACCTTGGTCTAAGTCAAAAGTATTACTACTTCCTGTTACATCAAAGTTTATGTCTGAACTATCAGCACTTCCGATATATCCAATGTTCCAATCGATTTCGTTTGAATCACCTGTAAAGTCAAGCTTATAAGTAGAGCTATCTGCTACAACTGGCCCAAATAAAATGTTTTGGTTCCCTGTGAAGTCTAAATCAAAATTCAAGCTGGAACCTGTAATAGACATAGCTGAGCTACTAGATGAAAAATCATCTCCGCCTATTTTGTTACCAAACCCTAATTGGTCTATATACAAACTAAGTGTATCACCTGATTGTAATATATTAACTTCGTTATCATCAGTGGCTTGTGCAAAAACGAATCCAGTCGACACTAATAGTCCAGATAGGACCACACTATATAGTTTATTCATTTTCCTTATACCCCTCGATTTCCCAATAACCACGTCTGTGGCCTTGGTAGATTAATTCCAGTACTCCAGCCTCAATGGCTGTTCGCACTGCGTAAGTCACCGACTCATTATTTCCAATTCCGTCTTCGAACTCTACTAGTTGTGTTCCTTCTTCGATGAATTTAAATACATCGCCTCCAGTACCATAACTAAATACAGTTTTTCGAGTTTGTACATTTAATAATACTTCGCCTGTTAGAACCGAAATGGCTCTCATGCTTATTGTGACAACATCTTGACGATATTGTCTACTTACACCAACACCAAGAGTTCGTGCGCCTCGCCCTCCTGATTTAATGTCAGTATCATAACCAATAATACCACCTTCAATAATTATTCCTGCGAATAAAAGTGGATTCAATTCTTTATATTTTTCTTGGCCTTCTTTTTTAGCAACATCTTGCCTTGCACTTCGAATGATTTGTCGTTCTCTTACTAAATGGTCTATACCATTTCTTTCAACAACACGAAACCATGAATTTTGACCTGCAGTTTTTAAAGCATCAACCACCATTTCAACTCCACCTTGAGTTACGGCTGTTGAGAAATCTGCAATTCCAGGCCTTGCTTTTCTTTGGCCCGTTTTATCTGTAAATTGATACACAGCAACCACTGGCATTTCTTTTGCTGGTGGTATTTCTAATAATTCAATATAGGAAGGCATTCGAACGACTTCCGGATTTTCAACACAAATATATGGCATTGCTTTAGTAAAGATTCTACCAGATGCTTTTGCATAGTTCCATACATCGTGATTATATTCTGGGCCCCACATATTAGGATTACAATTTTGTGGATTTTCAGTCCATCTTGGAACTGCTGCGCAACCTTGTAATAGTAATATTGCAGTTAAAAGATATTTAACCACCATCACCACCTGTAGGAGTATCAGGGTCTTGACCAAAATTACCTGTTCCTATAGGAATTTCTATAATTGTCGTTGTGCCTTCAGTATCGACAATGGTCATTTTTATAACATCAGTTCCTTCTGCATTGGTTACAACTTCCCATGTTATAATACTTCCTTCAAGTGCAAATGAACCAAAGTTTGATGCAGTATCATTACTGAACATTGATTCAACCAATTGCTTGGATAATTGAGCATAAATTCTGCTTTCTAAGTTTCGAATAAACTTTGCGAGTGTTGTGTTTTCAGCTTCTCTCTGAGCTGCTTTTGCTGCAGATTCCAAAGCTTCTTCTATGGATTTCTTTCTGCTATGTTCTTGGTTTTCGATAGTGAGGTAATGTGCACCAGTACCTGCTCCACTGAATGATGGATTTTTAAATTCGTGTACAATTGGAGAAGCATCAATGTTTGGCGATACCGCCATAATTGATATTATGAATAAACTAGCTAGAGTTATTATCTCTATCTTTTCTTTTAACTTGTCTTTTTTGTTCATTTTCTTTATATTCCAAAACTGTATCAACCTTTTGCTGTAACCTTATTAAATCTTGGTCTAGCATTCTCATTTGGTCAATTACTTTTATTAATTGAAAATGCATTTTCTCAATTGCTGGGTCTATATTTTCATTTATAAAACTATAAACAAAGTATACAAAATAACCTAACCCCATAACCATAACTGTTGGAAAACCATAATCGGCCACCAACTGAGCCACTGTACTCATTCCTTCCATACTAATCTCTTCTTACATCAAGTTTGCCATCTTCAATGAAATTTTCTGCTCTTGCAATCCTTTCAATGTCAGGTCTTAATTCTAATGCACTACTTACCAATAAGTCTATTTTTATCATTTCATTGCTCATTGTTCGCGCTCTATTCTCCAGAGATTCACAGAACATAGTAAGTGTGCTTATATCGTCAACAATACCTTCAAATATTTGTTTTATGATGATGAATATAAAATATCCCATGACCAGAGCACCTGCGATAGGTAATCCTAAATCTTGAAATATTGCTAGTGCTTCTTCCACTAGTTACTATACCCAACTCCTACTGCTAAAGAAGTTGCGACACCTAATAATGTATCAGTAGAGGCTTTTTCTATATAAGCTATTTCGCCTGCTGCTAATGTAACAGTTCCTAAAACCTGTCCATCTGAATCTGCTCGGGTGATAAGTTGAACTGATGCTTTATTGTTTAATACCCTTACAACTTTTGCAAAACTCACATTTGTAGCTGTCGCTAAATTGACCTCAGATCCTAATAATTTAATTGTACTTGCCATTTTAAATTCCTATAATATTATTTTTATGTATCTATTTATAACAAAAAGGCCCCTACCTGGAGCCTTTTATATAAAATTATAACTAATTACTTTTTAGTTGTAGTCTTTTTTGGTCTGCCTCTTTTTGCTGGTGCCTTTTTAGGTGCAGCTTTCTTTGCGGCAGGTTTTTTTCTTGGCTTACGCTTTGGTGTTTTACCATCTACATAAGCTTCATTGACCTTAGGTGTTGATTTATCATCAGCAACATAATGACCCTTTGCATTTCTAGCTCTTACACCAGTAGCTTCAGGTTCAGTATTATCAAAAAGTCTTTTCAACCAATTAAACATATTTCCTCCATTATTTATTATATTTATAGTTCATCAACTCTTCCCAACGGAAAAAGTCTTTTCTCTCATGACACCAAAACCAACCTTTATTAGTTTTTATATCTCCTCGAGTCTCTTCATTAACCTTTCGGCTCTGTTTGTTACTTGCTTGTACCATCTTGAATCTCTGCCTTCTATAGCAGCTCCTTTCCAATCACCACACTGCAGCGCTGCATTGTGTTTATTAAATTTACTTAAGCGCGTAAGTCCCATATTAAACATCATGTTTGCGACAACTTGTTTTACCTCTTCTGGGTAACCGTCCCAACCATCATGTAATTTTTTACAATCATGTATTACTACTTGTACATCTTGTTCGAAGCATTCGCTAACTCTATCCTCTGAGACTGGAGTACCCACCGGTAACCCATGTTCTCCGTCCCGTTCAAGAACGAGGTGACCAATTCCAAATGTTGGATAACCAAGATGGTCATTATAAATTTCATATACCACTCCTTCATCTATTTTTAACTGTTCTTTTAATTTATCTGAGTCCATATTTCCTTTCCTCATTTCGTGCAAAAACTCTTTTTGCATATTGTCTCTAGTAATAATACCTTTATCCTTTCCTGGTATATTATATATATCCGGATTTTTTATATTAAATACTAATTTTATAAAATCTTTTATTTCTATTGGATAGTGCAAATTTAATTTACCATATCTCCATTTATATTTATTATTAACACCTAATAATTTAAATTCCCAAAAGTAATCATTTATTTTACGAGGTCTTTCTCTATAAATTCTATTAGATGGAATTTCTTCAAGTTTATATTTTTCAATATTACTTAAATTCATATCACCAGTTCTATTATATTCTTCTATTCCAGCAAATACTTTTGTATCTTTAAAGACTTGTATGTCAATAGTCATACATTTTCCCACACAATATTCTTTAAAGTCTTTAACTCTTTTGCCTAAGCTATTTGTAGGTTCCCCAATTAAAATAATATCAATATCTTTTGTTGCATTAAATGGAAAATTACTCCATAAATATATCTCGCAATCATTAAATACTTCTATTAAATTATAGTCTTTGACACATTGTATAAACTTATCAATTTTTCCCATACATTATGTTGTTGGATCAACGACTGTGTCTGCATAAAGAGTTTCGCCGGTAGCTCCTGTTTTATTATATATTGTTAAAAGTTCTGTGCCATTTGCTCTTATTTGCCAATAGATACTTGCGTTTGATTGATTAGGTCCTATCTGGGCGCTTGAATAGTTAAAAGTACTTCCTCCAACATCTTCTGATGTAGCAAACATTCCTATAGAACAAACACCAGTGGTAGCTCTCATTGTTTTATATCCATAAGTTCCTGATAATGGTAATCGTACATAAACACCATCAGTTCCGGAAAGTTTTGTTTTAGATACTCCTGAAAGCGCAGAATCTCCATTATTAGCAATGGATGAACCGTCCATAGCTCCAAATGCATTATGTGCTGCCCAAGACCTACCAGCAAATGAAGCACTTGTAAAACCAGTGCCACCACCACTATAAGCATGATATAAATTCGAATATACCATTCTTGCTTCTAAGGTTGTTATTGTACCATTATAACTTATAGTATTTTCATTTGTGTTAAGTGTGATATCATTACTATTTCTATCAACATCAAAGGATCTATCTGCATCATTTACAAATTTCCATTTTAAAGTTTTAGCTGATGTATCTAAAGTCATGACTAAAACGGTACATGCTGTAACATCGTTTCCAGTTTCATCAGATGCAACTATATCCATAATGTTAGTTTCATTTGTAGTAATACTACCTGGTGCAGATGCAGGCCAGAAACTTGCTGCATATCCATGAAATTCTGACATAGCATAAGGTGCAGTCGAATTAGGTGTACCAGGATAATCTAGGGGGCCAATTAGTGAATCGCCATTATAAAACCCAAAGTCATCTACGCTATCTACTGATAAACCTTTTAATGATATATCTTCAAAATATTGTCCACTTCCTGCTGAAAACCCTAACTTTTCTTCTGCAATATCTTTTAAAGATATTTGATTTGGTGATGCTGGTAATACCATTATTTAACTATTCCTGATATTAAATCTTCAAAGGCTTCTACTTTTTCTGTCCTATTTGGCCAGTAAATATAATCCTTTTCTGGGTTTGCTTTTAAATTTGATAA
>Ga0222715_10002136_pt1 | contig 18278 bp, 28 predicted proteins | sample C33_9DmetaG_FD_165056 | JGI IMG/M metagenome (GOLD analysis project Ga0222715, IMG submission 165056) | Estuarine water microbial communities from San Francisco Bay, California, United States - C33_9D | ecosystem: Environmental > Aquatic > Marine > Unclassified | place: USA: California... | reverse complement strand
GGTATTAAATTAGAGCCACATAATCCTAAGTATAAAACGAATGACGTAGAGTGTCCAAGCAACTTAGATATAAAAGCTGCGAAGAAGTATAAGTCATTTTTAATAACATCTGCAACAAATAACAGCACATTAAACCAAAAGTTTTTTGACACGCTAGAGTTGTTTAGTAAACATCACAAAAGTCAGCTGTTAATCATTCCCCTCAAATACAGACACAATACACTGATATCTAAAAAAGATTATCAATGGCCTGTCGCTATACATAACTATGCATTGCTTGATGATTTGATACTTAGCAAGTCATTCATGGTATCTGGATTACGCTTGGTAGCTACCGCTGTAGACCCTTTATCTGGTATGCAGGCTCATAGCGGCCAGAGGTCTGTTGTATATGGCGCTACATCACTGCACTTGCGTTTGGCAGCAACACCGGGTGATGAACTACCAAAAATGCTACAAACCACAGGCAGCTGTACCAGTAAAACGTACACTAGGACAAAGGCTGGTGGTAAGGCTAAATTCAATCATGTATTTGCGGCAACATACGTCAAGCTTGTTGGAGATAAATTTTACCACACGCAAATAATTTGGGATGGTAAAGGTTTTTATTTCTTAAATGAGTATTGGACATCAGAGGGATTACAACCTGGTGAAAACGCAGCGGCTATTGTTAGAGGTGATGACCACGCGGCTATGCACGATAGAGTTATACTAAAAGCTAGAGCTAGTCTGTGCGATAGACTTAAACCAGATATACACGTATTTCATGACGTGTTTGATGGCGTATCTATATCTCACCATCACAAGTTACTTGATAAGATAAAAGTCTTTAATATGCGTATGAACAGTCTGGCGTGGGAGTTAAAACACACTGCGGCACATATAGTGCAGACAGGCGGTAAAGAGAATTGGATAGTAGACAGCAATCATGACAGGCATATTGAGCGTTACTTAAATGAAGGCAGACACCTCAAAGAGCCACACAATGCAGCGATAGGTTCTGAATTGCTTGCTGAGATAGCTTACAAAAATAAATCAGCATTAGAATGTGCGTTTCAAAAATACATACCAGGATGTTATAAGTTTGTTAATGCAAATAAGCGTGCAAATATAAAAGGCATAGATGTAAGTCAGCATGGCGATAGGGGTGCTAATGGTTCAAGAGGCAGTATCAAAGGCTTTGCCAATGCTATGTATAAAACTGTTATAGGCCACAGTCATTCGCCCGGTATTAGCGGAGGTGCATGGCAAACAGGTGTATCTACCTTAAAGCAACCTTACAAAGTCGGTCTATCGACATGGGCTTGTGCTGATGTAATTATTAATGCTAACGGCAAGCGTTCAATGTTTTTCTACATTAATGGTAAAAGTTTAGCTGACGTTATTAATCAATAACTCGAACTACAAAACCATTACTAACGAGACTTGGTATCAGATTACTATCAAATTTAACACATTCGCCTTCTTCACATATACCTTTTTCAGTATGTAATTTTGCGTCTGCACCTTTTTTAGTAACAATGCATTTATAATATTTAATATCATAAGGCACTGATTGGGTTAATTCTACGTTTTTTTCTTGCATTGCACGCAAAATTTTAGATTTTTTGTTTATTTTATGGTAATCAGACTCTTTTATTTTAACACCACAAATACCGCAATGTATGTTTGGTGCAAATATATGTTCATCTTGTGTTTTATCACTACCCGTATCTAATACAATATTTAAAAAATAAGTAGGCGTGTTTTTTTTATTATTACAATGGCAAATTTTCATACTGTGTATCTTAATTTTTTAATTTTTTTAATAATGTTTGTAATTTTTTTTTATCGTGTTTACCCGTAAAACTATTATGCACTTGCGTTTTGTTTGTTTCTACAATGTATTTGTGTACTTCTTTTTCTATTATATCTTCACTCTCTAATATAGACATTGGCATTTTTTGCGTTTTATTATTTATTGTAATTGTTGGATTGTAACTCTCAATACCCCTGTAATGTATGTAGTTAGTAACTTTTTTTGTGTTAATAATATGATGCGAATAATGTGTTTCTGTTGTGCCATCTATATTTTTTATTATTATTGGCTGCTTGTAAAAATATGTAATAACATATAAAACTTTCCAACTAAGTAAATAATTTGCACTATCTACTATAGAGCTGTTTTGTTTAGATAATTCATATGTTATTGTATCTACAATATTTGACATTACTTATCAATTCTAGTTATGGCTTCGTACCTATCATCAATTACAGAATTGTTTAACATAGCATCTCGCAGTATAATAAGGCCAGCTATAGCTTTAGTTATATGTGATAATCCCGAATCCTGGTCACAATCCTCACCACCATAAAAGGCCATTAGATGTCTTAGTGCTGCACTGTAATAATCGCTGTAATGCAGTTTTTCCCATCTCCAATTATAAGTACCATACTTGTCAGCACCTTCGGTCATGGCATCTGCAACCTCATTGAGCACCTGGACAGGCATATGGTGATACTGCCTTTTCTGTAATCCTGCTTCTCTCTTTTTATTTTTCAAGGTCTCTCACTCCTATTCCAAACCTAACAGCAAAAGCTTCTATAAGAGCCTGTAGCTCATTGTGTTCGTCTTTAGTCATGCTTCTGGTAGACATACCAACAGGTATCTGCTCACGCCCATGTTCGTCTGGCATAAATTTATTGCCGCGTAACATATGGCAAAAGTAATCCTTCCATTCTTCTGGGCTATACTTCTCACCTGACTTTAATCCTGTGTGATAACCTTCAAATTCATTCCATCGCATAGCTACTGATATAGTTGATAGTAATGCCCATAGCCTGGAGTTTTGCGGTATGGTTCTGACATTCCTGGTATAACGCACATATGTACCAATAGGTGAAAGGTCGATAAGGCGTTTACACTCCACCTTATCTGCTTCACATTTTATCTGTACTGTATGCTGACCCATCTAAAATGGTATCTCATCGTTAAGGTCTACAGGCTTCGTCACAGGAGCATAACCGCCTCTGTCTGCACCAACACCACCAAAACTGCTCTCACGACTATCCAGGAGCGTTATAACGCCCGTAAAGCCCTTTAAAACTATCTCAGTCATAGATTTTTCGTTGCCAGACATATCTTGCCACTTTCTGGTCTGTATTTTGCCTTCAACATAAAGCTTGCTACCTTTGTTTACATAGCGCTCTACAATGCCTATCAAACCTTCTGAGAATACAGCTACTTTATGCCACTCAGTTTTAGATTGCATCTCACCTGTGTTGCGGTCTTTCCATTTGTCAGTCGTTGCCAAGCTAAAGTTTGCTACTTTACTGCCATTAGAAAATGTTTTTATTTCCGGGTCGTTACCAACATTGCCAATTAGTGTTGCTTTGTTAATCATGTTTTTTCCTTTTTTAGTTGATTAAGTTTTTCTACGAGCGCGTTTACTTCTTCGTTTGCGCTTTGTATCTCTGTTAATATTTCTGCTTGCATTTGCTTATCAGCTTCTACTCGGCAAACAGCAAGCTGTAAACCCTCTGGAAACCTTGGGTCGTAACCAGCAATGTCTACCCACTGCCTACCCGTCACAAGTAACTGATGTTGTAACTGTATCTGATACTCTTTAGCGTGTGCATCTTTTTCCAGGTAGCTTACCATTTTAGCCATACTTGCAGGGCATTTGATTTCTACTAAACCATCAGCGCCCACCAAGCCATCTGGACTACAGGTAATATGCCCATGCTGTGGGTGTATACACATACCAATCTCTGTAACTATTACATCTGTTTCAAAGGAGTAAAAATTTCGCGCTTCTGGTTCGAGGTCGTTCCCTCTTTGCATGGCCGCATTACTATAAGTTTCCTCAATTTCGCCTGTCATGCGCTCTAAGGCCAATTTCACAATCATGTTCTTGCGTGATGTACTATATCCAGATTTTGTCTTAGCAAGTATGTCTTTAACGCGAGATGCAGTAAAGTTACCACACCTCGCACTAAACCACTCTGGGCTACCTTGCTGTACGTCTACGATTTTCACGCTTCTGCTTTCTCAACAGCAATCAATGTAGCTTTTTGTTCTGCCCAGGCTTGTCGCAATTTAGCTTTTGCATTGGCAGGTAACTTAGCAGACTTAATTTCCTTAGCAACTGTAGCAAGGGAATCATTATCCATTGATTCTGATATCTTTATAAGCATAGGCTCTAGGTCAACTGACTTAACGTCGTCTTGCTGTTTACCTAATGAACTGCCGTTACCATCATCATCTTCTGCTGGCATATTGACTGCCGCCATTAATCCATATCTACGCAAATAGCTAATAGAGCTGCCAATGTCTTGGGGTGCGAATGATTTAGGCTTTGCCTCGCAGACTGTTTCTAACCATTCTCCGCTAGTATGTAGCAATCGTGTAGACATAACGACTGTATTGCTTTCAGTAATACCGCCTTGGCATTGTATCACAGCTATTCCGTTTTCTAATAGCGGTAACCTAGCGGCATCTACAACGCTTGATAGTGTTGCGTAGCTTGATTTGAAGTGTGGGTTTCTGCCGTCTTTAGCGGCTCCCTGGATAGAACCTATAGCTTTCACAAGCGCAGGTGCAATTTTAGTTATTGTTTCTGAAGTTTTCATAATGTTTTCCTTTATTAATATGTATATACTACGGATTTATTTTACGTTGTCAATTTATTTTTTTCTATGTATTTTTCATAAACGCTCTTACCCTCCTCTTTTGTTATTTTAGCATTCAAGTATCCTGCATATAATTCTTTAATACCCAAGCAAGCAACAATACTCGCCGCATATGCATAATTGTTTTTCTTTTGTTGTGGGTCGTTATAATAACCTCTGATAGCATTAGCTAACGTGTTAGGGTCGTGTTCATTACATAACTGTACGAATCTAGCATATGCTCTTTTTTTACCGCCCTGCCTGGATTTAACTAGCTTACTATTAATCTCACTCCAAACCTGTTCAAAAAGCTCTTTATGTTTACTTGTTTGTTCAACTTGTATGTTAGTATGCATCTCCTGCACTATCGGTGGTGCAACTCTTGCACGCAGGTCATGCACCTCCTGCACAGGGTAACAAGCAGTATATTCATTGCTATCGTGTCCACCATTATGACTTTTCTTCTTTGTAATTACAACATAGCCAGCCTTCTCCGCTTTCTTTAAATGTGTAAATACACTTCTCAAACTCATACCACTGCTTTGTGCTATTTTCTTTGCACCTGGAAAGCATTGCTCATTCTTTGCGTTCATGTAAGTACGCAATGTCAGCAACACTAATCTAGTCATTGGCTCTAAATTGCTTTTTGTGATGGCATCTTCCCATCCCCAAATCCCTTTTTTCATTTTCTACTCCTATAGTCTTGGTTTGGATTATCTATAAACATTCTTGATAGCTCACAATATAAATTGACTTCACCTATGTTGCCATGTCTGTTTTTTGTTACAATCATTTCAAGTTTGTTTTGCCCTTCGGTTAATCTTGCTGTTAGGTCATTATCATCACCTCTGGCGTTTCTGGCTTCACGTTCAGCATAGTAGAAATCTCTATAGATACCTATCACGCAACTTGCATCTTGTTCTATATGTCCAGACTCTCTGAGGTCACTTAACTGTGGCCTCTTATCATCTCTTTGCTCTACTGCCCTGGATAGTTGGCATAACGCCAATACAGGTACTTCGTACTGCTTTGCTATGGATATCAGCGCGTTACTGACTTCTGTAACCTTTTCATAATTTGATTGCCCTGGCCGCGTTCCAGCAACGTGACCGATATGGTCAATAATAAGTAACTTCAAATCACTACCGCTTGCACGTAATGAGCGTATGGCTCTATTCGTTACCAGCTTGATGTTGTTGAGGTTTAATCCAATACCCTCTTCCCATTCAATAGGTAGTTTAGCAAATGTATCTGCGGCTCTCTGTATCTTATTTCTAGATTTGTTTTCGCGCCATGCGTGTCGCAACTGACTGTAAATTGGAAAATTCTGAGGCCCATATGCAGTAGCGCCAATACTACTGATAATTCTTTCACTTTGGCCACTGTTAGTCATCTCAAGTGATAAGAACACTACACCTTTTCTCTGCATAGCTACATTTTTTGCAATGTTTAAAGCTACTGCTGACTTACCCATTGATGGCCTTCCTGCCATTATATAGACTCTCCCAGGAACAAATCCACCGAGCATCTGGTCAAGATGGTAGTAACCAGAGTAACAGCTTGCTTGCTCTTTATCTGCGTTCAAGTCTGCTATAAAAGTTTCTGATAACTGTTTTGACGTTTCACTTTTAGTAAGTTGCTTGTTGCCATCAAGCATGACAGCATCAATATCAGCAACGTAATCTTGCAATACAGTATCTATTGCTTGCTCATTGTCATTCAATTTGTCTTGCAAAGCTCTGGTAAGATAATCTGCCTCTCTACGTTTAGCGTAATCTATAACTATCTCGCTATATGATTTAACTACATTTTCGTCACCAGCAAAAGTATGAACACACGTTGCCAAATATTCTGCTAAGTCAACATCAACCTCTAACATTGTCAATTGGTTCTTTACGTATATTGCATCAACACTATGACCAGATGTTAGCCTGTCGCTGATGATAATATATATCTTACTGTTTATTGGGTTGTAGAAGTGTTGTTGCGCTAGGCTGTTGCTAACTACATCGTAGTAGTCGTTATCGCGTAATAAACCGCCTATAATGGCCTGTTCAGCCTCTGGTGAGTGATAATCTTGCATTTTTTAATCCTTTTTGCTTGCAATATGTTATGTTGTATTTAATATTATGTAAAGCCATTGGTTTCCCCCAATAGTAATGGCATCTGGGCGGTAGTTTTCTAATCCTTTTCTATCGCCCTATTTTTTTAGTACACCTCCAGGATAGTAATCCCATGCACAGCTTTCATAAGCTTCTTAACTAGCCTATATCGCGCTTGCTTGGCAGTGATAGGTGATTTAACATCTTCCACTATTAAAGTGCCTTCTTTGTTTTTATATTGGCTGTCAGCAGTATATCTACATATCTTCTGGTCGTTCACCAGTATCTGATATACTGGGTGTATTTCTAACTCTGATATCTCACCATCTTTTAACCTTTGCTTGTTGTGCAAATATCTTGCGTGTTCACGCTTACTGTCAAATGTCATACCATCATCCTTCACTTTGATGGCGTTATATTTGTTACGTTTATACATTAATCAATTTCCTTGATATTGGGTTTAAAATTGTGAGTAAAACCACGCGATTGGATTTTTGTACGGCCAACAATTTTTTGTTTAGGCTTCTGACTTTTCTTGGTAGACTTTGTTAAGCTTCTAACTTTTTTGCGGTTAGCCGCGTCTCTCCTGTCTTTAGCGAGTCCGCAAGGCTTAACGCACCAAAGCGCTATGTTGCCTTCTTCATGCTTGCCGCCAAATGCCCTCTGCATAATATGCTCAATGCGTATTTTACGTTGTTCAAATTCCAAATCTCTACCACATCCACAGCCACACTTGCCACACTGCTCCAGAGCTATCTTAGCATATAGGTAATTCGGTATCGTTCTGTATTTGACGTAATCCGGGTGCTCGCTAAACTTCATCTAACAGCCTCCTTAGGGCCTCTGTAGTTTCTTTTATTACCAACTCCTGGAAGTGATGTTGCCGCCTTGTGTCGCCTCGTTTTTTAGCACGTTGTAACATCATGCGATTGAAGTAAGGATGTTCAGTGTAAAAGGTTTCAGTGACTTCGCCTTCATGTTTTTGTATTCTCATGTGAAGTCACCTCTGCAAATCTTGTTTAGTTTATGAAGTCTGTTAGGTGACAATCGTTTTTTATGTAGCCTTATGATTGTACTCCAGTGTCGTTCTGGGATTCCAAATATTTTCCATTTCCTGACGCTATCGTATTTAAGGTTTTCGATGTTGTTAGCGATGGCCTTTGAGCCACCGCAATTTTCTATAATTGATTCTATTGTATGTTTCATAGTTATTACCTTTATTGCCTTTTATAGTAATTACACTCTATATTATGCAGAAACATATGTCAAGGAAATAAATTCCGCATTAGCAATACTTATAGTATAATATTAGTAAAATTAATGTTAAAAAAGTGTTGCATTAGGGTAAATATTATGTAAATCTAAGCAAAATAAAAGGAATAACTATGACAAACGACGAATATAGCAGATTATTAAAGAAGTTGGGTTTTAATTATGCAAGTTTTGCAACTTTTTGTGGGTGCAATAGGTCAACTATTATAAGGCACTCGCAAGGCAAGATAGACCCAATTCCCCAGGTTTATAAAAATGTGTTGACATGGATAGAAGAAGGCAAGCTTGATAACCCAAATGACTAGCTGGATTTGGACAGAAGAAAAAATACTTTTAGCTACCAAGTTGTGGGGTGATATGTATATGTCGCCTGAACAGATAGCAAAAGAGCTAGGTGTAAGTAAATCAAGCCTCGATAAGTTTGCTCATCGCAATCGTGATATATTGCCTAAACGTGGTTTTACTAAAAAGAAAAAAGAGTTAAAGCTTGTAGCGCCTAAATTTGAGCAATATAAAAAATATGCAGATATAGCTGAAATACATAAATGTAGGAAGTTGTGGTTTGAAGGACTGCCTGTATTTGAAATATTAGAGAAAGCCGATATAAGCTACACCACTTTTAACAAAATGCGTAAATATGCACCTAATCAGTTTCCCAAACGAAGCAACAAGAGCGAAAATATTATATCCGCAAGCTTTGTGCCAAAACCTGGTAAGGGTTATTTTTTAAAGTCAGCAGGTGGCTATTTGCATTGCTCTACCAAGACACTAACATTACAGGCAAAACTGGCATGGCGTGGTAACTTAGAGCAAGCAAAAAATGTAATGGATAGCAGTAGTTTTAAATTAATACCAATTAGAGAATATTAATGCTGTGGCAGATATTAAAAGTTAAGAGTGATGCAGTTTTAAACGTGCATGATTACTTAAGTGAAAATGATATCGAAGTATATACGCCATTTGAAACCAAATATTTAAGGACTAGCAAGCAACAAAGAAAAAAGCGCGTAAGGATTAGTTATGTCGAGCCATTATTTAAAGGATATTTAATAATAAAGGTTGAAGGCAATACAAATAAACTAGCTGAATTGATAGCCAAAAATGCTAACATATATGGATTTATAATGCATAATGATGCACCATATTGTTTAAGCTTAAATGCTATTGATGATTTAAAAGAGATATATCCAACAGGCTACAAAACCAATAAACATTCAAAAAAAAATAGACAAAAAAAATATAAACCTGATGTGTTTAAGCAATACACCCAAGGTGAGTTAGTACAGTTTAAAACAGGTAGTATGGCTGGCTTGCAATTAAGTGTACAAAGCCAGGTAGATAATAATTTAATACTTATGTTAAATATTTTAGGTACGCCTCGAAAAGTTGAAACAGCACTAGAGAATATAAAGCCTGTTACATAGTATTAGTTTTTCTAATGCTGTACTATAAGTAGTTTCTATATTAGTCATGTAGATAGGCAATTAAGCCACCTAAAAAAAGGAAATAAAATGACAGAAGCAGAAAAAAAAGAAAAAAACGATATATTATTAGATATACTTGAATTGAACGATGATGCACAAAATATTTTAGAAGCATTGATTGAAATTGCGACAATAGACCAGTTTTATGAGCTATATAATAGCTTTTATGAACCACCCGAAGAACGCTCAGACTGGGATGAGCACAATACTATGTCAAGTGTCTATCATACACCATATTCAATAAATTGGTAAAGGATTAAAAATGATTACAAGAAAAACCGAATATGACTTAGAGCGTATTAATGAATATAACGAAAAGCCAAGATATAAATTGACGTTAAGGCTTAACTTTTATAATCGTAAAGCAACTAAAAAGCCAACTATTAACGGATTCTATAGAACTTTTTTTGAGGATATATTATTTGATAGTTTTGAAAAAAGCCATATTATAAAATATAACAATAATAGCTTTAAATTTGATAATGATTTGCCAATTAAAACAAGCGGCATTTTATGCGATAAACAAGCTACTGATTACCTGGTTAATTATATTGAAACCAAATTAATTGATTATTTTGCAAGGAAGTATAAAAACGAATATGCATTATAATATTAAAAATTTTAATACTGTACAATAAGCAATATTTATGTAATAAAAACATCAATCAAGGCATAAGCCATTTTAAAAAAAGGATTAAAACAATGCAAAAACAATCATGTTTAATTTATCGCGGCCCTAGTGAGATTGACGGCCAGCCCATTATCGCGGCTTTAACGTTTAGCAAGAGAAACAAAAAGCTTGGCAAGATGGCAAGCCTATATATTATTAACGACAATGGCAAAGGCCCAATTGAGAATAATAGATTGGGACTAGATGTTTCAATTTGTGGTAATTGCCCACTAAAGGGTATAGCTCACAATGGTGATAAAGGAACTGCAAAACAGCGCGTTTGTTATGTTTCACTTATCCATGGGCCAAATTCAATCTATAAAGCTTACAAGGCCAACAAATATAAACTTGTCAATGACCTAGTTTCTCTTGGCTCCAATGAAGCTATTCGATTAGGCGCATATGGTGACCCCGCAGCCGTACCAAGTCATATAATTAAAGCGTTAATTAGCAAGGCCAAATCTTACACTGGCTACACTCATCAGCATGATTTAAAAAGTGTTGATTATTCAAATTGTATGGCAAGCGCTAACTCTTTAAAAGACGCGCGTAAATTTTGGAAGCTTAACATTCGAACTTTTAGAACCATAAGTGAAAATGATAGCTTGCAACCTAATGAAATTTTGTGTCCCGCTACTGATATAAAGTTAAAAGAAAAGGCCATTACTTGTGCTACTTGTAAACTTTGCAAAGGTTCAAGTATTAAAGCCAAATCTGTTGCAGTTGTATTACATGGAAACGGCGCGAAATGGGCGGCTTAATAATAACTAATTACTTGCATTTTATCATAAAAAAGCTTATGATTTCATATAGATAATTGATTGAGAAAGGTTTAAGATATGCCAGGTAAGGGACTATATGCAAATATAAACGCGCGCAAAAAGAAAGGTATTAGTCGAAGTAAAAAGAAGTCAACTATATCATCCAAAGCATACGCAAATATGAAAAAAGGATTTAAAAAGAAATAATCGCAACATAAGTAACTCTAATTGTTTACTATAAGCTAAACATATAATATAAAAAAATAGTTCAAGGCAATCAAGCCGCTATGAGAGGAACAAAAAAATGGCTTACATTTCACAAGTAGAAAAGAAAGAAATCGCTCCCGCAATCAAGGCAGTTGCTAAGAAATATGGGCGCAAGGTTTCTATTGGTATTAGAAACAATATAGAATTAGTTGTAAAAGTAAAAGATGCTGAAGATATTTATAAAAGACTTTACGCAAAAACGATAGAAAATAGAACGACTTACGTTGACTCCAGGTTATCTAAGTTATCTGATTTTGGTCATTCGGTCAATGAATATTGGATAGAAGAACGTTACGACGAGAAAGACCAAGCATTCTTGAATGATTTACGTGCTTCAATGCATAGTAAAGATTTTTACAATAATGATGATGTTATGTCAGATTATTTTGATAGAAGCTACTATACAGCTATAGAGTTGCATAAATAAAAAAAAGGATTAAAAAATGAAAGTAACAAATTTTATAACTAACTTATTTAATGAATATGAAAGCGCTTATCATAGCGAATACGCGCCCGAAATTGTAAGACCTGGCTTTGCTATTAAGTGTAACACTATTTAATAAATAACTAATATAATATTAAAATTAATTAGGTCGCTTAGGTGGCCTTTTTTTATGATATAATAGTTATAGTTTAGATATATATATATATAATATAATATTATTTAGATACTTATACTTGTTTTGTTTGTCAGTGTTTGTGAGGGTTTTATCTAAAGTAGAGGCTTATAGAGGGCTGTAGAGAGGTTAAAATATGCTCACTGGTGTCAGTATACCAAAAAATTACAAAACGCTCTGTACGGGCTTTAAATCAGTCTATAGGGCATAAAAAAACCCTGCAACTAGGCAAGGCTTTTGAGATATGGTTTGTTGTAGATTAACTAAGGACGATAAACCAAAGCGTGCAAATGGCCGTAAACGCTGCCATTGTGAAAAGATTAACAAGGTCTAATATAAACTCTTTTGATGTAAAATATTTAAACATACTATGCCGCCTTTCTTGTTGGTTTGGTATCTTGTAGGCTTTCTTTCTTGAGATATGTAAAAGCCTTTTGAGCTAGTCCTGCCGCCTTGCCTATCAGCTTTTTATCATTCTTTAAAGCCTTTAGCCAACTACCTAAATATTTAGCATGGTCAACCCTTGGCTCATTTGAAATGCCTAAATCGCAACATAAAAAGCAAGATGTTAACTCCGCAACTAGCTCTTCATAAGCATAAGATTGACTAGCAAATCCGCCGCTTTTTAACCGGTCTAATCTAGTCTCGTGACCTGTCCAATGGGCTAATTCGTGCAAGTATGTGCTGTAATAACACTCTGTGGCTGTGCTTGTGTCAGTACCTGTAAAGCTTTCTCTTGCGGGAATGCTTACAAGGTCTCTTGATGGCATATAAAACGCGCGTCCGTTTGTGTTGATTTCCATCTTATGGTTAATACCTTGGATAAATATTTCAGCTTTCTTAACAGGCTTTACGTTGTCGGTATGTTCAGCAGTGTTAACTGGATAAGCTTCTTTAGTCTCACTGTTTAAAACGTCACTAGACAAAAACACGTTGAAACTACTCCAACTAACCAACTTATCCTCGAGGGTTTCTTTATCTTTAATAAATACTGGTCTGATTAAGGTTGTCGACTTAGAGCCTTTTTGAACTTGATATCCGAGTTTTTTCCATTGTGCATAGGTAGCACATTCGCTTGCCCCTAATAGCATTAAATAAAAGCTATTTAAGCCCGTATAGGGGCGCTTTGTTTCAGCATTGGAGGGCAACCCATTACCTAAGCTTTTAAAGCCTGATTGCCAATTGAAACCACCTGCTTGCTGGTTTTCTATAAGCTTAATAATCTTATTAGTGATGATTTGGTTAGCGTCTTTTTTCATGTTGTAACTCCTAAAAAGCGGCTTGATTGCCTTGTTACTAATATTAGTTATATATATATAGAAAAGCTTGTCAATTATAGTCAGTATTAAATTAGCTAATGTTATAGCTAAATCAACGAAAGCTGTGACATATCTGCAACAGTCAAGTAAATAATATATTAAAATATATACTGTGATATTTAAGCAACAACATTTATGTAACACTGTTGTAATTATGCAACACAAGTAAATGTTCACCCCCCGTTCTTGTTTTGTTCACGATTTGTTCTACCCCACCCCACCATCTTATATATATTTATATGTTTAACTTTATATATACATCACCACCTATTTTTATATCCCCGTTTTTTTCTTGAATTTTTTTTTGACTGTGGTAAATATGCAACAGATGATGCCGCGCGTTCAAACAATATTGAAGCCTCGCACCTCGCCTTTTGTAAGGGCCTATGGGGGTATTGCGTCATTTTTTTTTGGAAAAATTTTTTATGAAACCTTGTAAATCATGTACCAGTCCTAAGACCTGTCAGAAGATGGGTAAGTGTAGAAAGCGTTCTAGTAAGCGTAAATCAAGCGGTTATAAGATACCTGGGTATTAGTATATTATGTTTGGTAGACCTGGCTTAGATAGATTTAATAGACCCAATGGCAACCTAACCAATGGTGGTAGGCAAAATAACATGGGATTTGCACCCTTGCAGCGTGCTGTTAGGCGACCTGGTGGTAATGGCGGTATGATGAGCCAACAACAACCTATACAACAACGCCCTATGCAACCTACGCCAAAACAACCTATGATGCAAAATTCTGTGCCAGAATATATTAAAACAGCACCTAGTGTTGCACAAATGCCACAGATACCACAACCTATGCAACAAATGCCTGTAACACAACAACAAATACCTAATCAAATGCAGCCTATACGTGAGTATCAGGAGCCACAAGCATTGACTAACGATGTAGTGCCTGTAGCACCTAAAATGCCACAATACAGTATACCTACAATGCCTGATAAACAACCTATTATGCAAGATTATATGCCATTTGAAAGCAATAATAATGCATTTAACAACTATAATCGCATGATGCAGCAACAAACATTAAACAATCAGTTAAGAGGACTTGGACAGATATCTGATGCAGAATTGAGGCAAAGAAATGGATATTAGACCTAAACGTAAAAAAACAGGTGGTCGACAAAAGGGTACACCTAACAAACAAACTGCATTGTTAAAAGATGCAATACTACAAGCTGCCATTAAAACAGGTGGTGGTAAAGATGGACTTGTTAAGTATTTACGTGAACGCGCAGAAGAAAATCCTGCCGCTTTTATGACGTTGCTAGGCAAAGTGTTGCCAATGCAGGTGGCTAATGACGACAGCGGTGAGCCATTTAAAATAATAAATAAAATAGAATTGACAGCACCAAAAAGTGACAGCGATTAACATAGAATTACCGCCTAAGCTTATACCTGTATTTGAAGGTAAAGCTGATTTTAGAGGCGCATATGGCGGCAGAGGCAGCGCTAAGACACGTAGCTTTGCTATGATGACAGCTGTAAGAGGTGCAATGCTTGCCAGTAATGGTGAAAGTGGACAAATACTTTGCGCTCGTGAGCAGTTAAACAGTTTGAATGATAGTAGTTTTGCCGAGGTAAAAGCAGCTATATTAGGCAATCAATGGTTGTCACAATGTTATGAGGTAGGCGAGAAGTTTATAAGAACTAACCCTAAGATGCCAGGGCGTGTTGATTATAGCTTTAGCGGACTAAGACATAACCTTGAAAGTATTAAGTCAAAAGCGCGTATTATGCTGTGCTGGATTGACGAAGCAGAACCTGTAAGCGAGTTAGCCTGGAGTAAACTACTCCCTACAATTCGTGAAGAAGGCTCTGAAATATGGGTAACATGGAACCCAGAACGTAAAGGTAGTGCTACAGACCAACGCTTTAGGCTTGAACCGCCTAACAGCAGTAAAATAGTACAAATGAATTGGAAGGACAACCCTTGGTTTAATAAAACGCGATTAGCTAATCAGCGTATAGAAGATCAAGAAAAACGACCCGATAGTTATGAATGGATATGGGAAGGCGATTATGCCAGTGTGCATGAAGGCGCATATTTTTCTAAACTACTAGCGCAAGCTGAACGTGATAAACGCATTGTTGATAGTCTACCTATTGACCCGGCACTGCCTGTATATGGCTTTCATGATATTGGTGGCTCTGGTGCTAAAGCTGATAGTTATACTATTTGGTTAGCACAATTTGTAGGTGACTGGATACACGTACTAGACCATTACATAGCACAAGGTCAGGTGCTAAGTTATCATATTAATGAGATGCGTAGACGATGGCCTCATGCTATTATGCAGCTACCGCATGATGGTGTTAACGAAAATAGTTGGACAGGCAAAAGAATAGAAGATCACTGGAGAGATGGTGGGTTTGAGGTGTTAAAACCATTAACAAACCAAGGTAAAGGCGCAGCAATGCAACGTGTTGAAGCTGTAAGACGCATACTACCCAAATGTAAGTTTGTTAGAGAGAAAACACAAGCTGGCCGAGTATCACTTGGTTGGTATCACGAAAAGCGCCCTGCTGATGGCCGTGACATAGGGCTTGGCCCTAATCACGATTGGTCATCACATGACGCTGATAGTTTTGGATTAATGGCAATAATGTCAGATAGATTTGTTAGACGTAAAGCAAAACCACTGATAATGCCTAATTACGGAAGTGCAATATAATGCAAGAATACAACGCAGACATATTTGACGACGATGAAAACAACACTGCTGATGGCGTTGATGATGCGGGTAATGACGATGTACTATCTATGGTACGTGCTGAGTTTGAGCAATCTATTGGTATGTCACATGACAGTGACTTAACAAACAGTCGTGAAATAGCATTACGTTATTACAATGGCGATGTGTTTGATGTGTCTGTATTTGGACAGCGTAGTAAAACTGTAAGTACAGATATTGCCGATAATGTTGAATCTATACTGCCTGACCTTGTAGAAATATTGTCAGGTGAAGATGTAGCTGTTTTTCAACCTGTAGGCATAGAAGATGAAGAAGCTGCACAGCAAGAAACAGATTATATTAATCATGTGTTTTTTGAGCAAAATAATGGGTTCCAGGTGCTGTATGACGGCATAAAAGAAGCATTGTTGCTAAAAACAGGTATATTTCGTTGGTATTGGGAAGAAGATAGCTACGACGACAAACAAACGTACGAACAGATTGATGGCTTTGGCTATATGTCAATGCTGGAAAACGGCTATGAATTAACTGCTGGTGAAACAGAAGAACGTGAAGATGGCCAAATAACTATAACAGGCGCTGAATTTACTAAAACTACCACAAAAGGCCGTGTAAAAATAGAAACAGTACCCGCTGAACGATTTGCAGTAGCAAAAGACACAGTAAGATTACGTGATGCAACATATTGCGTAGCACAAATACAAACACGTAAACAAGATTTGCTTGAAAAAGGTTATGACCCTGACAAAGTAGCAAATTTAACTAATATAGATGCTGGTGACAACGAAACTGTTACTGATGCACGTAGCCTAGACACTGAAGATGATCAGTTTAACAATTCTATAGGTGTAATGGAGCAAGTTACTGTTTTAGAGCATTATATACGTGTTGAGGGCCAAATAAAACGTTTAATAACTAATGACGATGCGTCTGTAATATTGGAAATTGAAGATGCGGACTATATACAATACTCTAGTATATGTCCATACCCAATGCCTCATAAATTTTATGGATTGTCATTAGCTGATAAATTAATTGAAGTACAGCGTGTAAAAACAGGTATACAACGACATATGCTAGATGAATTGTCATTTAGCCTTAATCAACGCATGGAAGTGTCAGAAGATGGTGCAAATGAAAACACTATATCTGATTTGCTTAATAACACGCCCGGTGCGCCGATACGATCACGCAATGGCGGTGCCGTAAGACCAGTTAGGCTGGCTGGCAGTGGTTTTGACTATATGTCAGGTCTTGAAACAGCAAACGTCATGGCAGAGCGCCGTACAGGCATCATGCGCGGTGAAACAGGTATAAAGGCTGACACATTGCACGAAACAGCCTCAGGAGCGCTTACAATGCTTTCTGAAGGCAAGAAACGTACAAGACTTATGGCACGTATCTTTGCTGAAGGCGGTATCAAGGATATGATGATAGGATTGCATTGTCTTATCAAAGATTACGCTACAGAAGCTGATTATGTGCGACTAAGAGGTAAATGGACACAAGTAGACCCTACAAAGTGGGGTAGACGGCACGATATGACTATAGAGATTGGCGTTGGTGCTGGTGGTAAACAACAAGAAGCATTGTTGGCTAAAGAAGTTATTAATTTGCAAGCTGCAATTGTAAATCAACAAGGCGGTGCAGAACAAGGTTCGCTTGTAACACCTGAGTCAATACACGCCGCATTGATACGATACGCAACAAAAGCTGGCATAAAAGCTCCTGAGATGTTTTTCCCTGCACCGCAACCTGGTATGGGTGAGCAAGGGCAAGAGCCGCAAGATAACAGCGAACAAATAAAAATGCAAATGGAAGCACAAGCTAAACAACAAGAGATGGAACTCAAAAAATACGAAATAGATAGCAGAATGCAGTTAGAGCGTGAAAAAATGGCTGCAAACGATGCGTTACAACGTGAGAAAATTGACAGAGAAACAGCACTTGCTGTGCAAATGCGTGAAATGGAAATGCAGTATAAACAAGAAGTATCATCATTCAGACCTGGTGGTAGCCTTATAACATGACAACAATAAATAGCGCAGAAGCAAGCACAAACGCTACACAAGCTAAACGTGAATTAAAGCTGACAACTACAGCACTAAAAAACATGGAAGAAATAGCATATGAAGCACTGTTAAAAACAGGAGCAAAAGACGAAGATCAACGACGTGAACTTATAGCACTTATCAATGTGTGCCGTGAGATTCCACGTAAACTAAACAACTACATTGACACTCATAAGATTAACCAAGAAGGAGTCTAAGAAATGAGTAATGAAGCCCCCTTAAGTATCGACCAAGCTGTAAGCGAACTAACACAGTTAGAACCGCCAAAGCCTGAAGAAGCAGAAACTACAAATGCTGTAGAAGAAGTAGAAACAGAAGATACTGAACTAGATGGTAAACCAGAAACCATCGACGACG
>Ga0222715_10002134_pt1 | contig 18286 bp, 12 predicted proteins | sample C33_9DmetaG_FD_165056 | JGI IMG/M metagenome (GOLD analysis project Ga0222715, IMG submission 165056) | Estuarine water microbial communities from San Francisco Bay, California, United States - C33_9D | ecosystem: Environmental > Aquatic > Marine > Unclassified | place: USA: California... | reverse complement strand
ACCCGACAGCAATTGATAGTGATTGGGACACCACACCTCCTGCTCCCACTGATAATTTTAATGATGAGAACAAAACTTGGGAAACTGTAATAGCACTTAAGAAGATAACGTCTGATGATGCCAAGCGGGTTGTAAAAAAGAATGTTTGGAGTTCTGGTACAACATATGATTATTACAGACATGATTACAGCATAACCAACACTCCAAAAAATGCTAGTGGAACTTCTTTGTACTCTGCAAATTATTTTGTAGTCAATAGTGATTATAGAGTTTATATTTGTCTTCAAAATGGAACTGATCCAGAAAATGTAAATGGAAAACCATCTTTGGATGAACCAACATTTACTGATTTAGAACCAAGAACTGCTGGAACAAGTGGTGATGGTTATGTTTGGAAGTATCTTTATACTATTAAACCATCTGATATTGTTAAATTTGACAGCACAGAGTACATGCCAGTTCCATCAAACTGGTCAACTAGCACCGAAAATGCTGCAGTTAGAGATAACGCAGTTGATGGTGGACTTAAAGTAGTAGTTATTAAAAATAGGGGAGTTGGCGTAGGTACTGCAAACAGAACTTATACAAAAGTCCCAATTAAGGGTGATGGTTCTGGAGCAGAATGTACAGTAACGATTAACAATGATTCAAAAGTTGGCAGTGTTGTAATTTCTAATCAAGGATCTGGATATACTTTTGCAAATGTTGATTTAACTGCTGGCGGAATTCCTGCACCAACAACTTATCCAACGTTAGATGTTATTATTCCACCAAAAGGTGGTCATGGAAAAGACATCTACAGGGAATTGGGTGCAACAAATGTACTTTTATATTCCAGAATAGAAAATGATACAGAAAATCCAGATTTTATAACTGGAAATGAAATTGCTAGAATTGGAATTGTAGAAAATCCTCTTGCATATGGAAGTTCTCAACTTTTGTCTTTAGATAAAGCAAGTGGAGTATATGCTCTTAAGTTGACTGGAACTGGTTATAGTTCTGCTACTTTTACTGCAGATTCTGTGGTACAACAAGTAATTGGAACTGGTCAAACTGCAATGGGTAAAGTTGTTAGTTATGACCAAACTACAGGGGTTCTAAAACTCTGGCAAGAAAGAACTTTTGCTGGATTTAGTACTGTTGGAACTGCTCAAACTAATCCTACTTTTGGATACACTTTGAACAGATTTACTGCTTCGCCAACAAGTGGAGGAAGTTTTACAATCACTGGTGGTAGTGTTAATTTGGGTATTGACACATCCTTCACGGGTCTCTCAACCTCCATAAATAATAGGACATATTATCTTGGTCAAACTTTTGCTAGTGGAGTGTCTAATCCAGAGGTTCAACCTTTCAGTGGTAATATAATTTACGTTGATAATAGACCATCCATAACCAGATCTTCAAATCAAAAGGAAGACATTAAAATCATATTGCAGTTTTAATCAATTATGGCTCAACAAACCAATCTCAATGTCTCACCATATTTTGATGATTTTGATCCAAATGACAACTACCATAAGGTTCTTTTCAAACCTGGATATCCAGTTCAAGCAAGAGAACTGACTGGACTGCAGTCTATACTTCAAAATCAAATTGAAAGATTTGGTCAGCACTTTTTCAAAGAAGGTGCTAAAGTCATTCCAGGAAATACTGCATATACAAGAAATTATAATGCCATTGAGTTAAATAATACTCATTTGGGTGTTCCTGTTGACTATTACATAGATCAACTGTTAAAGAGAAAAATAATTGGTTTAACTTCTGGCGTAACAGCAATAATTGATAAAGTCTTAAGATCTGAAGATTCTGAAAGAGGAAATCTAACACTATACATTTCCTACTTATCATCCAATGTTCAGAATTCAGAAACTTCCACTTTTCTGGATGGAGAACTTCTTTCTGCAGATATTGATATCGTATCTGGTCCATTAAACAACCCATTTATACCAACTGGCGAATCATTTGCTTCTACTATTCAGGCAAATGCATCCTCAACTGGTTCCGCATTTTCTATCACAAATGGTGTCTATTTCGTAAGAGGAAATTTTGTAAACGTTGATGATGAAACTATTGTTTTGTCTCAATATTCAAATTCACCTAGTGGAAGAATTGGTTTAAATGTTTTAGAGGAAATTGTTAATGCTGATGAAGATCAGACTTTAACAGACAACTCAAAAGGATTCAATAACTATGCAGCTCCAGGAGCTGATAGACTTAAAATATCTTGTTCTCTTACGATTAAAGATCTTGATGATTATAATGATTCAAACTTCATTGAACTCGCTACAATAAGAGATGGAGTTTTAGAATCACAGGTCAAAAATACCCAATACAGTATCATTGCTGATGAACTTGCACGTAGAACATACGCAGAGTCTGGAGACTACACAGTCAATCCATTTAATGTTTCAGTAAGAGATTCTTTAAATGATGGCATTGCAAATAATGGTGTTTATGAGGAAGGTCAGTTTACATCTGGTGGATCTTTAGCATCAGACGATCTTGCACTCTATGAAATATCACCAGGAAAAGCATTCGTAAAAGGATACGAAGTTGAAACAATTAATACAACATACTTGGATGTACCAAAACCAAGAACTACAAAAACTTTAGAGAATCAAGGAATTGTATATAATACTGGTTCAACACTGAAAGTAAACAATATTTTTGGCGCACCAACGACAGGAATAGGCAACACATATATTGTAAGTTTGAGAGATCAAAGAGTTGGTGCAAGTTCTTTGACTGCTCCAGGAAAAGAAATTGGTTTAGCAAGAGTATATGATTTTGCTCTGGAAAGTGGATCATACAGTGCAACAAATGCGGATACAAATCAATGGGATTTGCAGTTATATGACGTTCAGACATTCTCTCACATCACTCTAAACGAACCAGTAACATTATCAATCCCAACCCAAATTAAAGGAAAATATAGTGGAGCAACTGCTTTCTTAAGACATGCAGTTTCTGCTGGAACTTCAATTACCGTTTATGAAAAGAGTGGCGAATTTGTAAATAACGAACCATTTATTTTCAATGGAATTGAGAACAACAGAGTTGCAATTGCAATAACCTCGTCAGGAATTACCGACGTAAAATCTGTTTATGGTGGACCAGATTTAGGAAATGTTGGTTCTGCGTCTACTTTCTCGGCAGATACAATTTTAGAAACTCTGATCAATGTTGGTATTGCCACAATTACTCCAAATAATGCTGGGGTTAGCACTATTGTTGCGGCATCGGGATCTTCACTTTTAACTAATGTAAAGGTAAATAGTGTTCTTCAGTATTCTGATAGCAGTGCTACGTTTACAGATCCAATTGCAGTAAGAGTAACAAGTATTGGATCAACTTCTGTTACTGTTGTAGGTGTTCAGACAGTTAGTGGTGTTTTAGATGGTGCATTACCAACTTCTTCAACTCTATCTGTTACCGATTTAAAAATAGTTGGCACGAAATTATCTGTATCAACTTCTGATCTAGATTCTGGTGCTCTTTACACTAGAATGCCAAAACAGTTAATTTCTAATGTTGATTTAACTAGTGCTCAAATTTCAATCAGAAAAACTTTTACGGTCAACATATCGGGGAATCAATTAACAAGTCCAGTCAGTGCAGGAACAAACGAAACTTTCCTGGCATTTGATGAAGAAAGATATTCTTTAATTAGATCTGACGGAACTACAGAAGAATTAACTTCTGATAGATTTACTTTTACTGATGGCGCAAAAAATCTCCAAATCAACAATTTGGGTAGCGATGACACTGGAGCAACGCTTACAGCATCTTTAAGAAAAACAAAAATAAAAGCAAAAGTAAAGAAAAGAAATAGAGTAAACACTTTAGTTATCAGTAACACCAATCTTGAAGGATCTGGAATTGGATCAACAACACTAAACAATGGCCTCACCTATGGAAACTTCCCGTTCGGAACAAGAGTTGAAGATGAGAAAATTTCACTTAATACTCCAGACGTAATTAGAGTCCTTGGAATTTATGAATCTGTTGATACTTCAGCACCTTCAGCACCCAAAGCAACTGTCACTTCATTAGATGGTCCTACAGGTAAAACTACAGACCTGGTAATTGGTGAATTTATTGTTGGAGAAACCTCTGGAGCAAGAGCTGTCTATGCAGAAAGACTGTCAGACACTCAAATTACATATACACCAAGAAATGACATTAATTTTGTTGAAGGGGAAACATTAACTTTTGTGGAGTCGAAGGTAACTTGTGTATTAACAACTTTAGATACTCCAAGTAAACCAATATCTAAAAAATACAAGTTCAATAACGGACAAAAGGCTTCGATCTATGGACATTCATTCTTGGTAAGAAATCCTGGCGAAAAAGCACCAACGAAGCAACTCAAGATATATTATACAAATGCTTACTATGAAGCAACAGATGACGGCGATATAACGACTAAAAATTCTTATGACTCTTTTGATTATGACTTTGATATTCAATATGTCAACGGTGAAAGAAACACCGATTTAATTGACATAAGACCAAGAGTTTCCAACTATACTGCATCTGCCGGATCAAGATCTCCACTAGAGTTCTTGGGTAGATCTTTTGATGGTAGTGGAAATTCTGCAGCAAACACATTAGTTTCTGATGAATCAATCAATGTAGATTTTTCATTCTATCTCGGAAGACTTGATAGAATTTTCTTGACAAAGGATGGAAGATTCCAAGTTCAACAAGGAACCCCATCAGAAAACTTTGAGAAACCTGTTGTAATTGATGATGCATTGGAAATTGGAACAATAAAACTTCCTCCATATTTGTTTAACACTCAAAATGCTTCTTTATCTTTCCTAGATCACAAGAGATACAGGATGTCTGATATCAAACTTCTTGAGGATAGAATCAAGAGTTTGGAATACTATACAACTTTGTCACTTCTTGAAACAAATACTGAATCACTGTTTATTTCCGACTCTGAAGGATTGAACAGATTCAAGTCAGGATTCTTTGTTGATGACTTCACAACTCTCTTACCACAAGAAACAAATGAAGTTATCAAAAACTCTATTGACCTACAAAACAGAGAGTTACGTCCAAGACACTATACCAACTCCATTGATTTAACAGTTGGACCTGTAGAAGGAGTTACAACTGCAACTGATCTGGGATTCACTGAACCCGAAGGAACAAATATAAGACGTTCAAGTGATCTTATTACATTAGACTACACTGAAGTTGAGTGGTTGAAGCAAAACTTTGCTACAAGAACAGAGAGCATCACTCCTTTCCTGGTCAGTTTCTGGCAATCTACAGTTGCATTAACTCCTGCATCAGATACTTGGGTTGATACTGCCAGAATTGAAGCTAAGATTATTGAAACTGAAGGAAATTATGCAGAGGAGATGGCAAAAGCCACAAGACAATTTGGTGAACCAGATAGACAAAATGGATTCTTCCCCATTGTTTGGAATTCTTGGGAAACTACTTGGACTGGAAGAGAATCTACTACAACATCTCTTGGAACAAGATCTGTAACTAGAGCTGGTGGAGGTGGACAAACAACGGTTAATGGTGGTACAAGACACCAACAAGGACCTGGTGGTCGGAGCCGAGTAAGATCTTGGACAGAATCTCGCACAACTAGTATTTTAGAAGATTTCCAAACTGATACGTTTAGAACAGGAACGGATAATAGAACTGGATCGAGAACTATTATAACCGAAAGGTTTGATAGGACATCCGTTGGTGATAGAGTAGTGAGTAGAGATGTTATCAACATCATGCGTTCCAGAAACGTACAGTTTGTTGCTAACAAGGTAAAACCACTCACAAGAGTTTATGCTTTCTTTGATGGAAGAGACGTTACCAAGTACTGTGTTCCAAAACTTTTGGAAATTGCAATGGTTTCTGGAGTATTCCAAGTTGGTGAAACTGTTGTAGGTAAAATGAGAACCACTGGATTAGGTAATCCAGATATAGCATCGCCTGAAATTAAATTCAGAGTTGCACAAGCAAATCATAAAGAAGGACCTTTTAATGCTCCAACTAGAGTTTTTACAAATAATCCTTACTTATCTCAAGTTTCTCCATCTGCAATTGAAACTTTCTTAGGAACTCCTGGACAGGTTCAAGTTCCTGGACAAGGAAATGTTTTACCAGAAACGTATTCATCAACATCAACTGTTTTGAATATTGATACTTATGGACTGTCATTACAAGCTCAAGGAGATTACTATGGATATGTCGCTAAAGACATGATTCTTGTTGGGCAAACAAGTGGTGCCCAGGCGACTATATCCGACTTCAGACTTGTTTCCGATTTAAGTTCTACCTTAATTGGTAGTTTCTATATTCCAAATCCAAATATTGGAGGAAATCCAAAGTTTGAAACTGGAACTAAAACATTTACACTTATTGACAAATCGGATAATGATCAAAATGCTGCATCAACAATAGGTGAGCAAAAATATTCCGCTGCTGGTACTCTTGAGACAGTTCAGGAAAATATCATTTCCACAAGAAATGCTGAAATTCAAATCAGACAAGAATCTGAAAGTAGAGCGGCAAGAGAATTGATCAACTCTAGAAGATCTTCCAATACAATATCTTCAGTAACTACAAATACAACAGTTGTTGAGTGGTATGATCCTCTTGCACAATCGTTCCAAGTTTTAGACGAAACTGGAGTATTCATTACTAGTTGTGATGTATTCTTCCAGACGAAGGACGACATGGATATCCCCATGACGTTCCAAATTCGCACCATGCAGAATGGTGTTCCTACTCAAAAGATTTTACCATTCTCTGAAATCATTAAGGATCCCGATCAAATTAATGTTTCTGCGGATGGAACTGTTGCAACGACATTTACGTTTAAAGCTCCTGTATATCTTGAAGGTGGTGGAGAGTATGCAATTTGTCTGGCATCTTGGTCAACCAAGTATAGAGTGTTCATCTCTAGAGTTGGTGAAACTGATCTATTAACAGATGAGTTTATCTCAAACCAACCGTACCTTGGATCACTGTTTAAGTCTCAAAATGCTTCTACATGGGATGCAAGTCAGTGGGAAGACTTAAAGTTCACTTTACGTCGTGCTGAATTTGCAACAAATGGAACTGTTGAAATTTACAACCCAATTCTGGGTGAGGGTAATGGTCAGATTCCTGTTCTCCAGCAAAATCCAATCGTATTGAATTCCAAGAAAATTAGAGTTGGTCTTGGATCAACACTTCAAGATACCCTGGTTCTTGGAAATACTTTCTCTCAAGAAGGATCAAACGCAACTGGAAATTATGTTGGAAATGCAGGATTAGCAACTGGAAATCTGACAATCAGCAATGCTGGTGTTGGATATACTCCATCATCTGGAAGTTTGACTTACACTGGTGTTGCTCTCACAAACATCACTGGATCTGGACAGAATCTAACCGCAGATATTACCATCTCTAATGGTGTTGCTGTTGCTGCTACAGTTAATACTTCTGGAACTGGATATCTTGCAGGAGACGTTCTTGGAATAACAACTCTTGGAAATACCACTGCAGGAAGAAATGCTAGATTCTCGATTGTCTCTATTGCAAGCACAAATGAACTGGTATTTGATAATGTTCAAGGCGACTTCCTGACTGGTGTAGGAAATACACTTAAGTTCACAAACAGCGCAGGAGTTACAACTACCTTAAACAGTGGAGCAGGTGGAAACGTTATTCCATCTACAATCAGAACAGTTGGTGTAAACGATGGTGTACATATTGTGGTTAATCACAAGAACCATGGTATGCATCACGAAAACAATAGAGTTACAATATCAAATGTTTCTAGTGACATCATTCCAACAAAACTAACTTCACCATATAATTCTGATTCAACTGCCGATATCCTTGTTGCAAGTAGTTCAAACTTCGGAACTTTTGAAAATGTTGGTGTTGGAACAACAAATGCTGGATATCTGTTAATTGGTGATGAAGTTATTGAATACACCTCAACTTCTTCTGGTGTAATTGGTGGTATAACTAGAGGTTCTAATCCAAAGAACTATCTGGCAGGCACACCGGTTTACAAGTATGAACTTGGAGGAGTATCTCTCAAGAGAATCAACAAAACTCACCTGTTGAGTGATGTCACTGCTTCTAACCCAATATCATTTGACTCATATAATATTAAAGTTGACATGAGTTCTGATGGTGTTGATAGAAGTGTTGGAACCAGTTTCCCCATATTGTACTTTAATGAAACAAAGTCTGATGGTGGATTTAAAGTTAGAGCAACACAGAACATGCCATTTGAGGCAATTGTTCCATCAGTCCAAAACGTAACTGTTCCTGGAACTAATGTTACTGCTAGAATTAGAACAACCTCTGGTACAAGTCTTGGTGATGGATCTGGACAATCGACACAGACTCCATTCAACAATGAAGGATTTGAAGATGTTACCTTGAATACAACAAATTATTTGTCATCTCCAAGAATAATTGCATCTAGGGTTAATGAAATTAATAATGCAACTATCTCTGATTTGCCAGGAGATCGCTCCTTTAATATGACTCTCACGTTGCAGTCAAATGATCCTCGTGTAAGTCCTATCATTGACACTCAAAGAATGAATGCCCTTTTAGTATCCAATAGAGTTGATAAAGCAATCAGTGATTATGTACAGGACAATAGAGTAAATTCTATCAGTGATGATCCAACTGCATTCCAATATATCTCCAAAGAAAATAATCTTGATTCTCCATCTACTAGCATTAAGTTGATCCTATCTGCTCATATCAATCAATATAATGATATTAGAGCTTTCTATGCGATTGGGGAGAGTGAGAACTTTGAACCAATTTTCCAACCATTCCCAGGTTATTCTTCCTTGAATGATGGATCTTCAGATAAGTTCATTTCTCTATCAAATGCATCTGAAGGTTTCTTATCAAATGACCTGACATTTAAAGAATATACTTTTACTGTTGATGGTCTTCCTTCGTTCAAGTCATACAGAATCAAACTTGTTGCAACTTCAACGAATCAAGCGTATGCTCCAAGAATTAAAGAACTTCGAACAATCGCTTTAGCATAATATGGAAGAAGTAAAAGTAAAGGGATACTCTAATTTAGTTAGAGATCCCATAACAAATGCAATTATTAATACAAACACAACTGCCTATGAGGAGTATATTTCTCGTAGGCAGTCTAAAGAGAAAGAGAACCAAAAAGTTCAAAATCTTGAATCTGAAATTGCTAGTATGAAAAATGATTTGAATGAAATTAAATCTTTGTTGAGGAGTTTGGCAAATGAATCCCGATGACATCTCTTTGGAAAATTTATCAAAGAACTTTGAATATTTCAAAATGTCTTCTGAAATAGATAAATGTAATGATAATGATGCTTTGAAAAATATTGCTAAAGCATTCTGTAAACTTTATTATAAACAACAAGAGACAATGCAAGTTATAGGAATTCCAAATGGCAACTAAAAAAATAACATTTGATCCTGATGCAGATTCAACACCATCTGCAAATTTTACTATTCTTGGAGGTGCAAATTTTCAAGGAGACTTTGAAGTAGTAAGAACTTCAAATTCTGCGTTTAATTTAGAAGGATACTCTGGATCATCTCAAATGACAAAGAGTACTTCTATTGGATCGACTGCTTTTCCTGCCGCAACATTTACAGTTGGATTTACTAGTGCTGCAGATGGTAAAGTTCGTATATCTTTGGCAGGAACGGATACAAAGTCTTTAACAGAGGGTCGCTATGTTTATGATGTTCTTGTAAGTTCTGGAAATACTTTCTATACTTTAGTAAATGGAAATATTCTTGTCAGACCAGGAGTGTCTTCTATAACTTCACTATAAATACTAAAAAGGTAATATATTATAAATGGCACAACCATCTAGCCGATCAGAACTTATTACTTATTGCAAAAGACAACTGGGCGCTCCTGTTCTAGAAATTAACGTAGCTGACGAACAGGTTGAGGATCTTGTTGATGATGCCTTACAGTATTTTCATGAAAGGCACTATGATGGTGTAAGTCAAGTATATTTAAAGTATAAAATAACACAAGCAGATATTGATAGAGGAAGAACCAGAGGAGGTAGTACTCCTGTAGGAATTGTTACAACAACTGCAACTTCTACTATTGTTGGAACAGCAACTACTTTTACTTTTGAAGAAAATAGTAATTATTTACAAATTCCTCCAGCAGTTATTGGTATAAACAAAATATTCAGATTTGATGGTTCTAACACTGCAACCAATAATATGTTTAGTGTAAAATATCAACTGTTTTTGAATGATATTTACTATTGGGGATCAACCGAAATATTAACATATGCAATGACAAAGAGATATCTAGAAGATATAGACTTTTTATTGAACACTGAAAAGCAAATAAGATTTAACCAAAGACAAGATCGATTATATCTTGATATTGACTGGGGAAGTGTAAGTGAAAATGACTATCTAGTTATTGATTGCTATAGATTGTTAGATCCTAATGACTTTACTAGAGTTTATAATGATCCATTCCTAAAAAGATATTTGACTGCTCTTATCAAAAGACAGTGGGGACAAAATCTTATTAAGTTCCAAGGAGTAAAACTTCCAGGTGGAGTCGAGTTGAATGGTCGCCAGATATATGATGATGCAGAAAAAGAATTAGACAAAATTCAGGAGCAAATGTCAAATACATATGAACTTCCCCCTCTTGATATGATTGGGTAAGAACTATGTTAAATCCATTTTTTCAACAAGGTTCTTCTGGAGAACAAAGTCTTGTCCAAGATTTAATTAATGAGCAATTGAGAATGTATGGAGTGGAGGTACACTTCATGCCACGCAAATACATTACGGAAAATACTATTATAAGAGAAGTAATAGAATCGAAGTTTGATGATGCTTATCCAATAGAAGCCTACGTTGAAAATTTTGATGGATATGGAGATACTCCTACACTGTTATCAAAATTTGGAATACAACAAACAAATGAAATAACGCTAATAATTTCAAAAGAAAGATTTGAAAGTTACATTTCACCCCTAATAAAAAACGAATCTAATATAAAATTATCAACAAGACCAAAAGAGGGAGACCTAATTTATTTCCCACTTGGAGATCGTATATTTGAAATTAAATACGTAGAGCATGAGAGACCTTTTTATCAACTACAAAAAAACTATGTTTATGAGTTAAGATGTGAACTATTCCGCATCGAAGATGAAATTATTGATACTGGAGTTGATGCCATCGATGATGCTCTAGAGGGAATTGAAGGAGCAGATGGAGACACCATTTTCCAAGGCACGGGTATTCAAAAACTTACCTTGGTTGGCACTGCATCTTCTGCAACTGCTGTTACTACAAAAGTTGACGGTGCTATTAGATTCATTGACATTACAAATAGGGGATCTAATTACACGGTAAAACCGAGGGTTGCAATTTCTTCTGCACCAACTGGTGGTGTAACTGGCATTGGAACTATACTTACACTTGGAGGAATAGTTGTTTGTTCTGGAGCAGCAAGTCCAGAAGGAAATCAACTTGTAGTTCAAAGTGCACCTTTAGTAAACCCAGGTTCTGGATATACAGTCGCACCAAAAATTCAGTTCTTTACTAATAATTCTGATGGAACAGGGTCTGGGGCAGCAGGAACTTCTATCATTACAAATCATGGTGCTATCGGCGTCGTTACAGTCACTGGAGGGGGTTCAGGATACACCACAGCACCTACAATTACCTTTACTGGCATATCGACAGTTTCAGCTGCTGCGACAGCGGTTGTAAGCGCAGCAGGAACTATTTCAGCAATTTACATTACTAATGCTGGTGCAGGATACACAGAACCACCAACTATTTCTATTGCATCTCCAGGATCTTCTGGATTTGGAGATTTCTCATTCAACGAAACAATAACTGGAGGAACATCTGGAACTACTGCAAGAGTGAGAAAGTGGGATACTTTAACTTCTGAACTTGATATCTATGATGTGGATGGAACATTCTTGAGGGGAGAAACAATCACAGGATCAGTTTCTGGGGCAACTAACATTATTAGAATTGTAACCACAAGTCCAGCAGACGATGGATTTGCGGACAATGACAATTTTGAGACCGAAGCAGATGCTATTCTGGATTTCACTGAACAGAATCCATTCGGCACTCCATAAATATAGTACACAAGGTATCTAGAAATGTTTGAGTATTTTTATAACGAGATATTGAGGAAAACTATTATTTCCTTTGGTACTCTTTTTAATGGTATAGAAATTCAGCATACGGATAGTTCAGACAACATTACCAGTGTTGTCAAAGTTCCTCTTGCTTATGGACCAACTCAAAAATTTTTAGCAAGGCTTGAGCAAACAGCAGATTTAAATAAATCAACAGCAATATCATTGCCAAGAATGTCCTTTGAGTTTACTGGACTTACATATGATCCATCTAGAAAAGTAACAACAACTCAACAATTTACTGTTAAGGATCCAAATACGGAAACCACAACTAAAAAGGTTTTCATGCCAGTTCCATATAACATACAATTTGAGTTGAGCATCATGACTAAATTAAATGATGATGCTCTACAAATCGTAGAGCAAATTTTACCATATTTCCAACCAGCATATAATTTAACGGTTAATTTGGTTGAACCAATAAATGAGAAAAGAGATATTCCAATTGTACTAGAGAATATTACAATGCAAGATGATTATGAAGGTGATTATAAAACTAGAAGAGTTTTGATGTATACTCTCAGATTTACTGCAAAAACATATCTATTCGGACCAGTAAGTACAGCAACAAAAGATATCATTCGTTCTGCAAAGATCAGTTACCTTGCCGGAACAGACACTACAAATACCGACAGAGACATTACATATAGTGTTGCACCAAGAGCAATCAAAAACTATACAGGAACAGTTCTTACAAACTTATCAAAAGATGCTGTTATTGCCGATAGCGTTTTTGAAGTTGAAGATGGAACAACGATCACTGCCAAAACATATATTGACATAGACAATGAAGAACTATTTGTTACTGCCGTTACCGGTAATAAAATTACTGTTGAAAGAGGGAAGGATGGTACATCGATTGAAGATCATGTTAGAGGTTCTGCAGTTAGATCTATCACGGACAGTGACGATGATTTAATCCCAATGGGAGATGATTTTGGATTTGATGGATCGATAAGTTGAGATGAAAATGACTAAAAAATTTGACGAATTAAATGAGTCTTTCAATGTTTCCAATGACATTGTTACTCCTGAAGTTGTTGATCAAAAAATAGAAAAGATCAGAGAAAAAACGGATGAGGTAACAAAAGACTACGAATATACCAGAGGAAATCTATATTCTCTTATTGAAAAAGGACAAGAAGCAATCAATGGTATTTTGGAATTGGCACAAGAAAGTGAAATGCCAAGAGCATATGAAGTTGCAGGTCAACTGATTAAAAATGTTGCCGATGCAACAGATAAATTGATGGATCTTCAGAAGAAGTTGAAAGACGTGAATGAAGAATCTACAAAAGGACCAACCAATGTTACAAATGCCTTGTTTGTTGGTTCTACGGCAGAACTTGCCAAACTCTTGAAGAGCGAAAAGAACAAGGAAGATAAATAAATTTGGGAGAGAAATCCCGAAGTACAAAAGTTACTCATACCATGTCACACGAAGAGTTACCTTCGATTGAAGAGTTTACTGAAGATTTTAGTAAACTACCATCAGTCGATGATTTTTTAACAGAAGGAGCACTGAAGGAATTACCTTCTGTTGAAGATTTCATTGAAAAAGAACAAGAAGTATTAGTAGAAGCAACGCAAACGATAGAAGATGCTGAAGGAAATTCGTTTGCAGAAATAAAAGATATAATCCCACCGTTTCCAGAATTAATTCGTTTAATTAATGATGTCAGAAGAGATATTCCTGACATCCCAGAAATTAAATATTACGATAAAGAACTAGAAGATTTAACGGAACAAATTAACAGGGTAAGAGAAGAAATACCCGAAGTTAGATACTATGAAGAAGAAATAGAGGCTATCTGTGATCAAATAGACCTCGTAAAACAAGTAGTAGAAAAGAACGCTGCAGATATTCCAGAAATCAAATATTATGATGAGCAGATAGGTGAATTAGAACATCGCCTTGATCTCGTAAGTCAAAATATCACTGAACTTCCAGAACCAAGGTATTACGAAGAAGATCTTGAATTTATTAGGGTAGCGATTCAAGAAGTTCAGGATCAAATTCCAACATTCCCCAAGTGGGTCAATGAAGTTAATGAGGTTCCAGATTTCTCTTGGATTGGAAAAACTTTCAGTGTCATTGATGAGGACTTTGTTAAAGTTCATGATGCAGTTGAGGGATTAAGGGGTAAAGTTGAATATGATCTTGATCAACTTGCAGAGCATTTTGACAAGAAAGAATTTGAAACCAGAACTGAGTTTAATGAATTAAGAGAAAGTATCAACGGCAGATTTGATACTGAAAAGGAAAAGATTTGGAAAGAAATCAAAGAGACCTCGATGAGAATGTGGGGTCATCATAAAGAATTTAAAGATGATGATAGAAAGTTAAGAAAACAATTACTTGGAGAATATAATACTCTTAAGCAGACTCTCAAAAAAGATCTAAAAGAGGTAAATCAAGAAAGTGTAAAAACAGATGAATTACTTCTTGGATATTTTAATGATCTGAAAAAAGAAATTTCAGAGTTACCTGAAGTAAAGTATTATGATGAACAAATTGATGATGTAAGAAGTGAATTAAAAGAAGGATTTAAGTCTCTTAAAATTTTAGTTGAAGAGATTAGACAAAAACAAGAGGTCTTGAAAGAAGAGGTCAATAGTAGACCTATACAACCAGACCCAAGTGAATCTAATATAGATCCGCTTACACCAACAGATCAAAACTTTGCTACTCACGAAGACCTAGCAAAACACTATAAGTTATTTGTAAACAGAATCCAACAGCAGTTATACACTATTGGTGGCGGTGGTGCTGGATTCATTAAAGATCTTGATGACGTTGAATTTGATCAAACCACTGGAACTGGAAAACTTCTCATCTACGATGGTAGTCAATGGGTAGGTATTGCAAGCACTGCAATTAGTGGTTCTCAAAATTTAAATGAAGTTCTTGGAGGAGGGAACACTTCATCATTAGGAATGAGTGTTGGTGTTGTTACTGCGACGAAACTTCATGTTGGAAGTGGCACTACGTTTACCGAAGATTTAGTTGTAACAGGTGATGCCCGTGTAACAGGAATACTTACGATTGGAACTGCAACTATTACATTAGATCCAAACACAAATATTGTTAGAGTTGGTTCTGGTATAACATTAGATGCTTCAAATAATATCATTAGTGTTGGTGGATATAACATTGCAGATTCTTCGGGAAATGCAAATTATGCGGGTATTGTTACTGCGTTATCCATTGATGCTACCAGTGCAACTTTTAGTGGAAATGTTTCCGTTGCAGGAACATTAACATATGACGATGTTACTTATCTCGATTCTATTGGAATTGCTACCGCAAGAAGTGGTTTGGAAATAGGATCTGGAAGTATTACCACTATTGTTTCTTTAGGTGCAGCAACAGCTACAACTACAACTACAGATCAATCTAATATTGATACTTTTGATGCTTCAGTGTTTAGATCGGCACAATATCAAATTCAAATCTCACAAGGATCCTCATATCATGTAACCACACTGAATGTTTTGCATGATGGATCAACAGTATATTTGAGTGAATTTGGAACGATCAAAACTGGATCGTCTCTTGCAACATTTGATGCAGATATTGATTCCGGAAGTGTGAGAGTTAGAGCAACTCCAAGTTCAACATCATCAACAGTTTTTAAAATTTCAAAAACACTCACAAAAGTATAATGAAAACGTTTAAGCAATTCCAAGAGTCTTGGACTAATAAATATAAAAAGAGTATTGACTGTTCTAATCCAAAAGGATTTTCTCAAAAGGCACACTGTGCTGGAAGAGCAAAAAGAGCAAAAGGTGAACAAACTAAATCAAAACCAGTAAAGTGATGAGCGAAAAGAAGGACCACGAATATTCTATGGCAAGAGCACAACTTGCTACGGTAATGAGTGCTGCTAAAAGACTCCGCTCAAAAATGAAGGGCGAAGGTGAACTTGAAGCATGGGTTCAATCAAAAATTACCAAAGCAGCAGATTATCTTGATTCTGCCGCTGATTATGTTGACAGTGGAGAAATGAATGAAGCAAAGAATGGTCGTTGTCCTGCTGGTCAATATTATTGCTACACCAATAAAGAGTGTAGACCAATACCTAAAGGGTTTATGGTAGATCCTGAAGGTATGCTCCGCAAGGAAAACGGTGCAACTGTTGATGAAGCAAATAAGAGTGGAGACTCTTCTTTGCGCGACTGGTTTGGTAAAAGTAAGTCTTCTGACGGCAAACCTGGTTGGGTTCAACTTGGCGGCAAATACGCAGGAAAACCCTGTGCAAAGCAACCTGGACAAACAACCAAACCAAAATGCGGTTCAAGCAAGATGAAGCGTGCTCTCTCCAAAGATGAGGAGGAAAGAGCATTTCGTCGTAAAAATCGTCAGGATTCAAATCCAGAAAGAAGCGGTAAAGCAATTAATGTCAAGACAGAGGAAACTCAAATGAGATCAGTATCTGAAGTTGCAGACTTTGTAACTCTGCCACTCCAAATTGAAATTCCAAACAATATTAGAGATTTCAATCTTGGGTTAATGTTCCGCGAAAGTTTAGATCAAAACAGTGGTATGCTCTTCATCTTCGATGAAGTAGCAGAACAATCTTTCTATATGAAAGAAACCAAAATCCCTCTGGACATTGCTTTCATCAGAGAGGATGGAACTATCGAAAGCATCAAACAATTAGAACCATTCGACGAAACCCCAGTATCTTCTGAAGGTGAAGTACTGTGTGCATTAGAAGTCAACCGTGGATGGTTTGCAGAAAATAATGTTGAAGTAGGTGATGAAATTGACATTGAGGAAGCAGCAGGAGAGAAAGACGCTTGCTACCATAAAGTCAAGTCACGCTACAAGGTTTGGCCCAGTGCATATGCGTCAGGAGCACTGGTCAAATGTCGTAAGAAAGGTGCTGCCAATTGGGGCAACAAAACCAAAAAGGAAGAATTAGAACTTGATGAGAAGTGTTGGAAAGGATATGAAAAGAAAGGTATGAAAACAATGTTTGGAAAGAGATATCCAAACTGCGTTAAAAAAGAAGAGGTAGTATGCGTTCATACCAAGAAGGGTAAGGAATGCCCTATTCATGGAATGGATGCATGTCCTGTTGAAGTAAGTGAAGCAGTAAGATTACCAGCAAAAACAGGTAGTCTTATAAACGTAATTTTTAGATTTAGAAGTTCTTCTCTGATGTTGAAGATGTTCTTCCCGCAAACATCATTACCCACAAGATCTGATGTTCAAGATCAGATCAATAAAGTGTATCCTGGCGCAAAAGTACTAACTTTTAACGTCTCCGATTATGAACCAGGACAACCAGTTCTCCATGCAGAATCAGCAGAATGGACAAGAAAAGAAGGAAAGAACAAATCAGGTGGACTCAACGAAAAAGGTAGAAAGTCTTACGAAAGAGAGAATCCTGGATCTGACCTTAAAGCACCAAGCAAGAAGGTTGGAAATCCCAGGAGGGCATCCTTTTGCGCTCGAATGAAAGGAATGAAGAAAAAATTAACTTCATCCAAAACTGCTAACGATCCCAATAGCAGAATAAATAAGTCATTAAGAGCTTGGAATTGCTGATATGAAATCATACAAAGAGTTTATGTCCGAGAGTGTCACCATTCAAGGTGACTTTAATGGAACTCTCAATGTAGGATATGATCCCGTTCAGCAAAAAGTTGACGAGCAAAACCAATACATTGCAGATGTAGTTTGGATGGGAAGTATCTATAGAATGAAAATTGAAAGAAAAGAATCTTTTAGACTTCCAACAACACAAGAACTTGCAGAGCAACTTCAAGGAGAATATCCTGGGGCAATCGTACAAAGGATTTATCCGGTAGAACCAAAACCAGAAGTTAAAATTGCAGATGTAAAAAGATATCATCCAGGCAAATTAGAGTGGGTATAATTCATGGCTCAGTGGAATAAAAATGAACAAGATTATCTAAATCAAGAACGAACTCTTTTTGAGGTATTCAATATTGCAGATCACTGGGGAAACCAAACGGACTGGAGACCTCAGTTTTCCGACAATAACAGACTAAAGGTTGCTCCTTTCCAAACAGTTTTCTTTAATACCTTCCAGTATGGTAAGGAGACTGATGTT
>Ga0222715_10002133_pt1 | contig 18289 bp, 17 predicted proteins | sample C33_9DmetaG_FD_165056 | JGI IMG/M metagenome (GOLD analysis project Ga0222715, IMG submission 165056) | Estuarine water microbial communities from San Francisco Bay, California, United States - C33_9D | ecosystem: Environmental > Aquatic > Marine > Unclassified | place: USA: California... | reverse complement strand
AAGACCATCAGCAGGCGTACCGCCAACGAATGGGTTAGACGCCATGCCATAACGAGTCTTGAACCCGATACGTGGCTGGAAGTCATTCTCGCCGACAGCGCGAACCATCTGGAGTGGTACATATGGGCAGTAGAATACACCTGCGTCATATGGGTTAGTGCCCTTGTAACCAACAGTTACATAGTCAGCAACCGCATATGGGTCGATGTAGATGCGCATACGTCCGTTCAGTACACCAGCAAAAGTGTTACCAGTGTCGTCAACTTCCAGAGAAGTGCTCAGAGCAGGAGCGTAGTCAAGCATACCAGAAGCAGCAAGTGCAGTAGCAACATCAGAAGATACGATTGCTACGTTACCCTTACCACGTCGAGTTTCTTTAGCGATAGTGTTTGCTTCGCGATCCAGTTGAACAAGCAGACCCTTGAACTTCTCAACAGACCAACGACCATCAGCGTCCGTAGACAGGTCGAAGATACCGTTGGTAGCAGTGTTAGCAGTCAGTGCACCAGTCTTCGCTTGGCTGTTGATAGTACGGATAACTTCGCGGTTGATTTCAGCAAGAATTTCTACTGAAAGGATGTTAGCGAGTTCCGCTTCAGCGTCAAGACCGTGGATTGCTTTCAGGTCTTGTGCGAGTTCGATGGTGTACTCTGCCTTCAGCGCACGGCTCTTAGCAGTTACAGTTGCCTTCTCAATGGTGAAACCCATTTCTGCGAAAGCAGAACCAGTGTTACCCAGTGCTTCTGCGTCAGCAGTTGGCATACCGCCACCAATGCTTGGACCAGAGCGGTCGTCATTGATCGTGCTGTCGCCGTTTGAGTCAGTTACACCGTCAAGACCAGAAGGACCAGCAGTGTGAGTAGTAGAAGAGTCACCAGAGAATGGTACAACTGCTTCGTTAAACAGTGCTTCGCCACCAGAAGTAGCGCCAGAACGAGTCGTCTTGTAGCGAGACTTCATAGCGAAGATCAAACCAGTAGGACCAGACATTGGTTGAACACCACATACGTCGTATGCCATCAGGTTAGGCATAGCACGACGAACGAGTGAAATCAACACTGGGTTCCAGTTAGCAGCAGCAGAAGTCGTGTTAGCAGCAACTTCAGTCATAAACTGACCTTGTGCGCCTTCAGCAGCGAATGCTTTTTCTTGGTTCTCAAGAATAGCAGCAGTGACCTTACGACGATAAGTATCCTTGATCTCGCCTGCTGATTCTTCGTTAAGGACTGGTGCCCACTTCTGCACCAGAGATTCGTAGTTCAGATCCATTTCTTAATTCTCCTTATAGGTAATGGATTACTTATTGATTTTGCGCATGGCAGACAGATACTGTTCCATAGAAGGAGCAACTTCTACAGACTCAACGTCACCGTCAGTCTCTTCAGTCAAATCTTCTTGGGTCTCAACTGTTGCCTTAGCAAAGAAGGACTCTTTGATAGTAGCAACTTTAGATGCAAATTGCTCAGCATCGTCAAAGTCAACACCTTCTACCAGAGAGTAGAACTTTTCTTTCTGAGTATCAGCGAGTTCAGATGCTGCTTCGGCAACGATTGCTGCACGCTTCAGACTCTCAACTTCTTCACTCAGAGAAATTGCATCAGCAGTGGTCTTATTGAGAGCTTCTTCGAGTTCTTCAACTTGATCTGCTAAATCGTCAACGAGGTCAACCTTGGATTCTGGCACGTCGATGTAAGACTCAACAAACAGATTTTTCAATCCGCTCATAAAGTTCTCAGCAATCTCAGCACGCAGACCAGTTTGGATAGCGACTTTATTGTCTTCCATCCATTGCTCAACCACGTAGTTCAGGTAGGAATCAACCTTCTCGACCAACTCGCTCTTCTGCGCAGCAGTTTCTTCAGCAAGTCGCTCTTCGTAGGATGCTTCGATTCGCTCTACTTCTTCAGAGAGCTTAGATTTCAATGCTGCTTCAAAGATTACAGCAGTTTTTGCCTTAAACTCATCGCTGAGAGTGGCTTCAGACTCGACTAATGCTTCGAGTTCTTCAGAGTAAGTATCTGCTTCTGCAACTACTTCTTCCTCTTCCAACTCGACTTCTTCGCCCATCATCTTACCGTATGCTGCTTGAAGATCCATCTTCTTCATAGCATTCAATTTACCGTACATAGCATTAATCATACCTGCTTTGGTCTTTGGCATTGGTTCGCTGTTGCTATTGTCACCCTTGCGAGCAGGTGCCTTACCAGTTGCATCGCCTGCCTTATCGACAGATGCTACTGATTGTGCTTCAGCGTTTTTCATATCATGCCCTTTTGCTTCCGCAACTTCCTGCTCATCGCGGAGTTCAATGTTTTGATCTTCCATTGTGTTCTCCTTATTAAAAAGATCTTTTTAAGGATGAGAGGAAATTTTTATACTCAACAATTTGGTCCACGCCATTAATTGGCGGAAGCACATCGTTATGAGTTCCGATTTCAGTCTCTTGTTCCTCACATATCTCTTGAGCAGTAAGTACGCCATTGTTCCAGACCCATTCAACACCTTCCATAATCCCATTAACAAATGCTCCAGGAGCAGATGGATCTTGCACGATGTCAACCGTGCTTAAAACAAAATCGTCCTTAACATACATCGCGCCATTGCGCTGCTCAAGACTACCCATTCCACGAGTTGAGACACCAAGATTAACACCACCTTCGAGCAATCCCTGTACGATATTACCCATTGGAGTATCAAGTATTGATGCCTTTCCGACCACATCATTGCCTTCAAAGTGAAGGTCAGTGATTAGGTGCGAAACTTTGTCGAGGTTGACGGTTGGACCATCAGGATGGTTCAGTTCGCCTACTGCCCGACCTTTAGAAACTTGTTCATCAACATACTTCTCGACGGCAGCTTCCATAATTGCTTTAGGATAAACTCTACCATTACGGTTCTTCTGCTCTGCTTGAGCAAATACACCTTCGATAACATATGACTTCTTGCCGTCTTTCTTTTCTTCGACGAGACACTGAAGTGTATTGTCATTAAATTCAGCAATAAGTTTCATGTTAGTTCCTTGATTGCAGTTTCTATTGATTTTTGCGCGTCCCTTTGACTACGGAACGTGTCTAACATATCTCCGTCTACATAAGCAACGAAACCCTTATCGGTCTTTTGTATCTCAGTTTTAATTCTGCGATATCTCTTAGACCAGACTACTTCGCCTTTCGCGTTACGTTGCCTTAATTCAGAGAAGTTAATCATAAATTATATTTATACGTTTTCTTCTTCTGATTCGTCCTCAGACTCCTCATCAGATAAAATATCTTCGATTTCGTCAGCATATAGACCCATCGTATCCTCTGGTTCCTCGTGCTCTTCCTCGTTCTCGCCTTCTTGATACTCAAGTTCTCTTGCTAACTGACCTCTGGCGAGTGGAGTATCCCAATCAGGTTCCGGAATTTCCATTTCTGCTTCCGCTTCAACTTCCGTTTCTGCTTCAGTTTCAACTTCCGTTTCTGCTTCAGTTTCAACTTCTTCATCGTCGGATTCTAAATCTTCCAACTCTGCTTCAACTTCTTCGTCAGAAATTTCTTCTTCGGCGTCATTGTAAACTGAGTTAGCAATACGAATCTTTTCTTGTTCAAGCGCATCATCAATGCGACCTTGTAACAAGTCGTTAAACATTTTACTAGAGGTGAATGCATCACCCTTTTCAATTGAGTTTACTAAATCAGCAACAGTTACAGTTACTGGTTCTTGAGTTTCATTAGCAATATCACTCATTTCAACTTCAGGTTTAGTTTCCATCATTATCTCCTGCTGGTTCATCACCTAATTGATCTTCTTTGGGACCCTCTTTAGCAATAGCGAGTTCCATTTCTTCTATTTCTTCATCTGTAAAATGAAAAACATTCTTCATCACCCAACCCTTAGACAAGTATTCTCCAACATATTGAGATGCTTGATCCATAAGTCCTAGTCTCTCGCGGAATACTTCTGCATCTTTGAGTTCGGTATAATGATTATCCTTATAAAAATCTACTCGAATACGATTGTGAAACAACTCCATCCAATCGCTGTCGGTAATAATACCTTTAAGCACAAGTTGCTGTCGGAGGATACCAACAAACAATTTACTAAATCTTGAACGAAGTCGCGAAATAAACTTTTGGAATTTAATTTCTTCGCGATTGATCTCAGTAGCACGACCAAGTGAATATGCTTGCTCCTGCTCTAGTCGAGATACTGGTACGTTCAGTGCTTGGTAAACCTTGCGCTGGAAATACTTAATGTCATCAATCTCGCCAAGGTTAGAACCGCCAGGAAGTGTAGTCACCTCCGTTCCTCTACCACCTTCTCGGCGAGGCAACCAGAAATCGTCAAGCATAGACATATGCTTTCTCGAATCCTTTAGTTCTCCAGTCGCCTGATCGTATACAAGTTTATTTCTATAACGAGTCATCAATGAGTTGACATATTCTTCTGCTTTACCTTTTGGCAAGTTACCTGTGTCAACATAAAAGATTCTTCGCTCAGGTGCACGCGCCAGTCGATAGATTATCAAGGAGTCTTCCATCATACGCAACTGATTGATAGGACGCAGTGCTTTATGAAGATGAGAAACAACTTTTGCTTTCGTGTCGTCTAGTACACCCGATGTTACATAACTTACTGAGTCAACGCTGAGTTTGACTGCTTGGTTTGCCGTTGGATCTGCCCCTACAAGTGCTCCATTTTTATTTTCAAAGTTTTTATCAGAGAACAAATAGAACTCTTCAACTTTGTTCACTACTTTTACGCCTGATGCTTTATCTTCTTTCTTTTTAACATTGCGAACCTTTCGCATCTTCATAGCATCAATGTATCTAATCTCTTGGATACCTGCTTTTAGATTCGTGTTATCTACAACTAGGTGGTGATATAATCTTCCATCGACATACCAACTACGAAAAATGTCATGAGCACGCTCATTAAACGTGAGCATATTCAAAACATTTTGGAATTCTTCTACAATTTTCTTTTTAATTCCTGGAGAAACTTCAACCCGATCAAGGTTGACTTCTACTACGTTCTCGTCATCAGGGATTACGATTGCTTCGTTTATAATTTCTTCTACCGCCATGTCAACTTCAGGATGAGTTGCTGCTTGACGATATTTGCGAATTAGGTCTGCCTGATCTTTTACTTGAAGATCAGCATAGATGTTCATATGAGTGCCGTATGCATATGAAGGAGCAGTTACATAACCTGCACCATCTTCATCAGTCGGCGGTACAACTGATGCAGCAGGGAGCGCAGTCACAGCGTCCTGATCTTTTTTCGCTCGCTTGATCTCAAAACCAAATAATTTAATTCCGTCGCCTTCTGCCATATTTGAAATCTCAGTTGTGGGAAAAAAGGGGGAGCGAACTCCCCCTGTTCTACTTTACTTATATCCTTATTGCAAATTAATTAAGGATAGCACTATTAGTCCAATAGTCGTACTCAATCGTTACTGTAAAGGTCTCAATTTCGCCAACCTGCGCGTAATCAAGATCAATCGCCGATACGTTAGAAGGGAAAGCATTTTTAAGAGTATACTTACCTTTTGCTGACGCCGTGCCTTTTTGATCTAACTGTGAAACTTCCATATCAACAGCATAAGTGCCGATACCAGAGTTGTTAGACTGTTGACCTTCATTGCCTTCGTGAGTATTCATGCCACTTGACCAACGCTCAAATGCTCCTCGAAGTGAATGATCTACGTCATTATACACAGTAATAGTCCATGGTTCGAACGATCGGTCACCTGCTAATTTTACAATGCGTCCGCGGAATGGTACTTCTACCAATCCAACAGTACTTGCGGGCAACTGAGCACCGCGACACATAAAACTAGCAAGTTCATTATTTCCAGAAGCATATCCTGGGAAATTGACCTTGACCTCGAACATATTGGCACGTGCGCCACCCTTAGCCAACTTACCGCGAAACTGATCTACATTAAGAATTGCCATTTTACGATCTCCTTGTAGTCGTTACGGGTTAAAATTGAACGCCAGAGTTAATGATCTCTTCAAAGTTCGCACCAGTTCGAGTAGCAACAAAGTTCAACGTAATGAAGTTGATGCTTCTAGATGGCTTGATGAAGAGTGTCGCAACGAACTCGTTACGATCAATAACTTCTGGGGTGTTGTTACGCTCGTCACACTGTACGAAGAAGTCCTGAATACCACGACGTGCTTGCACTTCACGAAGAAGTGGTTCAACAATCGCTACAAATTCAGCACGAGTAAACTCGTCGTTGAATTCGAACAGGAAGTTTCGTGCGGCAACAGAGATCGCCTTTTCGAGAACGAGGAACAAACGTCGAACATTGATGCGATCAAACGCAGATGGTCGAGCAAGTTTGGTCTTGTCTCCGAACAGGATAATACCACGTCCTGGGAACTGAACGATTGGGTTTACACCCTTCTTATACAGTTCGTCACGCTCTGCCTTATTAGGTGAATAAGCAAGATTGGTTACACCGACATACTCACCGCGTCGCTCACCAGCAGGTGACCACCATGGACCAAAGTTAAGGTCAGCGGCAGCCATAATACCAGCAGTGGTAGAAGCAGCAGGAATGTAGATATAGTTGTCATTGTACTTGTCGTATACACGCAAGAAGTTATTATCAACGATCAAGTAAGAGGACGCTGAATACTGGTTAGTAGTTTCCAGAGTGTCGTTTACAGGATCAATGTTATTGATAACGTCGTCACGGGCAGGAGAAGCAATTACAACACAATCCTTACGAGTCGTGCCAGCAATAGCAGCAAGATCGTTTACCAAAGTGACTTGATCAGTTGAAGTTGCCATACTTGGAGCAATCAACAATGAAACGTCAATCTGCTCAACGTCTTCAAATTCGTCGTAACCAGTTTGAAGGTCACCCACATCCAAAGTACCGTGGTCGCGACCGCCCTGCAAACCTGTGTTAGCAGAGTCGTTAGACCATGATACGTTTGTTGCGTAGTCAGTCGTAGTTTGAGGTGCAGTACCCCAGTTGCTAGCAGAAATACTGTTGACTGAGTCAAAATCGCCGAACCAAAGATATTTTGAACCTTGATTCAGTACAGTCTTGATGAAGTTGTCAGAACCGTCTACAGTTTTTGCACCAAGTGCTACTGAGACGAATGGGAAAGTTTCAAGAACAGTTCCTTTAGTTCCTGAGACTCTTCCATCGGAGTCAACTACAACAAGGTGAATTTCGTCATTCTTGACAGTTCCTGGTTGCTCAGACGCCCAATCCGAAGTTCCTGGGATAGCATCAAACTTATCTGCATAATCCCACGCTGCCCAGTTGGTAATCGTGTTTGGATGTGCTGCTGATTCACCTGAAGCGATAGCAAACATTGAAACTGCCAGAGAGTTACCGAGCTCTCCTGGATACTTTGCGACAAACATGTCGAGTCCAGATTGTTGCTCGTAGTGATCTTCATTCTTGACTTGCGTCTTAGTAGCAGTCAAAGAAGAGTTTAGTGCGGAGTCACCGATAGCAACGCTACCAGATGGAATCGCACGACAGACTTGTAGGTTACCAGAATATCTCAGATACTGCGCGCAGGAGAAATAATCTACTGCGAAATCAGCGTCTGGCGTACCAAATTCTTCAGCGAGTTCGTTCTCGCTAGAGACAATCGTTGGTACATTAACTGGTCCCCACTTAAATCCTCCTACATATCCAGCAAGCGAAGTATCGACATTAGGGACCACTGGGGTCAAGTCAAATTCGCGTACTACAATAGCAGGAGACAGTGATGGAGCTGTTAGTGCCATTTTAGTTTCCTCTTTGCAAAAAGAAATTATAAGTTTTATACATTATAAGGTAGGCACGCAAGTGCTCAATGCATTTATTTATATGTTGGCACATTTAGGTAAAATCTTCGACTATCTTATAGTCCATCCAAGGATCTACTTTTTCTTCATAACTAATTTGTGGCACTTCCTCTTGCTTAAATCCAAACGGAGGAACATCTTCTTCAATCTCTTGCATGCGTTGTTCAAACATCATCTTCTTAATATTAATATCTGTCATCTCAGCAAAGAACGTGGTTTGTACCAAGAAACCAAGCATTACCAAGTTCATTACCAAGTCATCATGGCATCCATCTTTCGCTTCGTACGAAGTTCCTCTTGCCTCAAACGTGCTGATTTCCAATATGGTGTTTTCATCAACAATTTCTAGTTTACGTTCTTCAAGCAGATCTTTGAATCCTGAACAACCAAGACGTTTGGTTCGACGAGTCATCTCTACGCCGATACCACTAGATTTTACAGTAGAGGACATATGTACGTTTTCATATTCTCGTTCGTGATATAATCCTGTACAAACTAATTGACCTGCGTCATTAGATTCAATAACAACATATGCTTGATTATAAGAAGTCGCCCATTTATAAATAATATCTGGGAAGAGTAGTGGAGAAATAAGATTGTTGCGATACACTGCTACCTGTTTGAAAGGTCTACTGCTAATGTCGATGACGTTAAACGTACTATAATCCTGTCCTCTCCCTTTACTTACGTCAACACACATGACGTATTGTGACCCCTTACGAGGTTCATCGTAAACAAAAAGATCGCCGCCCTCAAGAATCCTCTTGGGTCTGCTTGCTTTTAAGTTTAATAATGTATCCGCATTGATCAGCGTATTACCTGTGCCAAAGAAGGTATTACCGAACTCCTGATCAAATTGTATCTGAGAAGTGTTAGATATTGTTTCTTCTTTCCATGCCTCGTCGCGACCAGGAACATCCCACCAATCTACACGGAAAGGTTTGTATTCGTTTACACCTTGTACAGCACCTTCCCATATCTTATGAAAAGGATTACCGATACCATTAGCGGTAGAGGTAATAATTACCTTCGTATCTTTACCTGACGAAACTACAGGGTATGTTGAAGTATAAAACTCTGCTGCCCTTTCGACAAACGCAAACTCATCAAGGAACAGTAAGTTTACAGACTGACCACGAATAGATGATCCGGAAGTAGCAGCGGCGAATATCTTTGAGTTGTTACTAAACTCTATGCTACCCTTGTTCAGAACTTTGCATCCTGGTTGTAAATAAAAGGGCAAGTTCTCAAGCATCAGAGTTACACGCGATAACATCTCGCGAGCAGTCGCTCCCTTGTTAGCGAGTACTGCTACAGTTTTCTCAGGGTGAAATATGGCATACCAAAGCAGATACGCCACAGAAGATATAGACTTACCAGACTGGCGGCAAGCAAGGACAACTGTAAAACGGTTGCTATTGAAGTGATTAAACATTTCCTCTTGATAAGGGTATAACTCGAACGGAACTAGACCGTCATTCAAATTAATAATTTTCAAATGATTAATAGCAAAGTGTGCAGGATCAGACATACATTTAGCATATTCAGCGACTTTTTCTTGTGTCCAATCCTCCTGTATGCCATCTTTCTTGACATGAGGATTACCAAGATAGTGAGTGTCGTGTTTAGACTTCGTTGTGTCCTGAATCGGGGAGAGCATCATCTTGAGGAGTAATATCCTTTTCGTTCACTTTTTTTAACATACGTTGAAGATCGGTTGTTGAACCGATAAACACGTTAGTAGTTTCTTGTTTTGGTAATGCTTTGACATCTTCCTTGTCTATGTCTTTCTTCTGTTTGTGAAGATTCATTAATTGTTGAGAAACGTCAGAAGTATCTTTAATAAGTTTAGCAAGAACTTCATATGCTCTAGGGTGTTCGCTTTGTTTAGCGACTTCAATCATTTCTTCTACACCGTCACGACCCTTACCGATTAAATCGTAAAGAGTTTCTCGTGCGAACTGGTAGTCATTATCTTTATCAGATTCCATCAGGGGTTGTTAAAATAGTCATGAGGCACATAGGTATCACTATCTAGTATAGATGTAGATACGGTATAATCAGAATCTAAAGAAACTGGACGAGGATTAGTTTCTACTCTTACAGTCTCAAGATACTGGTCAGAGTCCGCAGAGTTAATATCCATATTGTACAAATCCATATCGATACGAGTGATAATTTTTCCTTGGTCTGGTTTTGGACCATAGAAAAATACTTTCATATCAAATGTAAGTGTATAGATAATAGTTCTGCGATCTTCCATCGCCCCTTCAAAGTTATCAGTAAATGCTACTGACTGTAATATTACAGGGACGTCTTCCTTAATATCAGGATAATCTTCAATCGGTTTAAAACTTACTGTGTATTGTGGGGTGAAATAAGGTAAAATCTGTTCCACTACTTGCAAAGCATCGTTATGCTGTTTAGCATATACATTCAACTCAAATGTAATAATATATGGCGTGCCTGTATAAAATTTAGCACCAGTTTGATCGTTGTCAACATTAGTTTTGGTAAAATAATTCATTTTAGGAAGTTGACGTTGCGGATCATAGGCAATCGACAAAACTTCAAAAGACATACGAGGCAGTTTAATTGCCAATTGTCTTTCGTTATCCTCACCCTGATTCATCTCATTGATACGTTCTAAGAACTTACGAGCAGGGGCATATGCTAGAGGAACTTTTTGCTGGGCGTAAACATTGTTCCCATCACGGCGAATCATGTATAGGTTGTTGAACATCGCACCAAATACTGCGACGCACTTCCTAACTCGCTCGTGATAAAAATGACCGCCAAACATTAACTAAAATCTCCGAATGGATTATCTTCGCTGAAATCTACAAACTCAAGCACTGATACGTCAAAGTCAGTAACATTACTACTCCAAGCAGATGATGCTCCTGTTGGGTTAATATCGCCACCTGCTGCTCCTGATTGAATCTGCTGTAGTTCCATAACTACAGTTGGAGTTACAATTGATGTTCTTGCACCAACACTATCACCATTATATATTTGGCGAGTAGTAGTAAAGGTTTTATATTCTCCAGAAGTGTTGCCCACATTAGCAAGTCGCATTACATTATCAGAATCAGACCAGTGTACGACTTCACCAGTAACAACGTAATCGTCGAATGCTTGAGTAACTCTTTCGCCTCTAGTGAATCCGTTAGAGGCAGAGTCCATAGTAAGTTGCCACTGATATGCAGCAAACTCTTCAATATCGTCAATGCCTTGATAAGTACCAGTGCCAAACCGTTCTCCACTGTACTCGAACAGTTCTACTCTCATTCTGAACACAGGGAGTTGACCTAACTGATAGAAAGGATTCTCATCCTCTACCTTCATAATTTCAAAAGTAGAACCCGATAACGGAATATGAATCAGGTCGCCTTCGCGTGGGCGATAAAATACATTTTCTTTAGTTTCTTGGTATTGACGAATTTCACTATTGAATCTTCGGCGTGCCATGACCAAAGTAGCAGCGTCACGAATCTCAACGCCAAACTTTTGAAAAAGGTCTCCTTCTCCATCGTATCCTTCTACGTTCTCAACATAGACTTCTACTTTGAATGCCCATCTAAATTCTGATAAGATATCGTCATTAAAGACCATATCCCTAGTCACAACTTCTCGGGGCAGATAATAAACATCCTGCCCGTAGAACTTGAGAGATTCTACAATCAGATTTTCGTAAAGACTTTGTTCAGATCTTACGTTGTGGCGAAAGTGTACAGAAGTTGCCATTATTTGATCATCCCTTTAACGAGACCAGCAGGTTGAGTGCCTTCGACGTAGAAGTAGTTTGTTGTTCCATCGTTATAGCACTTCTTTCCTTTGGTTGTTATTGGGACGTATCCTCTTTCCTTGCAGGTTGCCATAGTCTTTGATATTCTGTCAGCAATCTTTGCTGTATCTTTGAGGTGCGCCGCATGAGTTTCTGATTCGGCAAAGGATTTCTTCTTCAGGCGGCGAGTTTCCTCGCTATCTCGCTTGCCCTTGCGGACCTGGTTACCATATTGAGCAGGCGGCATGCCGCCCCCAACAGCAATGTTGTATGTGTCCCGACGAGCGACAAACTCCTCATCCACGATAAATTCTTCCAACTCAAGACATTCTTCAGGAGTTCCTTCGAATACAGTCTCGCGTGAGAAGTTATCGCGACCATACTTATCTATTGAACGGTGTAGGTTTCTACCCGAACCGAGATATGATTCCCTCAGACCAGTATGAACGCCGACATAGAAGTTGCCGTTAATGAGATTAGTGGTTTTGTATACGATAGACATACGACTGGGTTATCCAATCATGAAGTCGGGTGGCACTTCCTGTTCGAGACGCATTCTTTCTCGAATCTTTTCTTGTTCTTCTCTGCCTTCTTCGATATAGCGAGCGCCACTGATAGTGACGCCGCCAGGAAGTTGCATACCTTCAAACTTTGACATATTTTGCCCCCACTGCTCTTTAATTAGGGCAGTGGTGTAGTCCTTAATAAACATATCATTGTATACGCTGGTATGCGCTGTTGGATCAACGGTTTGATAAACTTCAAGTGCGACATATTTTCCAGCAGTTAATGTGCCATCTTCAATGTCGCTGTGCATATATAAACGATTTTGCCGACGTGCAAAAGTAATTAAAGGGAGACCATTGACTTTCATATCAATCAACTCCATGTACTGACGAATCTGATCGTAGTACGCAAGTCCACCAATACCAACATCATTTAATTGATGGTAGTCGCTCATCGCAAACTGGTAGTTGAATGAAAAGAAATTAGAACTATTAATAATAGTGCTACTAATAGGAAAAAGTTTAGTTACATACAATATATTTGTAGGTAGAGTAATATATTTGTTTGTAATGTCATCAGCAGTTAACTGATGCTCGTAATAGACGCGAATAGTTGCGTCGTGATGAAACTCCTGATACAACTGAATGGCATCATCAATCTTATCTTCTATTTGATCTTCGTCTACATTGACTTCGATAACTGGTTCGCCCAGTCGCCGAAGACAAAATTCGATCAGGTCAGCGCGAGATGAAACTACCGCCATTTTATGCTCCGTTCAGCAATGTACCAGCAGAGTCGTAAATTCCGATACCATTAAAACCATCAACTTGATCTGCGTTGAGGTTTGTTACTTTAGTTGTCGACGCGACAGTAAAAGGTGCTGTACCTGTTGTATTACTGAAGTTAACAGTTGCGCCAGAAGCAGCAGTAAGGGTAGTGCCGCTGTTAAATGTTAACGTACCGCTAGTGTATGCATCAGTAGCATCGCTTCTTAATAAAGATGCTATAGAAACTCCATCTAAAAGGTCCGCATTTAAGTTTGTTACAACTACTCCAGAAGAGACATCACTAAGATCAAAAATAGAAGCAGCGGCGATTCTAGCATCTGCTTGTGTATCATTATATCCTGGAGGAACTGAATCAAAAACAGTAGTGCCATTGGCATTAGTTTTTAAATATTGCCCAGCAGTACCATCAGCTGTAGGCAGTTTGTATAAACCTAAAACAGTTACTGAATCATCTAAAAATATTCCATTAAGGCGCACAGACATTCTTTCTGTGCCGCCAGTGTAGAATCTTAAACGATCAGAATCTCCACCAGGAGAAAGTTCAGCGATAATTTTAGTATCGCCATCAACATCTTTTACACCGCCAAGAGATGACCAAGCACCTGAGGCATAACCTTCAAATGCTCCTTGAGTAGTGTTGTATCTAAGTTGTCCATTTGATGCAGAAGGGCGATCGCCATCAGCACCCGATGGTACTTTTATCGCACCAGTAGAACTAAAAATTGTATCAGCACTAAAAGTTTTAGCACCACTAATCGTTTGAGTAGTGCCAAGAGTTACATAAGAACTTGCTAAGGATGATGAAAGATTGGCAACATCAGAATCTAATGCCTGAAAGTTTGAGTCCAACTCTTGTAAAGTTAGAGCAGAACCTTTTGTTAAACGTAGAGTGAGATCGGCCATACCATCATATCCTCAGGCAAATTAAGGGGAAGGTAATCCTTCCCCCCATGTGAAACCTTCATGTTACGAGTCCAAACTGAGAATCAGTTTGGTGCTTCGTACGTCAGTGAAGAAATACTAATTGTGTCGCCAGCACCGATAGAAGTAGATGACAAGATAATGTCGCCACCGCCACCAGTAGCAGTTACAGAACCAGTGAAGCAAGAGTCGCCGCCACCAGAGAATACAGTAAACTTAGTTACAGTACCTGCTTTGCAGTTAGTGTCGTCAGTGATTGAAGCAGCAGTAGCAATGCCACCAGTAGCAGCACCGAATGCAGTTGCACTAAAAGCAAGTGAAGCAACTACTGAATCGCTCTGGCCACCGTTCTGAAACTTAATAGTACCAGCACCGCCTACGTCAATCAGATCAACGACATAATCCGCAATACCGTTGCGAACATCAGTTGGGTGAGTAACAGCCATTTTTATCTCCTTTTAGGATGTTATTACTTTTGTTTATCCAATTCGCGCAACTTATCGTCGGCAACAAGTTTTGCGATTTGCTCTTTCGAGACTTTTGCGGTCACTTTCACCTCTTCACGAGTGCCATCCTTTCGGATAACAGTGGCAGTTCCCGTCAATTTGCCAAGACCAGTTTTAGTCTTAATACCCATTATTTATAATCCTCAATGATTTAAAAATTATTTAGTCACACTTTTAGACACAATTAATTTGCCTTCTAGTATTCTTTCAACATACGGTAATCCTGAATCAGGATCAGTATATTCAATTTCCACGTCATACACATACCTTCTCCTAGACAACGAGTCGGTCTGAGTGTTCGATAAGATTATATCTATAATCCCGTCACTAGAAGGTGAAATAACTCTGGCATCAAAAGAAACCGCCTCAGAAGAATCAGCGCCATAACTGCGATTAATTTTTCCTCTTACAGTGGTATTAGCCAAGTCCCTATAAGATGCATCTGCATTAAGAAGTCGCAAACGCCATCTAGCATCCGCTCCTTGGTCTACATATAAATCTTCGTACAGTGCCATTTGTTATTCCAACTTCTACAATATTTCTATTTATACTTCAACTTGACCAAGAGGTCGTCTTATAGTAATAGTTGATAGTGGTGGTTTCTTGATTCTAAATGCTTTAACAAGCGGGATAACTTCTGTAAGTTCTGTTCTATCGGCAATACCTGTTACATTTGCTACGCCCACTTCATCAGCAGTTAGATCTGCTTCAATACTGATAACTGTTCTCTTGGTAACAGCATTAACAGTTGAAGGTTGTGCATCTATAACTGCTACGCCATTACTGTCTGAAACACCAGTTGCTACGACTATGGTTCTTTCAGCAAGACCTGTAACAATTGAATCGGTGGTGACTAGAGCATTGCCACCTTGATCATCAATTTCGCGTTCACCAGCACCGACAACGACTGATACACCAACTTCAGCAGCAGTCAGATCTGCTTCAACTGCTACGATAATTCTTTCAGCAACACCGACGACTTGTACGTTTTGAGCAATTGCTTGTGATGGACCAGAAAGTTTAGAAGTTCTTATCGCAACACCAGAAACTGAGGATGGTCCTGCTTCAACAGATAATCCACCTTGGTCGTCGATTTCACGTTCAGCAACACCTGCTACACCAGAAGCACCAACTTCCGAAGCAGTCAAATTGCCTTCAGCAACGACAACTACACGCTCACCAACACCAACTACAGCAGACACACCTATTTCAGCAGCAGTTAGATCCGCCTCAACAGAAACAATAATTCTTTCGGCAACGCCAGAAACAATAGAATCATCAGAAACCAAGACCCCAGAACCATTGGATACGATTTCTGGTACTGCTGTTACAGTTGATTGACCTGCTTGAAGTGTTACTGCTGATCTTATCTCTCTTTCAGCAACACCAGTGACAATGTTGTTAACAGTAGGTCTTAGAGCATGAGTAGCAAGGTTATCATCAATCTCGCGTTCTGCTACACCTGCTACTCCGGAAGCACCAACTTCAGCAGCAGTTAGATCCGCCTCTATACTAAAGACTGTTCTCTTGGTGACAGCATTAACAGTAGATGGTCCAGCATTAACGTCGCCATCTATAACACCATTAACTTCTAGTTCGACGATTCTCTCAGCTACGCCAGTAACAACAGCATCAATGGTGGATAAGGTTACTGCTGATCTAATTTCACGTTCGGCGATACCAGCAACTATGTTATTGATTGTTGGTTTCAACGCATGAGTAGCAAGGTTATCATCAATCTCACGTTCTGCTACACCAGCAACTCCAGATGCACCCACCTCAGCAGCAGTTAGATCCGCCTCAACAGAAACAATAGTTCTTTCGGCAACTCCAGAAACAGTTGAAGGTTGAGCAACAGGAGTTGCATCAACATCAACAATTGATCGTTCAGCATGACCAATTACAGCAGATGCGCCTTTGAATACCGTGGGTTCAGATATAACAATTATTCTTTCGGCAACGCCAGTAACATCAGAAGCGTCGTCTATTACTAGTGCCGAGACAGTAGTATTAATTTGTCGTTCAGCGTTTCCTGTTACTGATGTTACGCCAACCTCAGCAGCAGTTAAATCGGTATCGACACCAACGATGGTTCTTTCTGCAACACCAGCAATCGTCGAAGGTTGTGAATTTAAATTTCCTTGACCATTAGCAGTTATTTCTGCTACAGCAGTAACAGTAGATGATTGAGCAGATAGAGATACTGCTGATCTAATTTCGCGTTCTGCTACGCCGGAGACATTGTTATTAATCGTTGGTTTAAACGCATGGGTTGCTAAATTATCATCAATTATGCGTGAACCGATGCCAGTATCTATGCTTGAATGTTGCGCGACGAGAGCAGTTGATACACCTACAATACTTCTTTCTACTACGCCAACCGTAGTTGCGTCTTGCGCTTGTATAGAATTTCCGCCGTTATCATCAATTATGCGTTCAACGTCACCAGCAACGCCGGAAGCACCAACTTCAGAAGCAGTTAAATCCCCGTTAGCAACTACTACTACACGTTCGCCGTTTCCAGCAACTACAACAAGTCCAACCTCAGCAGCAGTTAAATCGGTATCGACGCCAACTATGGTTCTTTCTGCAACACCAGCAACTACGTTATTAGTTGTTGGTTGTAGAACAACTGCTGATCTAATCTCACGCTCGGCAATTCCCGTTTCTATAGTTGAAGATTGAGCAGCAAGAGTTGCATCAACATCAACAATTGATCGTTCAGCAATTCCAGTTTCTATAGTTGAAGATTGAGCAGCAGGAGTTGCATCAACATCAACTATAGACCTTTCTGCAACACCAGTTTCAATACTAGAAGATTGCGCAACGAGCGCAGTGCTGACATCTACAATGATGCGCTCGGCGACACCAACTACGTCTGATGGGTCGTCTACTACAAGAGCGCTCGCCTGCGTAACAACGCTCCTTTCAGCATTACCTGTAGTTGCTACAACTCCAACTTCAGCAGCAGTAAGATCTGTATCAACGCCAACTATAATACGTTCAACAACTGAAGTTTCTATAGTTGAAGATTGAGCAGCAAGAGTTGCATCAACATCAACAATTGATCGTTCAGCAGTACCTGTTACTGCCCAACTATCTACCTGTAGAACACCAGAACCAACAATTTTATTTTCCGCAACGCCAGTAACTGTATTATTGGCACTAGGTTGTAGGTCTGCTGGACCTACTTGGTTAATTGTTCTTTCAGCGACGCCAGCAACAACATTATTTGTAGTTGGTTGTAAAGCAGCAGAAGTTAATCGTCCAATATTTGCTGTTGCAACAATATCAACGTCATCGTCATGGGTAAGAGCAGCGGTTGATACGACAACCTTACGTTCAGCATCACCAGCAACTGATATAACTTTTGCATCTAGGTCATCTAGAGTTGCTTCTAAAGCAACAATTTTGCGTTCGGATATTCCAGATACCACAGAAGATTGAGCAGCAGGAGTTCCTGTACCATTTACAGTTCTTTCAGAAACGCCAGTGATAGATGAAGATTGCGCAGCAGGAGTTGCATCTACATCAACAACAGTTCTTTCAGCGACGCCAGAAACAGAAGATATATCTGCATTTAAATCGCCATCTTCAACACCAAATATTTCAAGTTCAATAACACGCTCAGCAACACCAATGACTAGGTTATTAGAAGTTGGTTTTGGTGCACCAGAAGCTGTGATAATCCTTTCAGCAAAACTGACAACCGTGCTGCTTTGTGATTGTAGAGTGGCGCTTTCGGATACAACGATTCTTTCTGCTACGCCAGATATAGTGGCGTCTTGAGCAGATACCGCAGGTGATGTTACAAATCCTTGATTACCCGACCCAGAAACAGAAGAAGATTCTGCTGTTACTGTAATGCCGCCTTGATCATCAATTATTCTTTCAGCAACGCCAGAGACATTGTTGTTATCAGTTGGTTTTAACGCACCAAAAGCAGTTCTCTTGGGTAGTGCTAGACCTGT